>Ga0326721_10000049_pt1 | contig 96242 bp, 98 predicted proteins | sample SGPome_FD_203951 | JGI IMG/M metagenome (GOLD analysis project Ga0326721, IMG submission 203951) | Soil microbial communities from Southern Great Plains, Lamont, Oklahoma, United States - SGP_1_2016 | ecosystem: Engineered > Artificial ecosystem > Soil microcosm > Unclassified | place: USA... | reverse complement strand
CGCGAGCACCTCCACCCTCTGATTTCGACGCGACGACTCGGGCTCGTCACCCACTCCCGGCTGTCAGATTTTCGGCCGCCAGAAGTGTCAGACTTTCACCCGGCGTTGACAGGGAGATTCGGGAAGGAACGGGAGGCGACGCGGAAACGAATCGAGAGGAGAGGCTTCGGAGTCGGTGGGATGCGCCCTGCCCGCCTTGCTGGCCCCCTCCCGCGGCCCCTCCGCCCGCTCCGCGGGAGAGGGGAGAACTCAACGCGTGAAGCTTCGGAACGCGCCACGATGCTGGGTCCGGGCCACGCATCGCACGTGAGCCGACGAGTGCGCAATCACCTGTGCGCCACATTCGAAGTTACCCCCTCCCGTTATCGGGAGGGGGTACGCGGCCTCAGCCGCGGGGGGGAGGGCTCGCGGGGCACGCACCAGCACAGAGCCCCTCAAAATCTCCGTATCTCCCTCTCCGCCAGCAGCATCGGGGCTCCCGAGCCATGCCCGGGAGCCCCGATCGCCTCACCTCATCCACATCGCCTACTGATACTGGATGTACAGCGGCTGCGGCCAGAGGTTCAGCACGTCGCGCGGCGTCATCAGCGGGTCGCCCTTCTTCGTATCGTTGTGATAGAAGAGCTTGAACCCGGTGAACTCCACGGGGTGGCGCACGATGTAGTCCTGGTAGCTGTCGTGCTTCAGCCACGGGGCGCCCCACCCGTCCATGTCCATCACCAGCTCGACCTCGGGGCGGAGCTGGATCTTCTCCGCGTCGGGAACCATGTTGCGCGTGAAGCGGTGGATCACCAGCACCTTGGGCGGCAGGTTGTTCTCGCGCACGATGCGGGCGAGCTGGTCCGTCACCCAGTTGATGTCGGCGGCGTACATCGTCCCGATCTTGCGCCCCGGCACGATCCCGCCGCGCATGTAGAACTCCGGGTCCACCGCGAAGTGGACGTCGGGGCGCTTCAGGAACTCCTCGAAGCGCGGCATGATGTTGCGCACGTCGTCGGTGCCGACCTGCACGTCGATCAGCATGATCGCGTTGATCGACCGGGCCATCTGGTAGATGGAATCCACCGCCTGGTCGCGCATCTGCGCCCGGTAGTGCCCCGAGGGGCCGGGGGCGCCCTGCGCCACCACCGCGATCAGGTGCAGCGCGGGAATCACCGGCGTGCTCGGGTCGGCCTCGGACCAGCGCCGTACCTCACCCTGCAGGCGCCGCAGCATCTCGTCGCGCGGGAACTCGCCCAGCGCGCCCATCCGCGTGGAGCTCGGGTTGCCGTAGTACGCGACGATGCGGCTGCACGGCAGCAGGTCGCCGTCGCGGAACTCGCCCTTCTTGGGATACCACCCCTGCTCCTTCGCGAACACGGGGTTGCGACCGGCCCCGGGGTTCTTGGCCGCGGAGTCAGCCTTCAGCGCGGCGGCGGCGGAGTCGAGCCGCGCCTGCAGCCGGTTGAAGCACTGCTGCGACTCGGCCGCCGTCTTCCCCCACGATGTCTTCGCCGGCGCGGCCCGGGGCTGCGCGGGCTGCTGCGCCTGCGCGCCCTTCTGCCCCGCGGGATCGGCCGCCTTGGCGTCCTTTCCGTCCTTCGCGTCGCCGCCGTTGCCGTCGCCGCCGCACGCGGCCAGCAGCGCCACCAGCGCGGCCGCCGCGAGCGGGCGCGCGCGGCCCATGAACGCACGAGTCAACCGGATCTCCTCCGTCTGAATCATTCGGAATGCCTTTCTGCGGGAACGACCTGAAGCCGCCCGGCTCTCTGCAACGACCGGGCCGGGCGGGGTTGTCACTTCATGTCACACGCGGACGGGGTGTCCGCGGCCGGCCAGGTAGCGGCGCGCCTCGGCCAGGGTGTACTCGCCGAAGTGGAAGATGGACGCGGCGAGCACGGCGTGCGCCCCGGCGGCCAGCGCCTGGTCCAGGTGCTCCAGCGCCCCCGCGCCCCCCGAGGCGATCACGGGGATGCGCACCGCGGCGGAGACGGCGCCGGTCAATTCCAGGTCGTAGCCGTCGCGCGTGCCGTCGCGGTCCATCGAGGTCAGCAGGATCTCGCCCGCGCCCAGCGACTCCACCCGCCGCGCCCACTCGACCGCGTCCATCCCCGTCCCCCGCCGCCCGCCGTGGGTGAACACCTCGAAGCCGCCCGGCATGCGGTCCAGCATCTCCGGCGCCGCCCGCCGCGCGTCGATGGCCACGACCACGCATTGCGAGCCGAAGTGGTCCGCCGCGCGGGCGACGAGGTCGGGATCGGAGACGGCGGCGGTGTTGACGGAGACCTTGTCGGCGCCGGCGCCCAGCATGGCGATGAAGTCGTCCACCGAGCGCACGCCGCCGCCCACGGTGAAGGGGATGAAAACGCTGTCGGCGACGCGGCGGATCATCTCCAGCGTGGACTGGCGCCCCTCGTGGCTGGCGGTGATGTCGAGAAAGCAGAGCTCGTCGGCGCGCTCGGCGTCGTAGCGCATGGCCTGCTCCACCGGGTCGCCCGCGTCGCGCAGCCCCTCGAACTGGATCCCCTTCACCACCCGCCCGTCCTTCACGTCCAGGCAGGGGATGATGCGCTTGGCCAGGCTCACGACGCGAACCCCAGCGCCCGCAGCCGCGTCACCATCCCCGGCGTCATCTCGCCGCGGTAGACGTCCTCCACCGGGCCGCGCAGCACCAGGCTCCAGTCGTCGTGCACCTCCACGCGCAGCGTGCCGCCGGGCATGCGGACGGCCACCTGCCGCTCGCTCACCATCCCCCGGCGCACGGCGGCGGCGGCGACCGCGCAGGCGCTGGAGCCGGAGGCGCGCGTCTCGCCGGCGCCGCGCTCCCACACCCAGGCGTCCACCGCGTCCGGCTCGCCGCCGGCGACGGCGAACTGCACGTTGGTGCCGCGCGCGAAGTCCGGGTGCGTGCTGATCTGCGGGGCGATGCGGCGCAGCGTCTCCACGTCCAGCTCGTCCTGGAAGACCACGCAGTGCGGGTTGCCGATGGAGACGGTGTTCATGGCCACCCGGTCGCCGCCGGACAGCTCCAGCAGCTCGTTCTCCGTCTCGCGGTCGGGGCCGGCGAGGCCGACGTCAGCGCTGCGGAACGAGGCGGTGCCCATCTCCACCTCCACGTCCAGCACGCCGTCGTCGCTCTCGTCCACGATGCGCACGCGCACGATGCCGCCCGGCGTCTCCACGGTGAAGTGCGGGCCGATGCGCACGCGGCCGCGGTCCAGCAGGTACGCGGCGAAGATGCGCAGCCCATTGCCGCTCTTCTCCGCCTCGCTGCCGTCGGGGTTGAAGATACGCACGCCGAAGTCGGCCGCATCGCTCGCCACCGCGCCCAGGATGCCGTCGCTGCCGATGCCGCTGTTGCGGTCGCAGAGCAGGCGCACGGCGGGCGGCGTCAGGCCGAACGGGAGCCTGTCCAGCTCCAGCGCGATGTAGTCGTTCCCGAGCCCATGGCCCTTGTAGAAGGAAGCGCGTTCCGGCATCAGAGACTCAGGATGACCACGGGTTGAGGAGGGGCGCGCCACGGTTGGCGCAGTCGCGCTCGTTGCGCGTGACAAGCGTCATCCCGTGCACGATGGCCGTGGCGATCAGCAGACCATCCACCGGAGGGAGCGCGCGGCCGGTCTTCTGTCCCTCGCCGGCGAGGCGTCCCCACTCCAGTGCGACTGGTTCGTCTATGGGCAGGATGCGCCCTCGAAATTGTGCGGGCAGCAGCGTACTCAACCAGTGCTCGATCCCCGCGCGCCGAGTATCCTGAAAGCGAAGTTCCACGCCTTTGCGGATCTCGCCGAACGAAAGCACGCTGACAAAAAGATCAAGCGAGGACTGCCCGGACTCCCAAGCGATCACTCGGGGATCGGGACGCGGACGAAGCCCTTCGGAGATGATGTTCGTATCGAGGAGATATCTCATCGTCAGTCGAAATCGATATCGCGCGGCACATCCTGATCGCGCTCAATTTCGAAGTCGATTCCATCCTCTGCTATCGCTTTCGCCAGCGGTGACGACTGCAGGAACTCGAATAGGTTCTGCGGCGGTGCGGAAAGGCGGTCGTACTCGGCCGCGCTGATCACCACCACCGCATCGCGGCCGTTGCGCGTGACCCGCTGCGGCTGATCCGAGAGCGCGAGGCGGACCACTTCGCTGAAGCGGTTCTTGGCGTCTTCGAGCTTCCAGTTGTTCATGGCGCCTCCCGTGACGACGGTCTGGCTAGTCTGGCTAGATGATGAACCATACCCGAGCGGGAATGCAATTGCAACCCCGTGGGCGGTTCCGCGCTACATCCCCGCAAAATTCCGCAGGATGCGCAGCCCGTCCTCCTGGCTCTTCTCGGGGTGGAACTGGATGCCCCACACGTTGTCGCGGCCCACGATGCTGGCGAAGGTGTCGTCGTAGGTGCAGCGGCCGAGCACGTGCGGGCCGTCGGCCTCCAGCACGCCGTAGCTGTGCACGTGGTAGAAGAAGCGCGGCTCCGGCCCCGCGACGCCCTCCAGCAGCGGGTCGCTCTCGGCGGTGCGGATGAACTCCACCGCGTTCCACCCCACGTGCGGCAGCGGCAGCTCCGTTCTGAGCCGCTGGACAGGGCCCGGCAGCAGCCCCAGCCCGCGCACCGACGGCGCTTCCTCGCTCTCGTCGAACAGCAGCTGCATCCCCACGCAGATTCCCAGGAACGGGCGGCCGGCGCCGGCGTGCTCGCGCACCGCATCTCCCAATCCCGCTTCCTCCAGCCGCGTCATGCACTGCCCGAAGTGCCCCTGCCCGGGCAGCACCAGCCGGTCCGCGCACGCCGCCTCCGCCGGGTCGGCCGTCAGCACCGCGTCCGCGCCCTCGTGCTCGAACGCCTTCGCGACGGAGCGCAGGTTCCCGGCGCCGTAGTCCAGGATGGTGACCCGCGGCCGGCTCACAGCGCGCCCTTCGTTGACGGCACCACGTCCGCGCGGCGCGGGTCGATGCGCACGGCGGCGGCCAGCGCGCGGGCAGCCGCCTTGAACGTGGCCTCGACGATGTGGTGCGCGTTGTCGCCGCGGATGCCGTCGAGGTGCAGGGTGATCCGCGCCTCGGTGGCGAAGGCGCGCCAGAACTCGGCGCTGAGCGACGCGTCGAACTCGCCGATGCGCGGCTGGTCGGGCGGGAGGGGGAGGTCGAAGTGCAGGAACGGGCGCCCGGAGACGTCCACCACCGCGCGCACCAGAGCCTCGTCCAGTGGCACGGTAGCGTCGGCGAAGCGGGTGATGCCGCGCTTGTCGCCCAGCGCGTCCAGCACGCACCCGCCGATCACGATCCCCACATCTTCCACCGTGTGGTGCGCGTCGATGTGCAGGTCGCCGCGGCAGTCGACTTCCAGGTCGATGCCACCGTGGCGGGCCAGCGCGTCCAGCATGTGGTCGAAGAAGCCGATCCCCGTGGCCACCCTGCTTTCGCCGGTGCCGTCGAGGTCCAGGGTGACGCGGATCTCCGTCTCCTTCGTCTTCCGCTCGCGCGTTGCCGTGCGGCTCATGCGGCCTCGCTCATGATGGTGCGCAGCGCGTCCAGGAAGGCGCCCGTCTCTTCCGGCGTACCGGCGTTCACGCGCAGGCAGCCGTCCAGCATCGCGTACTTGCTCACGTCACGCACCAGGATCCCGTGCTCGTCCAGCAGCCGCTCGAACAGCCGCGTGTGGGTGATGCGGGGCGACCGGACGCGGAAGAGCACGAAGTTGGCCGCGCTGTCGTACACGCGGATGCCGGGCACCTCGCGCATCTCGCGCAGCAGGCGATCCCGCTCGGCGCGGACCTTCTCCACGCTGTCGGCCAGCAGCGCGCGGCCGCGCAGCACCTCGGCGGCGGCCACCTCGGTGAAGAAGTTGATGTTGTACGGCAGCTTGGCCTTGTGCACCTCGGCGGCGAGCGCGGGGTGCGCCAGCATGTATCCCGCACGCAACCCCGCCAGCGACATCGCCTTGCTGAAGGTGCGCAGGACGACCAGCCGCGGGCGGCCCTCGAGGAGCGGGGTCGCGTCGAATCCCCCGAACTCCACGTACGCCTGATCCAGCAGGATCAGCGCGCCGGTGTCGTCGTGGATGCGCAGGATCTCGTCCTCCGCCAGCCACCCGCCGGTCGGGTTGTTGGGCGTGCAGAGGACGACCACCGCCGCGTCGCGCTCCCGCGCGGCGCGGACGATCGCGTCCACGTTGAAGCGCAGGTCCTCGGTGAGCGCGACGGAGGCGACGGTCCCCGCGTGCACCTCCGTCATCAGCCGGTAGAGCGTGAACGTGGGCTCGGGGATGACGACGGTCGCGCCCGCGCCGACGGTGACCGCGAGGACCGCCTGGATCAGCTCGTTGCTGCCGTTGGCGACCAGGATGCCGTCTTCCGGCCATCCCGTGGCCTCGCTCACGGCGGAGATGAAGTTGCTGGCGATGAACGGCGGGTAGCGGTTCCACGGCCGGTCCGCCAGGCGCTCGGCGATGCGGCGCTTCAGCTCGTCGGGGACGTCGTACGGGCTCTCGTTCTGGTTCAGCTTGATGCGCGGCTCGTACGGCCGCAGCGTGTACGCCCCCAGCGACCGCACCGACGGCTTCACCCACCGCAGCGCGCTCTCGATCTCCGCCTGGTTCGATGCTGTATTCCGCACGTCCGTCATCTGCTTCTGCTTCGTCTCGATCTTCACGACTGCCTTGAACTGCAGGAGAGGGATTCAGATTGGCGCGTGTCCGCGGCATCCGCGCCCTCTCCCCGCGCCTTAGAGCGCTCGCCCTCTCCCGTTCCGGGCGAGGGGGGCTCTCCAGCATGCGCGCTCCCTGCGACCTTTGGGCGCACCCTCGGGTTTCGACGTGCCGGAATGCCCGCCCCAGCTACCTCTCCCGGTACGGGAGAGGTGGACGGCCTCGGCCGGCCGGAGAGGGCGCGGTGCCGGAGGAGCGCACCGGAGCCCGCATCACCCCATCCACTCTCCCTCAACCAATCCCCCAAACGCAGCGGCGGGCGCAAGATATTGCGCCCGCGCCGTTTCCGCATCTTCCAGTCCGCCGCCGTCCGTCCCGCATCCGGCGCCGGCGCGAGACGCGGCTACCGCTTCACGTGGATGATCTGGTCGCGGCGCGTGCCCACGGACACGTACCAGATCGGCACGCCGGTCAGCTCCTCCAGCCGGCGGAGGTAGCGGTGCGCGGCCTCGGGGAGGTCCTCCCACCGGCGCGCCTCCGACGTCTTCTCGCTCCAGCCGGGGAGCGACTCGTACTCCGGCTTCGCATCCTCCAGCAGCGCCAGGTCGCCGGGGAAGTCGTCCAGCGTGCCGCCGCCCGCCTGGTAGCGCGTGGCGATCTTCAGCTCCTCCAGCCCGTCGAGCACGTCGAGCTTGGTCACCGCCAGCCCGGTCAGGCCGTTCACCAGCGCGGCGTAGCGCACCACCACCGCGTCGAACCAGCCGCAGCGCCGCGGCCGCCCCGTCGTGGCGCCGAACTCGCCGCCCTTCTCGCGGATCTCCTCCTGCAGCGGGCTGGGAAACTCGGTGGGGAGCGGGCCCTCGCCCACGCGCGTGGTGTACGCCTTCACCACGCCCACCACGTCGTCGATCATCGTGGGCCCGATCCCCACGCCCAGCCCCGCGCCGCCCGCCGTGGTGTTCGACGAGGTGACGTAGGGATACGTCCCATGATCCACGTCCAGCAGCGCGCCCTGGGCGCCTTCGAGCAGCACCCGCTTGCCGGCGTTCAGCGCGTCCTGGATCACGCGGCCGGTATCCACCGTCAGCTTCAGCAGCCGCTCGCGCACGCCCATCACGTCGCGCACCAGCAGGTCGGCGTCCACCTTCTCGGCGCTGTCGAGCGACTCCAGCTTGCGGTTGATGCGCTCGGCGGCGCGGCGCAGCAGCTGCTCGGCGCGCTCGGCGTCGCGCAGGTCGGCCACGCGGATCCCCTGGCGCGCCACCTTGTCCTCGTACGCGGGACCGATGCCGCGCCCCGTGGTGCCGATCTTTCCCGCCCCGCGGCTGGCCTCGGCGGCGCGGTCCAGCAGCTTGTGGTAGTACAGCAGCAGGTGCGCGCGGCCGCTGACGCCCACGCGCTGCTCGGCGTCGGGCACTTTGGCGCGGATCTCGTCCAGCTCCTCGAAGAACTGGAAGGGGTCGAACACCACGCCGTTGCCCAGCAGGCAGGTGCGGTCGGGGTGCAGAATGCCGCTGGGGATCTGGTGCAGGATGAACTCGTCGTCGCCCACGTGCACCGTGTGCCCCGCGTTGGCGCCCCCCTGGTACCGCGCCACGATGTCGATCTCCTCCGCGAGGACGTCGACGATCTTCCCCTTCCCCTCGTCGCCCCACTGCGAGCCGACGATCACCACGCAGCTGCCGTTGCTCATCTTCTTCCCGAAGCCGTTCCGAGCGAGTCTGTTTCGCGCCACCGGCCGCCCCAGCGCCGAACCCCGCCAGCGGGCTGCAGGGATCGCGCCGGGCGCACCAACGCAAGAGGCGCGGCCCCACACGAGTTGGGACCGCGCCTGCCGTATCCTGTGCTGAACCTACGCCGCGGCGGCGGACGGTGTCAACCGCGCCTCGGCCGCCCACCGCCCGTCAGTAGCTCAGCCCGTTGGCCAGCCGGTTGTTGTGCTCGCGGATCCAGTCGGGAATGAGGAACGCGTCGATCAGCACCCACACGGCCACGCCGAACAGGGTGAAGAGGCCGATGAAGACGAAGAGCAGGATCCACGACGTGACCGTGATCACCAGCTGCGCCGCCGCGCTTCCGCTGCGGTTCATGTAGAAGCGGTGCGCGCCGAACATCCCCAGGAAGAACCAGAGCGCGTACGCCACGCCCGCCGACTTCTTGTTGGCGTCGTACAGCATCATCCGCTGCGCGTCGTACCCGTGCGGCTGCGCGTACGGAGCCGGCGCGTACGGATTGTATTGCGGATACGGCTGCTGGTAGGGAGCCTGCTGATACGGACCCTGATTGTACGGACCGGGCTGATTGGGGTACATGCTGCGCCTCCGGGGGTGCCGCGATCGAAGATGGGACGGGAGCGGAAATCCAAGCGGGGGAGTCGAAGCTAGCGGCGGGCGGCGCGGTTCCGCAACGGCCCGTAAATACCGCAGGAGGGCACCGGCGCGGTCCAGCCGTGACTGGACCGCGCCTTCATCTGCTACAGCGCGCTGCGACTCAGCGCCCGCACGTCCTCACGGGTTGAACTCGGTGCCGTTGCACTTGGAGCACGGCGGCAGCACGTCGCTGGCGTCGTTCAGCACCTTGGGCGACCCGCACTTCCTGCAGTAGTACGTGCCCTTCCCCGGCTTCTCGCCTGTCGTGGACATCGGTCGCTCTCCCGTCGAAGGGTGAATGTGAGGACCAGCCCACGTTGGACGGACCGCCGTCCGCGGTTTCCCGCGGCTATTCTCCCCGGAGCTGCCTGCCTTGGCGCCGGCGGTACATGCTCACGAACAGCGACAGCAGGAGGAAGATGCCGAGCAGCACGATGCTGGGAACCACGGTGCCGAGGTTCAGCCCATCCTCCTTCGTCAGCAGGTCGCCCATCGTCGCGCCGATGGGGTGCGTGACCACGATGCCCAGCCAGAACAGCAACACGCGCGAGACCCGGGTGAAGAACGCCGCCAGCACGAGCAGCAGGAGCAGGACGGCCAGGACGCTCGTGGCGCCTGCGAAGCCGAGCCCCGCGTCGTTCGACAGCCAGTCGCCGAACGCGGTGCCGAGGGTGCTGGAGGTGAGAATCGCGGTCCAGTAGAGGAAGGTGACGCCCGGCGTCTCCAGCCGCTCCACCGAGAGCGAGCGCGTGCGCATCCGCCAGATGCCGAAGATCGCCGCGAGCAGCGCGGCCAGCGCCAGCGTCCCCAGCGTGTAGCCCAGCTTCAGCGAGCGCGTGATCAGGTCGGAGAGCGTGGTTCCCGTGGTGCTGGTGAGGATGATGAGCGTCCAGAACAGCGCCGGGTGCTCGGTCCGCGTCATCAGCTCGGCCACCAGCGCGGTCGCCAGCAGCGCGGCCAGGACCAGCGTGCCCACGCCGTAGCCCACGTGCAGCGTCATGGAGATCAGGTCGCCGGCCGTCTCGCCGAGCACGGTGGCGCTCAGCAGCATCAGCCAGAACCAGGCGTCCTGCGGGGGCGTCTTCTTCATCGGGACGGGTCGGTTCGAGTCGTCGTCCCCCGCGCCAGCGCGCGAGGGAGCCCGAGCCATGCGTCCGAAGGTGGGTTCATCCGCGAGGCAGAGTGTGGCGGCACCCTTCGCACACATCGGACCGCGACTCCAGGGCGGCCGGCGGATTGGCGACGCAAACATCCCCGCCGCGCGTCATCGAGAAGACGAGCCCGGCGGTTTCCCGCGACGATCGTCCAGAGGGAGGTGGCGAAGCGCCACGCCGGCTCAATACCGGAACACGCCTTCCGTCAGCTCCACCGACTCCGCCACGATCACGGAGAGGTGCTCGAACGCATTCGCCGTGGCGGATTCGATGGCGATGGCGGTGGTCCCCGGCACCAGCGCGTCCATCGCGCCGGAAACCCGCGCCTCGTGGCCGGTGGCGAGGCGGAAGACCGCGTGCTTCATCTGCACGGGGCAGGAGACGTAGGCCACGTTGCGGAACCGCGCCTGGGCGAAGTGGCTGTACGTCATGTCCTGGCCCCCCGCGAGCGTCAGGTTCAGCCCGTCGAAGGAATGGAGGTGCCACTCCCACATCCCGAGCGCCGTCATCTTCTCCAGCACGACGGCGATCTCGCCCTCCCGGTCCGCGGCGCTCATCCCGCCATCGCCCCCATGGCCAGCGCGGCGAACACGGCGATGACGCCGATGACGATGCTCACCGCGGACTTCATCGCCACGGCGGCCAGGCGGCCGAGGAAGGCGCCCCAGCCCACGCGCATGGCGCCGCGCATCTCGGGGTTCTTGGTCATCTCCAGCACCGCCGCGCCCACGAACGCGCCGATGAACGCCCCGATCACGCTGCCGATGACGGGGATGGGGATGCCGACGAACGCGCCGATGAGCCCGCCCAGGATGGCGCCCCACCCGGCGCGCCGGCTTCCGCCGTACTTGCGCGCGAAGCGGCCGCCGAGGACGAACTCGATCACCTCCGCCACGATGGCCAGCAGGAGGGCGACGCCGAACACCGTCCACCCGCTGGCGCCCCAGCGCGTGACGTAGGCGAACACGCCGATGGCCGCCACCTGCAGCCAGGTGCCCGGCAGCCCGAGCGGCACCAGCAGCAGCCCCACGACCTGCGCCAGCGCGAGAAGAGCGAATGCCATGTTTTTGATGACCGGCTGAGGTTCGCGTCGGAGCGTCGCAAGCACGGGGCCCGCGGCTCGCCGTTTCACGACGCGCCGCGGGCCCCGGGTGTTTCAGCGATGGTTCAGCGGAGGCGGATCAGCACTCCGGCGACGTGAACTGCCGCGGGCAGAGGCAGTTATTCCACCCGCTGATGCTGTTGGGATCGAAGGTCGATTCGAGCAGCGCGGCCTCGTGCGCGCGCACGGTGCCCTCCCCGCCGGCCGCTCCGCTGGTCGGGAACGCCTCCACCACCAGATTTTCCGGATCCAGCCGCATCTTCCGCATGGTCAGCCTCCAGAGGGGGAAATGCCGGCGCGGGGAGACTCCTCCGCCGCCGCGCACCCAAGCGGCCCTCAGCCGCAAGGATGCAAACACCTGAGGCACGAAGGTTGTGAGCTCATCCGCGAGAATGAAACAAAACCGTCTGGCCCCCACCGATGGGCGCCGCGTGCCGCCGCGCGGGGGCGGCCGGCGGCGCCCGCGATCCCTGTCCCCTGTCCCCTAGAAGTACGACTGGCTCATTCCCGTGCCGCCGCGCGTGGAGAGCATGTTCATCTTCAGCTCGAAGTCGCCCGGGTTGGTGGCGGCGGCCTTGGCCACCTCGTACTCCACCTCCTCCTTCTGCACCAGCTCCATCAGGCACTGGTCGAAGGTCTGCATCCCGTACGTCACCCGCCCCTCGGCGATGTGCTCGCGGATCTCCTCCAGCCGCGACGGGTCCACGATGCAGTCGCGGATCGTGCCCGTCACCACCATCACCTCGGCGGCCAGCACGCGCCCCTTGCCGTCCTTGCGCGGCAGCAGGCGCTGGCTGACCACCGCCTGCAGCTGCTCGGCCAGGCGCAGCCGCACGATCCCCTGCTCCTCGGGCGGGAACACGGCCACCAGGCGGGAGATGGTGGACGCCGCGTCGCGCGTGTGCACCGTGGAGATCACCAGGTGCCCCGTCTCGGCCGACTTCAGCGCGATGTCGATGCTCTCGGTGTCGCGCATCTCGCCGATCAGGATGACGTCGGGGTCCTGGCGCAGCGCCGCCCGCAGCCCGTGGCGGAAGTCGTCGGTGTCGACGCCGATCTCGCGCTGGGTGATGGAGCAGTTGATGTCGCGGTGCAGGAACTCGATGGGGTTCTCGAGCGTGACCACGTGGCGGCGCATGTTCTGGTTCATGTAGCCGATCATGGCCGCCTGCGTGCTGCTCTTCCCGCTTCCCGTGACGCCCGTCACCAGCACCAGCCCGCGCTCCAGCGCCGCCACGTCGGCCAGCACCGGCGGCAGCCCCAGCATCTCGAAGGTGGGGATCTCGATGGGGATCACGCGCATCACGATCATGAACGACCCGCGCTGCCGCAGGATGTTCACGCGGAAGCGGCCCACGCCCGCGAGCCCCCACGAGCAGTCGTAGTCGGTCAGGTCGTCCAGCCGCCCCCGGTCGCGCTCGTGCGGGATCAGGAAGCTGGCGATGGCGCGCGTCTGGTCGGGCGTGAGCCGCTGCTTGGTGAACGGGATCAGCGCGCCGTTGATGCGGGCGCGGAACACGTCGCCGCTCTTGATGTGCAGATCGCTGGCGCCGCGCGCGACCGCCGCCTTGATGATGTTCTCTACGGCATCGCGCAGGTCGCCGCCGCGCTCGCCGGCCACTTCGGTGGTGCTCAAGGTCAGTACCCAGCCTGCTTGTCGACGGTATTCAGGAGGGGCTCGCCCGAAAGGTAGCGGCGCAGGTTGGCCACGATCAGGTCGGTCTCGCGCCGCCAGAAGCGAAGGGATGTGCCGGAAACATGGGGGAGCAGCAGGGCGTTGGGAAGAGTCCACAGCGGCGACGCGGCCGGCAGCGGCTCGGTGGCGAACACGTCCAGCCCCGCGCCGCGCAGCCCGCCGCTCCGCAGCGCCTCCACCAGCGCCGCCTCGTCCACCACGTCGCCCCGCGAGACGTTGATCAGCACGGCGTTGCGGGGAAGATGCGAGAGCTCGCGCGCGCCGATCATCCCCTCCGTGTCCGCCGTGCGGGGGACGGTGACGACAAAGTAGTCGGAGACGGCCAGCATCCGCTCCAGCGCGCCCTCGCCCGTCATCACCTCCACCCCCGGCGGCCCCTCCGCGGACGACCGTCGCGTCGCCACCACGCGCATCCCCAGCGCGGATGCACGGCGCCCGACGGCCCGCCCGATCCCGCCCAGCCCCAGCAGGCCGACGGTCGCGTCCGCCAGCTCCCGGACCGGCGTGTCCGCCGCGTCGAAGGGCGACTTGTCCCACCGCCGCTCCGCCTGCGCGCGCACCGCGAAGTCGATCCCCCGCGCGAAGTGCAGCATCATCGCCAGCACCGTCTCGGCGATCGGCTCCGCGTGCGTCCCCGCGGAGTTGGTGAGGATCACGTCCGATTCCCGCATCTCCGCGTACAGCACGCCGCCCACCCCCGCGGACGCCGAGTGCGCCCAGCGCAGCGCATCTCCCGCGGCCAGGAAGATCTCCCGCGGCACGCCCCAGCCCAGGTAGATCTCCGCCCCGCGCGCCGCCTCCAGCGCCTCGCCGCCCGCGCCCCGCCCGTCGCCCGTGCCGTCCGCGTACGCGTCCACGACCACGCACTCCCACCCCTCCGGGAGGGCGGCGCGGATCTCGTCCACGCACGCCGGCGGAATCGCCCACACGGGGCGCTGGTCGCGCAGGTTGACGACGAGGCGGCGGCGTTCGGGCATGCGTCTGCGTGCGTTCGAGGGGGATGGGAAGATCGGGGAAGATGGCGAAGAAGCCCGCCTCTCGCGAGACGGGCCTCTGCTTCGATCCATCGGGCCGGGATGCCGGGCTACGGCTTCACGCGCGCGGGCTCCACGGGCTTGGCCGGCGCGCTCTCCACGGGCTCCGCCGCGGCGCTGTCCACCGGCTGGCCGGCCACGCGCGGCGGCTGGCTCAGGCAGCGCAGGCGCGAGAACGCGGCCGTGGCGCCGGTCATGGGGAACACCAGCGTGCTCTCGCGGCCTGTCTTCGTGGTGATGCGCATGGCCAGCCGGCTCGCGCGCTTCGCGGCGGCGGTGAACGGGTCCACCTCGTCCCCGGGCACCCACACGTAGTGGCCCTGCGTGATCTGCCAGGCCTCGGTGTCCGGCTCGCCCTGGTCGAAGCGCCACTGCACGGTGACCAGGTCGTCCATGGAAAAGAGCGACCCGTCGATCACGATGCTGTAGCCGCCCTCGCGCTCGCAGCGCCAGACCAGCGTGGAGCGCATGTACGAGTCGCTGGCTTCCGGCACCACCACCGAGCTCACGTCGTCGTCGGTGACCGGATCGGTGTCGCGGAAGTAGGTGAACGAGCCGATGCGCACGCCCTGCGCGTTCTGCGCGGCGGCGGGCACGGCGGAGAGCAGCGCCAGCGCGGCCGCCGCGAGGTGGATTCGCTTCATCGTGTGTTCTGTGGTGTGCGGGAACGTCGGGGGATGGGGATCGGGATGCGGATCTCGCCCGCGCGCCGCGCCACGCGCATGCGTCGGCGGTGGGTCCGCCGCGCGCGAGTCGGGGCGATGCGGGGATGGTGGGGATCGGGATCCGTCGCGCGGAAAACTGCTGTCAGATGTTTCTCCCCGCAAGCGCGGATGGGGAGATCGGTCCGGCGGAGTCTGCAGATGCGGCGGCGGTCAGCTGCGCTTGAAGCGGCGGACGCCTTTTTCGCGGATCATCGCCTTCACCAGCTTGTCGTGCTCGTGCTGCGGGCCGATGAGGCGGAAGGTGACCTCCAGGTCCTCACCCACCTTCTCCATCGTGTCCACCCGCAGCTGCAGCGTGCCGCCGTGCAGCGACTCGATCAGCCGCTCGAAGGTGTCGCTCTCCGCGTCCACGGCCGCGGTGTACTTGCGGTTGGCCATGCGCAGGCGCACCAGCCGCTCCAGGCGCCCCAGCAGGAGCAGCGTGCCGAGCACCATGACGGTGGTGCCGATCGCCTCCACGTACGCCCCCGCGCCCACCGCGATGCCGATGGCCGTCACCACCCAGAGCGTGGCCGCGGTGGTCAGCCCCGTCACCCGCCCGCGGGCGTGCAGAATGGCCCCCGCGCCGATGAAGCCGATGCCGGGAACGATCTGCGCCGCCAGCCGCGCGGGGTCGGCGCGGAGCGCGTCGCCGCCGCCGCCCGCCAGCATGGCGATCTCCAGCGACAGCTTGGTGAACAGCGCCGCGCCCACGCAGATCAGCAGCGTGGTGCGCAGCCCGGCGGGCTTGGCCTTCAGCTCGCGCTCCAGCCCGATCAGGCCGCCCAGGACCCCCGCCAGCACCAGCCGCCCGAGCGTGCCCAGCTTCAGCGCCGCCACCACCGACGCCGGAATCCCCACGCTGACGAGAAAGTGTTCCACCGGACGGGCGCTTCAGGGAGACGGAGCGGAAGTGCGACGGGTCGTCAGGAATGTGTGGCGGTGGGGGATGGGGAGCAAGCGGGAGCCGTGCGGCAGGTGCCGTTCTGGCGTCGATCCTTGAAGGCGCCTACGATAGATGGATGCCTACCATTCGCGGAGTCTCCGGACCCTACCGGCTGTACTTTTACAGCTTTGATTGCAACGAGCCCATGCACATCCATGCGGAGCGCGACCGCATGAAGTGCAAGTTCTGGATGGGTCCCATCATGCTCGCGAGCAACGACGGCTTCTCGCCGCGCGAACTAAACCGCGTCCGAGGCGTAATTCAGGCGTACACCGATTCGATAAGGAGAGCTTGGGATGAGCACTGTCCTGAAGGTTGACGCACGTGTGGCAGCCGTTCACGTCACCGAAGACTCGATCATCGCCGAGTTGGCCGACGGACGGTCGATCAGCGTCCCGCTGGCGTGGTCGTGGCGGCTGTCGGATGCCACGCCGGAGCAGCGGGCGAACTGGCGCCTGATCGGCTCGGGCGAAGGCGTTCACTGGCCGGACGTGGACGAGGACATCAGCGTCCGCGGCATGCTGGACGGCGTCCCTGCCGTGCGTCCGCGTCCGCGGCTCGCCTGACGCTACTCCACGTCCTCCGCGACGGATTCGGCGGCGCCCTCCGGCCGGGCCATGTGCTCGTAGACGCCGATCGCGTGCTTCAGCGCGGCGAGGACCTCCGGCGGCACCTCGTCGCGGCTCAGGATGCCGGCGTGGATCGCGTACGCCACCGACGAGGTGGGATGGCCGTAGCTGTACGTCTTCCAGATCTCGCGCGCGGCGCCGTCGTGGAACTCGTGGATCCGCTGGCTCAGGTCGAAGCTGTCGATCTCGCCGCGGCGCCACGCGTCGAACTCGCCGGCGAGCTTCCCCAGCTCGGCGCGGAGCTCCGCCTCGTGCGCCTTCCCGGCAAGCTCGCGCAGGCTGCGCTTGACGGACTTCGGGAGATCAGACATCGCTCGCCTCCTGCGTTTGCTCTCCTTCTCCCCGCGTCTCGAATCTCCCTGCCACTCGCCATCGTCAGAAGACAAAGAGCGAAAGGGAGATGGAAAGAACCGTGCGTCAGAGCCCCAGCACGTCCTTCATCGTGTAGCTGCCGGCGGGCTTGCCGGCGATCCACCTGGCGGCGCGGAGGGCGCCCTCGGCGAACAGCGCGCGGTCCTGCGCCAGGTGCGCCAGCTCGATGCGCTCGCGCTCGCCGATCAGCATCAACCGGTGCTCGCCCACGATGTCGCCGCCGCGGAGAGCGTGGAAGGCGACCTGGCCGCGCGGGCGCTCGCCGGGGCGGCCGCTGCGCCCGTCGATGCGCACGTCCTCCAGCGCCACGCCGCGCCCGCGCGCGACCGCCTCGCCCAGCGCCAGCGCGGTGCCGCTGGGCGCGTCCACCTTGCGGCGGTGGTGGGCCTCCACGATCTCCACGTCGTAGTCGTCGCCCAGCACCTGCGCGGCGCGCTCGGCCAAGGCCACCAGCAGGTTCACGCCCACGCTGAAGTTGGCGGCCTGCAGGACGGCGGTGCGGCGCGCGGCCGTCTCCATCATCCCCCGCTCCCCATCCCCCAGCCCCGTGGTGCCCACCACCAGCGCCTTCCCGGCCAGGGTGTCGCCGTGCATCTCCAGGATGCGGCGGAGGAGCTCGGGGGCGGAGAAGTCGATCACCACGTCGGCGGCGCGGATCCACTCGCCGGCGGTCTCGGGCGTCTCCACCACGGGGCAGCCGACCTCGCAGGCGGGCTCGGGCATCTTCCCGATCCCGGCGACGAGCTGCAGCGCCGCGTCCTCGTGGATCAGGCGCGCCAGCGTCTGCCCCATGCGCCCCGTGGCGCCGCTCAGGACGATGCGGACCGGATCGGGCATCAGCGGTCGTGTGGTGCGGGTGGATGCGAGTTGGACACGAAGACGATCCGCGGGGAAAAATGCGACTGAAGTCGCGGCTACAACGGCACGCAGTCCGCCTCCGCGGACTTCACGGCGGCGCGTCCCGAGCCACCGGCGCGCGGTTTCGTACTTCCGTACTCTCGTACTTCCTAAGAGTCCTTCACGTCCAGCCCCACGCCGTGCATCGCCTCGCGCAGCTCCTTCATCACCGCGTCGCTGGGGTCGACCAGCGGGAGGCGGAGCGGGCCGACGTCGTAGCCCAGCATCCCCACCGCCGCCTTCACGGGGATGGGGTTCGGCTCGCGGAAGAGCGCGGCGATGAGCGGGAGATAGCGCAGCTGCAGCCGCCGCGACTCGGCGACGTCGCCCGCGAGGAACGACTTCGCCATGCGCGACACGTCCGCGGGGGCGATGTTGGCCAGGACGGAGATGACGCCCACGCCGCCCAGCGCCATCAGCGGCACCACCTGGTCGTCGTTGCCGGAGTAGACGCCCACGCGGTCGCCCACGCGGCGGCAGATCTCGGCCACCTGGCTGATGTCGCCGCTGGCCTCCTTCACGCCCACCACGCGCGGGGCCTCGGCCAGCGCCTCCACCGTCTCGGGAAGGATGTTGCAGGCGGTGCGGCCGGGAACGTTGTAGACCACGCACGGCAGGTCCGCCGCGTCGATCACCGCGCGGTAGTGGGCGATGATCCCGCGCTGCGGCGGCTTGTTGTACGGCGGCGGCGAGACGAGGATGGCGTCCGCCCCCGCCGCGCGCGCGTTCGCCGCCAGCCGCGAGACCGCCGCCGTGTCGCTTCCGCCGCAGCCGACGATGACGGGGATCTTCCGCCCGCCCTCGCCGCCCCGCCGCGCCTCGTCCGCCACGACCTCTGCCGCGCGGCGCTGCTCGTCGGGCGACATGGTGGTCGCCTCGCCAGTGCTGCCGTTGACCACCAGCGCGTCGGTGCCCTCGCGCAGGTGGAAGCGCACCAGCTCGCGCATCACCCCCTCGTTCACCCCGCCGGAATCGAACGGGGTGACGAGCGCGACGCCCGAGCCGGTGAAGAGAAGGTTGGGCCGTCCGCCGTCCGCCATCGCCGCCCTCAGAGCCGGTTGAGGTCCATGATGTCGCCCGGCATCACGTCGCCCTCGGCATCGTCGGGGTCCAGGTCGCGCTCGGTGCTGTCGCGGAAGTCGTCGGCCGCCTCGTCGCCCACCGAGTCGTAGAACGAGCGGAACACGGTGCCACCGCACTTCTCGCACTTCATCTCCGGCGGCGGCGGCTCGTCTTCGAAGAAGTAGTCCTTGCCGCACTTCTCGCAGACCAGCGTGAGCATGGTGCTGGGGCCGCCGTCCTGCGCGTCGCCTGCGGGGTTCTCGCGCGGCTGCTCGGTGGCCTGCTTCCCCGCGGCGATCGTGGTATCGTCGGAATCGTAGCGTTCTTCCACCATCATCCTCTCCTCAGCGTTCAGGTCACCGTGGCGAACGCACGGACCGTACCGGAAGTGCGGGAGTGCGGAAGTGCGTGAGTGCGTTGGTTTCGTGCCGCCCGCACCCGTTTCGCGATCGCCGCCACCCTCCCGGCCGCATCCTGCGAAACCTCGCGTGCCCGCGCCGAAACAGCGCACTCACGCACTCACGCACTTCCGCACTTCCTGTCAGTCGATCCCCACCGCCGCGCGCACCCTCGCCATCGTGCGCTCGCCCACTTCCCGGGCGCGCGCGGCGCCGTCGCGGAGGACGTCGTTCACGTAGTCCGGGCGCGCGAGGAGCTCCTCGCGGCGCGCGCGCATGGGGGCGAAGAACTCCCACATCGCCTCGAACAGGCGCTGCTTGAAGGTGCCGTAGCCCACGCCGCCGGCGCGGTGCTCGTCCTCCATCCGTGCGACGTCCTCCTTCGACGCGAACAGCTTGTACAGCGCCACGACGGTGGAGCCGGACGGGTCCTTGGGCGCCTCCAGCGGAGTGGAGTCGGTGACGATGGACATCACCCGCTTGCGCGTGGTCTTCTCGTCGCCGAAGAGCACGACGGTGTTGCCGTAGCTCTTGCTCATCTTCTGGCCGTCCAGCCCGGGAACCACGGCCACCTCCTCGCTGACCTGCGCCTCGGGGAGCTTCAGCGTGCCCTCGCCGTACGTCTCGTTGATCTTGATGGCGATGTCGCGCGTCATCTCCAGGTGCTGCATCTGGTCCTTCCCCACCGGCACCAGGTCGGCGTCGTAGAGCAGGATGTCGGCGGCCTGGAGGATGGGATAGGTGAAGAGGCCCACGTCGGCCGGCAGCCCCTTCTGCACCTTGTCCTTGTAGGCCACCGCGCGCTCCATCAGCGCCTTGGGCGTCACGGTGCTCAGGATCCACATCAGCTCCGCGTGCAGCGCGACGTCGCTCTGGCGCCAGAACACGGTGCGCGCCGGGTCCAGGCCGCACGCCAGCAGGTCGATGGCCGCCTCGCGGGTGTACTGCCGCAGCTCGGCGGCGTCGCGGGTACTGGTGAGCGCGTGCAGGTCGGCCAGGAAGAGGAAGACCTCGCCCTGCCCCTGCAGGTCGACCATGGGCCGGATGGCGCCGAAGTAGTTGCCCACGTGCAGCGTTCCCGACGGCTGCAGCCCGGTGAGGATGCGCTTCATTCCACGCTCTCGCAGATGACTCTGCCTCCCGCGCGGGGAGGCAGATGGGATGATGGTCGGTCGATTGGTACTCGTGCGTTCCTCCCTCCCCCCAGAACAGCTGGGGGGAGGGAAAGTCGTCGCGGCCTGCACGGATCAGCTCACTCGACTGGCGACAGTGTGCCGGAGGCGCACGAAAGCCGGGGTGCAGTCCCGCAGGGACTTGGTGCCGTTGTTGCCCCCGAATTCCATTCGGGGGAAGACAGCCGCGCCTCCCGCCGGCTTTTGTGGATTCGCCACGCACGGCCTAAGTTAGCGCGCGCCGGAAAGCCCCGGCAATACGCCGCATCCCCAGCCCGCGCCTTGCCGTGAGCGACGCCACGCCCGACCCGCTGGCCGCCTTCCGCGCCGTCCCCGCCCCGCCGGACCCGCGCGCGTCCACGCTCCTGCGCCCGCCCCACCCGCCCGAGGAGGGGGAAACGGTGGTGCTCGGGCTTCCGTACGACGGCGGCATCCCCACGCGGCCCGGCGCGCGCTTCGGGCCGAAGGCGATCCGCGAGGCGCTGGCCGCGTTCGGCACGTACGACGGCGACCGCGAGGTGGCGAACGCGAGCGACTGGGGCGACCTGCCGCTCCCGACGATGAACGGCGCCGAGGCGCACGCCCGCATCGAGGCCGCCGCCCACGAGGTGTTCGCCGCCGGCGCGCGCGCCATCTTCCTCGGCGGCGACCACGGGTGCACGGGGTCGGTGATCCGCGGATTGGCGGCGGCGCGACCGGGGCTGAGGCTGGGGGTGATCAGCATCGACGCGCACCTGGACGTGCGCGAGTACGCGGACGATGCGTCGCTCTCCAGCGGCACCCCCTTCCGCCGCGCGCTCGAGTCGGGGATCGTGGAGGGCGGGCGCGTGGCGATGATCGGCATCCGCCGCTTCGCCAACTCGCGCTATTACCTGGACTGGGCGCGCGAGCGGGAGATCACCCTCATCACCCTGGACGAGCTGGCGGTGAAGGGCGCCGTGAACGCCGCGAAGGCCGCCCTCTACGCCGCCACGCGGGATGCCGACGCACTGTATCTGTCGATCGACATGGACGCCGCCGACGCCGCCTTCGCCCCCGGCGTGAGCGCCACGGGGATCGGCGGCCTGACCGCGCGGGAGATGATCGACATCGTCACCACCATCGCCAGCCACCCCAAGCTGATCGGCGCGGACGTGATGGAGCTGTCGCCGCCGTACGACCACGACGCGCGCACGGCGAAGCTGGCCGCGCGGCTGGTGCTGGAGCTGCTGGCGGGGCGGACTGCGACGGCGCCGTAACCCCGGAGCCCTCCCCCGCACTCTCGCGCTTCCGTACTTCCGTACTTCCGTACTTTCGTACCCCGCCGAAGGCGGGCTATCTTCCGCCCACTCGAAATCACCCGAAACGGAAGACCGCCCGACATGCTGCCCGACCACCGCAACGACACGCAGAACCTGGGCTTCGGCACGCGCGCTATCCACGCGGGACAGCGGCCGGACCCCACCACCGGCGCCATCATGACGCCGGTGTACCAGACCAGCACCTACGTGCAGCCCGAGCTGGGCCGCCACCTGGGATACGAGTACGCGCGCACCCACAACCCCACGCGCGAGGCGCTGGAAGGCAACCTGGCCTCGCTGGAGGGGGGGAAGCACGGGCTGTCGTTCGCGTCGGGGCTGGCGGCCACCGACACGCTGATGAAGCTGTTCTCGGCGGGCGACCACATCGTCTGCGGCGAGAACGTGTACGGCGGCACCTACCGGCTGTTCAACCAGGTGATCAGCCGCATGGGGATCGAGTTCAGCTTCGTGGACTCGTCGTCCGTCGACGCCATCCGCGCGGCGCTGCGGCCGAACACGAAGCTGGTGCACGTGGAGACGCCCACCAACCCCATGATGGGCATCACCGACATCCCCGCGGCGGCCGAGGTCGTGCACGCGGCGGGCGCGCTCCTCTCCGTCGACAACACCTTCGCCTCGCCCTACAACCAGCAGCCGCTGGCGCTGGGCGCGGACGTGGTGATGCACTCCGTGACCAAGTACCTGAACGGGCACTCGGACATGGTGGGCGGGGTGCTGGTGGTGAACGACGACGAGATCCACGAGCGGCTGCGCTTTCTGCAGAACGCGGCCGGCGGCGTTCCCGGGCCGTGGGACTGCTGGCTGGTGCTGCGCAGCACCAAGACGCTGCACGTGCGCATGGCCGCGCACAACGCCAACGGCCTGCGCATCGCGCAGTGGCTGACGGAGCAGCCGAAGATCGAGAAAGTGTACTACCCGGGCCTTCCCTCGCACCCGCAGCACGAGCTGGCCGCGCGGCAGATGCGGGGCTTCACGGGAATGATCACGGTGGAGACGGGGTCGCTGGAGGCGGCGCGGAAGTTCGTGAACGGCGTCCGGATCTTCTCGCTCGCCGAGTCGCTGGGCGGCGTGGAGAGCCTGATCGGCCACCCGGCCAGCCAGACGCACGCCTCCATCCCCGCCGAGCGCCGCAACGCGATGGGGCTCACCGACGGCATCGTCCGCCTCTCCTGCGGCATCGAGGACGTAGACGACCTGATCGCCGACCTGGAGCAGGCGCTGGCGGCGGTCTGACGATGGGGCGGGCGCGGGGCGGGATGCGGATGCTGGCCGCACTCGCGCTCCTCGCGCCCGCGCTGGCGTCGTGCTCGCGCGCGGGCGGCGGAAGCGAGGCCCGGGCGAATCCCCCGGCGGACAGCGCGCGGCTGGACGAGCGGTGCCCGCGGGGAGATGCCGGGCCGCCCCGCTGCTCCGTCTACCCCGCGTCGCTCGTGGAGCTGATCGCCCGGCCGGAGCGCTTCGACGGAAAGCGCGTGCAGGTGACCGGCTTCGTGCGCATCGAGTTCGAGGGGAACGCGATCTACCTCTCGCGCGAGGACTGGGAACACGGCCTCTACCGGAATGGCCTCTGGATAAACCCGCCGGACTCGCTGCGGATTCGCGGGGCTCCGGCCGGGTACATGATCGTGGAGGGCACCTTCCGCGCGGCCAACCGCGGCCACATGGGATTGTGGAGCGGCGCCATCGTCCAGGTCATGCGCATCGATCCGTGGAACGCCACCTCCGCGCCACCGAAGATCGAGAACGCCCGCGCGAACGGCGGCTGACGGATCCCATCCGGCGACGGGACCGGCGGGCGAGTGACGGAGGGCTCGGCATGCGATGAGTATCGCGGATTTTTTCTCCAGGCCCCACTCCGCGGCTCGCGCGCGGATGCCCGTCTCCGCTTCTCCCTGATCGAGCAGTTTGGGGACGATGGCCCGCGCGCGATTCCATCGAAGCGAGCGGAAATCTGGACCGCGCCGCCGCGCATCGTTACCTCTTCCCCATCCCCCTCCTCTTCCCGCCCACCCGCGACGATCCCGGAGAACCCCACGATGAAGCTTTCCCGCTCGGAGCGCTGGATCCTGGCCAACCAGTACCGCATCCTGGCCGCGCTGGAGCCGGACCAGGCTGCCACGCACCGCGGCAATGCCGAGGCGCTGGAGCGCGGCTACGCCAACGCCATCGACCGCCTGTCCGCGCACATCGTGCGCGACGACACGAACCGCAAGGAGAGCGACGAGGTCGACGAGATCCTGTCGATGTTCGACGCCGTGCAGCGCGCGTACCGGACGCTGGAGGACAACTTCGGAATCGACGCGTGGCGGGTGAGCTTCCCCGGCTTCGACCGCGCGACGGAAGAGGACTACCTGGGGTACGCGCACTTCTCCCTTTCGCACGAGGGGCGCTACCCGAACATGGTGACCGAGGCCAGTCTGGACGCCGGCCGCCCGATGCTGCGCGACTACCGCCGCATGGTGGACGAGTGGAAGAAGCGCGGCGGCAGCGCCGAGCTGGAGCGCCAGGACGTCATCGCCATCCTGAACGCCCGCAAGGAGAAGTAGCCGCTGGGGCGATTGTTCCGCCCGCGGCGGCGCGCTATCATCCCCGCCCCAGCGAAGCACCAACCGGGTGAGGCGGATTGAAGATCCTGATCGTAGGCAACGGCGGGCGCGAGCACGCGCTGCTGTGGAAGCTGCGCCGAGACGCGCCGGACGCGGAGTTCTTCGTCACCCGGGCGAACGGGGGGATGACGGGCGCCACCTCGCTCCCCCTGGCGCCGGGCGAGCTCCAGGCGCTGGCCGCGTGGGTGGAGACCAACGGCGTCGACTTCACCGTCGTGGGCCCCGAGGCGCCGCTGGCCGAGGGGATCGCCGACCACTTCCAGGCGCACGGGCTGGCCGTGTTCGGCCCCTGCAAGGCCGCTGCGGAGATCGAGAGCAGCAAGGCGTTCGCGAAGGGGCTGATGCAGCGCCACGGCATCCCCACCGCCGCGTTCGCCTGCTTCGACGACCTGGCCACGGCGGAGGCGTACGTCCGCGCGGCGGAAACGAAGCTGGTGGTGAAGGCGTCGGGACTGGCCGCCGGCAAGGGCGTGGTCGTAGCCGAGGACGCGCACGAGGCGCTGGAGGCGGTGCGCGAGATGCTGGCGGGGAGCGCGTTCGGCGTCGCCGGCCGCGAGGTGGTGATCGAGGAGCGGATGACGGGCGAGGAGCTGTCCGTCTTCGCGCTGACGGACGGGACGCACGTCACGGCCATGATCCCCGCCCAGGACCACAAGCGCGTGGGCGAGGGGGAGACGGGGCCCAACACCGGGGGAATGGGCGCGTACGCCCCCGTCTCCATCGCCACGCCGGAGCTGATGGCGCGGGTGCAGACGGAGATCCTGGAGCCCACCGTGGCCGCGATGGCGGAAGAAGGGCGCAGCTTCTCCGGGCTCCTCTACGCGGGATTGATGCTGACGGAGACGGGCCCGCGCGTGGTGGAGTTCAACTGCCGCTTCGGCGACCCGGAAACGCAGGCGGTCCTCCCCCTTCTCCGCTCTTCCCTCCTGGACCCGATGCGGGAGATCGCCCGCGGCGGGAGCATCGAGGGGCTCACGCTCGACTGGTCGGACGGCGCCGCGGCCACCACCGTGCTCGCCAGCGCGGGGTACCCGGGCGACTACCGGAGCGGCGCGGAGATCGGCATCCCCCCCGGCCTCGAGTCTTCCGGCGACGTGATCGTCTTCCACGCGGGGACGAAACGCGAGGCGGACGGGCGGCTCGTCACCGCCGGCGGACGCGTCCTCGCCGTCACCGCGCTGGCGCCGAGCGTAGCCGAGGCGGCGGAGCGGAGCCGCGCGGCCGCCGAGCGCATCCGCTTCGACGGGCGCCAGTTCCGCCGCGACATCGGGTGGCGGGAGATCGGCAGAGCGGAGGGCACCCATGCCTGAGCTTCCCGAAGTCGAGACCATCGTCCGCGGGCTGGCGGCGAGCCTCCCCGGCGCGGAGATCCGCTCGGCCGAGGTGCTGAAGCCGGACCTGATCGAGGGCGAATCCGCCGCGTCGTTCGCGGACGCGCTGGCCGGGCGCCGCATCGCCGGCGTGGCGCGGCGGGCCAAGAACATCGTCATCGACACCGGCGGCGAGTACCTGCTGGTGAACCTGGGGATGACCGGCCGCCTCTTCATCGCCCGCCCCGAGGACCCGGCGCCCACGCACACCGGCGTCCGCTTCCACCTGAAGGACGGGCGCGAGCTGAGGTACCACGACGTGCGCCGCTTCGGCCGGCTCTGGCGCATGCAGCCCGACGAGTGGGCGGCGTGGGAGGCCGCGCTCGGCATCGAGCCGCTGTCCGACGAGTTCACCGCGAAGTGGCTGTACGAGGCCACGCGGCGCTCGCGCGTGGCCATCAAGGTGTGGCTGATGGACCAGAAGCGCGTGGTGGGCGTGGGGAACATCTACGCCAGCGAGGCGCTCTTCCGCGCGAGGGTGGACCCCCGCCGGTCCGCCGACGAGCTCACGCGCCCGCAGGCGAAGCGCATCCGCGAGGGCGTGCGCGACGTGCTGGCCGAGTCGATCGAGTTCCGCGGCACCACGCTGCTGGACTACCGCGACGCCGAGGGCGAGCCGGGCGAGTTCGTGCGGCGGCTGCGCGTGTACGACCGCGAGGGCGAGCCGTGCGTGGTGTGCGGCCGGCCCATCCGCCGCATCGTGCAGGGGGGCCGCAGCACCTTCTTCTGCGCCCACGACCAGCGCTGACCGGAGCCCGGAACCCGCCCCAAGTCTGGCGTTTCTGGCGTGTTGCATTATCTTTGCACCCAGTGGCATCCGCACGAGCACGTTTCCTCCCTCTCCTGACGCTCCCAACAAGCCCAACCATGAGACAACGCAAGTTCAAGGCGCCACCGAGAAAGACCACTCGCCGCTGGCGCGTGCCCCCCGCGCTCACCCACGGCGACACGGACGCGTTCGAGGGATTGAGCGTTCTCGACGAGATTACCGGCGATCTGGGGCTGGTGCTGTGGCAGTCGCTGCGTGACTCCATGCTGTGGGGCCGGGCCGGGAAGGCGGAGCGTGAAGCTCTTTTCACGCCGGGAGCGGACCGGTCGCGCGTGGCCGAGATCATGACCGCGGGCGCGCCGGAGGAGCTGGAGGAGCCGCTGAAGACGATGGCGGCCATGCTGGGCGCTCCCGCCACGGCCCGCGAGGAGACGGTTTCGCTGGCGTGCCGGCAGGTGGCGCGCTGGGCGGAGGACCGCGGGCAGCTGGCGGCGGCGCTGGCCTACGCGCAGGCCGCGGCGGTGGTGAACCCGGCCGATCCGGCCACGGCGTACGCGGTGGGCCGCCTGGCGCGGCGCCGCGCCGAGCACGCCCGCGCGGAAACCTGGTTCCGCCGCACCATCGCGCTGGCGCGGCAGGCGGGCGACTGGCCGACCTACGCGCTGGCCTTCAACGGGCTGGGGAACCTGTACGTGCTGCGCGGCAACTTCCCCGCGGCGCGCCGCTTCTTCATCCGCGCGCTTCGCGCCGCCGGGCGCAACTCTCTGCACGACATCGAGGGCGCGGCGCTGCACGACCTGTTCGGCATCGCCATCGAGACGGGGAACACGAAGGAGGCGCACGAGCTGGCCCGCGCCGCCTTCCTGGCCTACGGCCCGCACAACCCCAAGCTGGCCCGCCTGGCCCACGACGTGGCGTACTTCTGGACCACGCAGGGGTACTTCGACCGCGCGCTGGCCGTGTTCAAGTCGCTGCTCGAGCACTTCTCCGACACGGCGATGCAGGTGATGCTGTTCGGCGACATGGGCCGGGCGGCGGGCGGTGCCGGTGACCGGGAGACCTTCCAGTGGGCGTGGGACGAGATGGCGGAGATGGTGCGCCAGAACCCCGGGAACGACACCACCGCCCGCGCGTACCTGGACCTGGCCCACGGCGCGCTGAGCCTGGGCGCCTGGGAGCGCGCCGACGACGCGGCGCAGCGCGCGCTGGACGGCGCCACCCGCCGCGGCGACGGCAAGACCCGGCTGACGGCCGAGACGGTGATCGACGCCGCGCGCCGCCACCAGCGCGCCGAGGTGCGTACCGCGGCCGAGCGCGACGAGTGGAGGGAGGCGGCCGAGGCCCTGGCCACGGACTTCGTGCACTCGCTCACCAGCTGAGCCGGGGCGGCAGAACCCGAGGTCGTATCCCGAGCGCCGGGCGCGGACGAGATCCGCGCCCGGCGCTCGTTTTCAATTCCCCGATCCCGCCACCTGCGTTTTCCCGGTGGTGTCCGGAGGGGCGGGAGAGGGTGGAGTGGAAGTGGTGGTCGTGGTCGGCGTGGAGGTGGCCGCGTCATTCGTGCGCGCGGGTGCCGCGCGTGGCGCATCGGGCGCGGTCACGCGCGGCGCGTCGCACGCGGCCACGGCCGCCGCGAGCGCCGCGGCCGCGAGGGCGAGACGGATCAGCTTCATGGGGGCCATCCTTGGTGCGGTGGGTATCGGGGGGCGAGCTGCTCTTGCCCCGAAGTCTAGCAGCGGAAGCGGCAGAATGCGACGCTTGGTCCGTCTGAATTCGTTCCTAATGCGACGTTGTAAATGGCACATCTGGCTATATCAGCGCAGATCCACCTCGGTTCACTCTGTCCTGTAATCTCCATTATTTGTTGAGCTTTCGCCATCTTTGCGAGTGTAACCAGCGTACATCAGTTCTACACATTAACCGACTATACTTTCGTATACGAACCGGAGACCCCCACCCTCCCTGTGAAGCTCCTTTCGGCCGACGGGCGAAGACGCTAGGTTGGCGAGGTTCGGTTTTTCTTCTTCGCAGTCCGCTTGTCCGCAACGTGGCACGTAAGTCCCGCTCCCATCCCCTCCGCGACGCCGTGGGCGACGCGCGCAACCGCCCCGGCATCTACCGCATGCTGGACGGGAACGGCGCCGTGCTGTACGTGGGGAAGTCGAAGTCGCTGCGGACGCGGCTGCTCTCGTACTTCCGCGCCAGGCGGGGGGAGAAGGGACACCGCATCCTGAGCGAGGCGGCGGGGCTGGAGTGGGAGTACCAGCCCAGCGAGTTCGCGGCGCTGCTGCGCGAGCTGGAGCTGATCAAGCGCCACCGGCCGCTGCTGAACGTGCAGCACAAGCGCGACGGCCGCTGGTCGTTCCTGAAGCTGGCTCCCGGCCCCGCGCCGCGGCTGTACGTGGTGCAGACGGTGAGCGACGACGCGGCCAGCTACTACGGCCCCTTCCGCGGCGGCAAGCGCGTGGTGGAGGCGGTGCGCGAGCTGAACGACGCGCTGGGGCTGCGCGACTGCCCCACCGGGACGCCCATCCGCTTCGCCGACCAGCCGGACTTCTTCTCGTTCGAGCACACGCCGCGCTGCCACCGCCACGAGCTGCGCCTGTGCCTGGGGCCGTGCGCCGGCGGGTGCAGCCAGGAGCAGTACCGCGCCCAGGTGGACACCGCGCGCGCGTTCCTGGGCGGCACCGCCGACGAGCCGCTGCGGCGGCTGAACGAGCGGATGCAGGCGGCGGCCGACCGCTGGCAGTACGAGGTGGCGGCCTCGCTGCGCAACCGGCTGCAGCGGCTGGAGCGGCTGCGCGACGAGTTCCAGGAGCTGCGCGAGGCGCTGGATTCACTCACCTTTCTCTACCACGTGCCCGGCGCGGACGGCGACGACCGCGTGTACCTGGTGCGCCGGGGAACGGTGCGGGCGGTGGTGCCCATGCCCAGGGGCGGCGCGGAGCGGCGGCGCCTGCAGCGGCTGTGCGACGAGCACTTCGGCCGCCCGGAGCCGCAGAGCGCGCTGGTCGCGCGGCACCAGGTGGACGAGATCCTGCTGGTGGCGCGCTGGTTCCGCCTGAACCCGGCGGAGATGGAGCGCACCCGCCCCCCGGCGCGCGTGGACGCGCTCCCGCTCAGCGCGTAGCTTTCCCCCTTCACGGCGCGTGGCACTGCGATTGCGCGCTGGCGGTCCGCCGCCGGCGCGCGGCTTTGCTTTTTCAACGACCCGGACGGGAACGGCCTTGACGAGGATGCCTGGGACCCGGCGCCCGCTCGCGGCGGCCGCGCTGCTGGCGCTCGCGCTGGCGGCGTGCAACCGCGGCGGCAGACAGATCGACCTGACGAACGCGCAGGAGGACTCGGCGGCGGAGAACCCCGCGCAGGTGTACGGCGTGGCCGCCGCGCGCAACGTGGTGGTCACGCCGGTGGAGATCGAGGTGCCCGAGCTGCCGCCCGGGTGGAGCGGGCTGAAGATCGCCGCGATCAGCGACTTCCAGCTGGGGCTGTGGCCCGACAACGAGCGGGTGGCGCTGGCCGCCGCGCAGGCCGCCGCGGGCACCGGCGCCGAGCTGATCGTGCTGCTGGGCGACTACGTGGCCCGCGGCGACGACTACGCGGCCATCGACCGCGTGCTGGCGCCGCTGAAGGGGCGCACGGTGATGGCGGTGCTGGGGACCGCCGACGAGACCGAGGACACGCAGGGGAACCCCGACAGCGCGCGCATCAAGACGGTGGCGGCGCTGGAGCGCAGCGGCGTGAAGGTGCTGCGCGACGCCTTCACGCGCTTCTCGCGCGGCGGCGACACGGCGTTCGTGGTGGGACTGGAGCCCTACCTCGCCCGCCGTGCGGACTGGAAGAAGGCCGAGATCTTCAACGCGCTGCCGGACGGGCCGCACGCCATGCTGGCGCTGGCGCACATGCCGGTGACGGCGGCCACGGTGCCCGAGGAGAAGTTCCCGGTGATCCTGTCCGGCCACACCTTCTGCGGGCCGGTGGAGGTGCCGGGAACGCCGCGGCTGGCGTGGTTCAACACCACCGTCCTGCCGGGGACGCGCGACCCGGCGAAGACCCGGATCTGGCGGCTGCGCGGAAGCACGCTCTTCGCCACCTGCGGCATCGGGTACAGCTACGTGCCGGTGCGCTTCGGGCACCCGCCGGAGGTGGCGCTGATCACGCTGCGCGCGGTGGGACCCGCCCCCGCGAAGGCCGACAGCGCGAAGGCGCAGCAGGCCAACGTGGACTCGCTGATCCAGGTCTTCCAGCAGCGCGACACGACCAAAGGCGACAGCGCGGGGGCGACGCCGTAGGGAAGTGCGGGAGTGCGGGAGTGCGGGAGTGCGGAAGTGCGGGAGTGCGGGAGTGCGGGAGTGCGAAAACGAGGGGGGATGAAGGACAGGACGGGCGGCGAGATTCGGATCTCGCTGCCCGGTTTTCGTGGAGATGACGAGGCCGCGCGGATCAGCCGGGCCGCAAAGGCGAATGAATTCGCGGCAACAACGGCCCGAAGTCCACCTTCGCGGACTCGCTCGGGGAGATCCGCGCGACTGGGGAGGATCCGCGCACGCGGCACTGCCAGGTTCTTCGCGCGACGAGGCTTGCGTGAGGGATGCGCGCCCGGAGGGCCGGGACGGCGCCGCGCGTGGGAGGATGCCGGCAAAACGCGCCGGATGCACGGCGCGGCGGTGGCCCGGCGCGGTTGGCAACGGTCGTATCGTTGCCTACCGCGCGCGCAGCCCGGTTTGGCGCCTCGGCGCCAAACACGCCCGAACCCCGCCGTTCCAGTCCTTGACACGCCCGAATCCCCGCCAGATGTTCGGTCCACACCTGAACCGAACCCCGATGTATACGCCGGTCGTCGAGGACTACCTCAAAGCCGTCTGGATGCTGCAGCAGCAGGAGTCGCCCGTGTCGACCTCGCGGATCGCGGAGCGGCTGGGGCTGACGGCGGCGGCCGTGACGGCGATGGTGAAGCGCCTGGACGAGCAGGGGCTGCTGCGCCACGAGCCGTACTACGGCGTGCGCCTGACCGCGCCGGGGGAGCTGGCGGCCCTGCGCATCATCCGGCGGCACCGGGTGCTGGAGCTGTTCCTGGCCGAGAAGCTGGGCTACGAGTGGGACCGCGTGCACGACGAGGCCGAGCGCCTGGAGCACGCCGCCAGCGACGAGCTGATCGAGCGCCTGGCCCGCCTGCTGGGCGAGCCCGAGCGCGATCCGCACGGCAACGCGATCCCCAGCGCGAGCGGGGAGATGGACACCGGCCGCTACCCGTCGCTGGGCGAGCTGGAGCCGGGCGAGCGCCGCCGCGTGCTGGAGGTGGAGGTGGAGGAGCCCGAGCAGCTGCGCTACCTGGGCTCGCTGGACCTGTACCCGGGCGCCGAGGTGCGGGTCACCGGCCGCTCGCCCTTCGAGGGGCCGGTGCAGCTGGAGGTGAACGGAAGCCCGCAGGTGATCTCGCACGCGCTGGCGCAGCGCATCCGCGTGCGGCCGGAGCCGGGCGGCGGCTGAGGCGTGGCCGGGGATTTGCGCCTGTCCGGGGGAAAACCAGGTCCGCCAAAACGGGAGGGGATAGGGCGATGAACACCACGTTCAAGGTGCTGCTGGGCGCGGCCGCCGGGGCGGCGATCGTGCTGGCGTTCCGCGACTTCGAGAATGGCGGGTGGCTGCAGCCGGCGGTTCCCGGCGGGCGCTGGCCCGAGGGCGGCGACCTGCTGCTGGAGGACGAGGACGACGAGGCCGACCTGCTGGAGGAGCCGATCCTGGGCTACGACGGGATGGACCGCGACAGCCTGGTGGACTGGCTGGACGACGCCGACCTGGACGAGCGCTCGCTGCTGCGCATCCGGCGCTACGAGGTGGCCAGCGAGAACCGCGAGCCCGTGCTCGACAAGATCGACGACCTCCTCGCCGCGTTCGGGTAACGCGGACCACACTGAGGGCGTAAAACGAAGCAGGCCGCTACCGGAGAGATGGTGGCGGCCTGCGGACTTTCAGCAGCGAATCGAGTTTACTCGGCGAGCGTCAGGTCCTCGAGCGGAACCTCCCATTCGTCCATGCTGTCTTCGATGCCGTCGAAGATGGGACGAATGCGCATGATCCGGCGCGCGTTGAAGCCCCCGCGCATGCCGCGATCTTCCACGACCACGGCGTCGATCGGGCCCCACGGCTGGTGGTAGACCACGCGGCTCCCCGCCCGGATATCCGTCGAACTGCGAGCCTTCGCTCTGCTCATGATGATTTCTCCTACCACGGAGCGATGCCGGTGATGCTCTCCAAGTATAGCCGAAGGACAGCGTCGAAGTCCACCGCCAGACAGTCGCATGCCGTGCGCCACGCGCGAACGTCCCTGATCCGAATGGTTTCGCGCCCACGGAGCTGAGGGTTGCGGAAATCCTGGTGAGCGAACGCGTTTCTCCAGCGGTTCAACGCTTCCAGCTTCTCCCGGCGTGCGGCCGTCCTCGGATCTTTCTGGATGGCCGACTTCCAGAGATCAAAGCCGAACCGTCCGAAATCGGCGGCGATGTTCGTCGGGTTCGCGTTCCCCGAATTCAGCCGGATTGCCGCGGGAAGTGCCGCATTGAATACGGGTGCGAGCGCCGCGAACGGCGGGTGCGTCGCCAGCGCGTCAATCGAATCCGAAAACAGGTCGCGGCAGAAGCGCTGGAACTGGGATGCGAGGAGCACCACGTATGCCTGGTTGACCTGCTGGCGCGCGAAGGTGCGGGCGCGGCGCGCGCCGCCGACCACCGCGTGCGCGGCTTCGAGCTCGTCCAGCACCTTGCGGCTGCGCGTCTGCCACGCGCGAAGCGCTCGCGACGACATTCATGCCCGGGGCGAATGGGACGGGAAGGCTCAATGCAGTCTTTGAAGTGCGCGGAATGTAAGTAGTCTCTCGTCGAAAGTAAACAGCGCCCGCGGACGCATCGAAGGCCGTCCGCGGGCGCTGCTGTTCTGGCGATCGTGCTCGCTACGCGGCCAGCTCTTCGCGGGCGATGCGGTTCAGCTCCTTGCCGTCGAACTGGCCCTTCGTCTTCGGGGAGACGGCCTTCATGACACCGCCGATGTCCTTTGCCCCGGCGCCGATCGCCTCGCGGACCATGGCGCGGACGGCGTCTTCCGTGAGCTGCGGGGGGAGATACGCCTGCAGGATCACGGCTTCCTGCTCCTCCTTGGCCGCGAGCTCCTCGCGGCCGCCGGCGCGCATCTGCTCGGCGGCCTCGCGGCGGCGCTTGATGGCGGTGGTGGCCACGCCCTGCACGTCGGCGTCACCCAGCTCGTGGCCAAGGTCGATCTCCTTGTTGCGGATCTCGGAGAGGAAAGTGGTCAGCACCGTGGTGCGCAGCTTGTCGCGCTCGCGCCGCGCGGCGTTCAGGTCGTCGCGGATGGTGTCCTTCAGCGTGCCCGCCATTGGTCGCCTCGTCATCAGTAGGTTCGGGCGGCGGAATCTACTCCGGACGCGCGGCGATGCAATCCTGAACGGCAGGCAACTCACGGAGGACACGGAAGGCACGGAGGCGATGGAGATCAACGGATCATCCATCTCCGTATCCTCCGTGACTGACCACCCGTACGACAGCGGCCCCTCGCCCGGATGCCGGGCGAGGGGCCGCTGTTCATCTGCCCGATCGAACCCGCCGGATCAGCTTTCGTCGGCGTCACGGGGGCGGGCGCCCTGCCACTCGGCCGAGTGCGGCTTCGAGGGCACGTCGGCGGCCTCCATCTCCAGCTCCAGCCCCGGCGACAGCCCCTCGCCCACGCGCGACCGCGAGTTCAGCGCCTGCGGCTGCTCGGGCGCGGGAACGGCGTGCTTGCCGTAGGGGTCCTGGTTGTCGAGCTCGTCCTCGCTGTAGTTCGTGGGGTTGGGGTCGCCGGTGCCGGGGCGCGAGCCCACGCGCGGCTGCGAGTGCGCCAGCTCCTCGTCCTCGAACTGCGCGCGGTCGCTCTGCTCCAGCGCCACCTCGCGGAGGTGCTGCGAATCGTCGCCGGCGGGATCGGTCTCGTCGCCCTGCCGCCTCCGCCCCATCCCGATGTTGCGCCCGGTCCACTCTCCCGACATGTGCCCCTCCCATGCGGTGGACTCGCCGGCGCGCCCGGTGCGGCGCGCGTCCTCGTCCACGTCCATCCGGTTCACCACCGTGTCCACCCCCTCCACCCCGCGCGCCGCCCGCACCGCGCGCTCCGCCTCGTCGGCCGAGTACACCGTGCCCGAGAGCTCGATGATCCCGCGGCTGATGCACCCCACGTCGATGCCGCGCTCGGCCAGCACGGGATCGTGCAGGAAGGCCTCGATGACGGCGTCCTCGAGCCCGCTCAGCTGCAGCGTCTCTTCCTCGCCGCGGCGCAGGTTGGCGGGGCCCCAGCGCCCGGCCATGTCGCGGGCGCGGTCGCGCAGGCGCGCGCCGGCCTGCCGCACGGGCTCGGGCGCCGCCGGCATTCCCCCCCGGCTCAGGAACACGCCGAGCGCCAGCCCGCCGGCCGCGCCAAGGGCGAACAGCAGCGCCTCGCCCAGGTCGGTTTCGTTTCGATCACGTGAGTTGTGTGCCATGCTCCCCCTTTCCCGATCCGTTTCGCGACGCTCGTCAAAAAGGTCGCTCGCAGGCGGGCCGGGGGTGCAAGTCGCGTTCCGGCGGGGTCAGCGGTTGCTGCCCGAGGGCTGGGAAGAGGAAGGCGGGGAGGATGACGAGCCGTCGCCGGACTGCTGGCGCCTGCGGCGCTCCTCGTCCTGGCGCTGGCGGGTGGCGCGGGTGCGCTCGCGGAAGTTGCGGTCGCGGTCGGTGTCCTCGGCCTGGCGGTCGATCTCCGTCCGCTGGCGGGACTGGGCGCGCTCGGACTCTTCCTTGTCGCGGTCCACGTGGATGGGCGGGGCGATGCGGGTGGGAAGCTTCTGCCCGGCGATGATGGGCACGCCGCCCTGGCCCAGCCCCCACTCGCGGCCGTTTTTGTCGCGGAAGGTCCAGTTGTGGATGCGGCGCTGGCGCTCGGCCTCGGCGGCCACCGAGTCGTTCCAGGTGCCCAAGACCGAGCCCAGGTGGTCCATGTAGCGCTCGTGCTCGGTCTTCTGCCGCTCCGGAACAGCCTCGGGGCGCACGATCAGCCGCCGGTCGCCATACCCGGCGCCCAGGGGCCCGCCCGCCACGTCGCCGCCGATGGCGTTGCCGCCGGCGCCGGGAGCGCCGCCCGGCTGCGCGCCCGCCGGCCCGCGCGCACCGCCGCCACGCGGCGCGGCCGGGATTCCGTTGGGAACGCTGGTCGGGAAGCGCTGCAGCCCCGGCAGCCGCGCGACGGCCGAGTCCATCGCGGCGGCGCTGACCCCCTGCGCGCGGGCCGCGGCCGCGGGTGCGGCGGAGAGGGGCGCGCCGGTGGAGGGCACCTTCGTGGGCCACTCGCCCACGTCCAGGTAGCTGACCTTCTCGGCCTGGTTCTGCCCCGCCTGCCGGGATTCGCGGCCGCGCGTGGCCTGGTCGATCCCCATCACCAGCAGCACCGCCAGCACCACGTGCACGCCCACCGAGAACAGCACGCCCCCGCGCGTAACGCGCAGCCCGCCGCGGCGGCTCTCATGGCCACGCAGCGGCGGGCGGCTGGGAAGCACGGGCGCCGCCGGTCCGGTTCCGGCCACGGGGGGCGGAGCCAGCTCGGCGGGAAGCACGGGCGGAGGGGAGAGCGTGGCGGGGCTCATGTGAAGCTTCTACTCCCCCCTGGAACTTCGGTTCCGGCGCGGCACCAGCCTTAACCAACCGCTTACGAGGCGCGGCGAGCGGCATATCTCAGACGACACGAGCAGGCTGCGGGCTGTCAATCGCGTCATCAGGCAGAGCGATCACCGTCACCGAGCAGAGCGATTACCGTCACCGAGCAGAGCGATCACCGTCATCAGGCACGGCAGAATAGCGCGCGCCGCGGAACAAGGAAGTGCGGTGAAACGCGGCGGGGAGTGGGGCGAAGATTGGGGTGGAAAATGCGAGTGAACTCGCGGCTACAACGGCACGCAGTCCGCCTTCGCGGACTTCATTTCGGTGCGGGGAATAACTCTGGGGCGTCATGTCCGGCATCCCGAGAAACGCCGGTGCGATTCGTCTGCTGACGTGCTCAGCCGGCGATAGATCCTTCGGCCTGCAAAGTCTTGCGTGATGCAAGTTGCGCCGTGGCCGGCCTCAGGATGACGTCAACGGGGAGTGCGCGGGAACAACGCTTTTGCGGTTCTCCCTCCCCGCCCGTCATCCAATCCTATCCCAAAAAACACCAGCGTCCCTCCACCAGAAGCAGGAAGGGACGCCGGAGATCGCCATCTGCCCAGCCGTCACACCATCTTCGCGATGCGCTCGGCGCCTTCGCGGAGGCGGTCTTCGCTGGTGGTGAGGGCGACGCGGAAGAAGCCCTCGCCGCCGGGGCCCAGCGACTTGCCGGGGAGCACGGACACGCCCTGCTCCAGCAGCAGCCGCTTCGCCCACGGCTCGCTCTCCACGCCAGCGGGGAGCGGCACCCAGAGGTACATGCTGGCGGCGGGTTTCGGCAGGTCGAAGCCGGCGGCGCGGAAGGCGTCCCACGCGGCGTCGCGGCGCGCCTGGAAGGTGGCCACGTTGCGCGGCACCCACTCGCCGTGCGAGCGCAGCGCCGCCACGCCCGCGTGCTGGATGCTGAACGGCACGCCCGTGTCCGCGAACGTCTTCACCCGCGTCACCGCGGCGATCAGGTCGGGATTCCCCACCGCCCAGCCGATCCGCCACCCCGTCATGTTGTACGTCTTGGACAGCGAGTGGAACTCGATCGCCACCTCCTTCGCGCCCGGGATCTCGAGGATCGACGGCGGGAGATAGCCATCGTACGCGATCTCGCTGTAGGCGTTGTCGTACGCCAGGATCACGTCGTGCTCGCGGCACCACGCGACCGCCTTCGCCAGGTACTCGCGCGGGGCGATGGCCGCGGTGGGGTTGTTCGGGTAATTGAGGTAGAGAATGCGCGTCCGCCGCACCACCTCTTCCGGAATCTCCCAGAACGGCACCAGGAAGTCGTGCTCCGGCCGCAGGGGAACGAGGTGCGGCTCCCCGCCGGCGAGCACGGTGCCGCCCAGGTACGCCTGGTAGCCGGGGTCGGGAATGATGGTCACGTCGCCCGGCTCCAGGAAGGCGAAGGGGAGATGGTAGATCCCCTCCTTGCTCCCGATCAGCAGCGCGATGTCGGCCATCGCGTCCACCTCCAGCCCGAAGCGGCCGCCCATCCACCGCGCGATCTCCTCGCGGAAGGGGACGAGGCCCAGCTGGAAGGGATAGCGCGAGTTGGCGGGGTCGCACACCGCCTGCTGCATGGCCTGCACGGCGGCCGGGGGCGGCGCCAGGTCGGCGTCGCCGGTGCCCAGGTCGATGACGTCGACGCCGCGGGCGCGCAGCTCGCGCTTGATGCCGGGGACCTCGGTGAGCGGGTACGGCGGAAGGCTGCGGAAGCGGCGCGCGAGCTCGGGCATGGGGATCCGGACCGGTTTGACGGACGTGCGAGTGAGATAACCGAAGTCCTAAGTGCTAAGTCCTGAGTCCCAAGTCTGCCAGATCACGCCTCAGCGCTCGCGCCAACCTGTTCCACTCAGGACCCGGGACTTGGGACTCAGGACCTTCCTTTCAACCTTCCGCCGGCGCCGCGGGGCCGTGCGGCGGCTCCGCGGCGAAGATCATCCGCACGGCCAGCATCACCGCGCCGATGGTGATGGCCATGTCGGCCACGTTGAAGATGAACGGGAACCAGCGCACCTGGATGAAGTCGGTCACCCACCCGTTCATCACCCGGTCGCCCAGGTTCCCCAGCGCCCCGGCCATGATCAGCACCGCGGCCAGCCGCACCAGCGAGTCGCGCGTCTGCTGCGCGATCCGCGCCGCCACCGCGATGCCGATGGACGCCGCGGCGACCAGGAGCGGAAGGCGGAGGTACTCCGGCAGCCCCTGCGCGAACGAGAAGGCGATCCCCGGGTTGCGGGCGTGCGCCAGCCACAGCCACCCGTCGATCACCGGGCGCTGCCCGTACAGGTGGATGTGGTTCTGCACCAGGAACTTGGTGAACCAGTCGGCGGCCACCACGGCGAACAGCGCCAGGGCCAGCCAGCGGCGTCGGTACAGCTTCATGCGTGCTTCACGGGGTTGCGGACCACTCCCACGCCGGGAATCTCGACCTCCACCAGGTCGCCGTCGTGCAGCGGGCTGACGCCCGCGGGGGTGCCGGTGGCGATCACGTCGCCGGGCTCCAGCGTCATCACGCCGGAGATGTAGGCGATGAGCTGGGGGATGGAGAACGCCATCTCGCCCACGCGGCCGTGCTGGCGGACCTCGCCGTTCACGCGGCAGACCACCTCCAGCGCGTCGCGATCGACGCTGTCCAGCGGCACCATCTTCCCGATGGGGCAGAAGGTGTCGAAGCCCTTGGCCCGCGTCCACTGGCCGTCGGTCTTCTGCAGGTCGCGCGCGGTCACGTCGTTCAGCGGCGCGATCCCGGCCACGAAGTCCCACGCTTCGGGCGCGGGCACGTGGCGCGCGCGCCGGCCGATGACCACCGCGATCTCGCCCTCGTGCTCCACCCGCTCGCTCTCCGGCGGAAGGACGACGGCGTCTCCATCGCCCACCAGCGACGACGGCGGCTTCAGGAAGATGAGCGGTCGCTCGGGAAGCTCGTTCCCCAGCTCGCGCGCGTGCTCCAGGTAGTTCCTGCCGACGCAGACGATCTTGGAGGGACGGGGGAGATCCAAGGCCGGTTGGCGCAGTTGAGGTTCGTCGATCGGCCGCCGTCTCCGCGTCGCCCCGTCAAGGGCGAATGAATTCGCGGCAACAACGGCCCGAAGTCGGCCTTCGCGGACTCGCGCCCCGGCATCCGGGCGCATCACCGGCTGGTTCGCGGGGACGCGGAAAAGAAACCCCAGGCGCGGTTTTGTTCCCTCGCTCACCCCGCGGCGCGGCGCTCCTGGCGCTCGCCGTAGAAGTTCAGCATCGCCTGCTTCACCGTGGCCCACGGGCCCTTCACCAGCGGCGCGTCGGGGAGCGAGTCCAGGAAGTAGCGGCCGTAGCTCTTCCGTACGATGCGCCCGTCCAGCACCAGCACCACCCCGTGGTCGTCCGCCGAGCGGATCAGCCGCCCGAAGCCCTGCTTCAGGCGGATGGCGGCGTGCGGGAGCATGTAGTTCCAGAACGAGTTGCCGCCCGACTGCTCGATGGCCTCGATGCGCGCGGCGGTCACCGGCTCGCTGGGCACCTTGAACGGGAGCTTGGGGATGACCAGCCCGCGCAGCGGCTGGCCGGGAACGTCGACCCCCTCCCAGAAGCTCGTGGTCCCCAGCAGGATCCCCCGCCCCGACGCGGCGAAGCGCTCCACCAGCTGCGCGCGCGGCGCCTCGCCGTGCACGAACAGCGGCCACTCGTTGTCGATCCTCCGCGCGCGCAGCTCGTTGGCCACGTGGCGGAGCGCGCGGTAGCTGGTGAAGAGGACGAACAGTCCGCCGTCGCTGATCTTGGCGTGCTCGATGGTCGCGCGCACCGTGGCCTCGTCGTGGCGGGGATCGCGGTCCCCCGCGGGGAGCGGCAGGTCCATCGGCACGGCGAGCAGCGACTGGCGCCCGAAGTCGAAGGGCGAGGGGAAGATGGCTTCGTCCACCCGGTGCTCGTCGGCGAAGGGGAAGCCCAGTCCCAGGCGCTGGCGGACGAAGCGGAAGTTCCCCTGCGTCGCCAGCGTGGCGGAGGTGAGGATCACCGTCGGCACCTGCTCGAAGACGGACTCGCGGAGGACGTCGGCCAGGTCCAGCGGCGCCGCGTTAAGGGTGAGGTTCCCTTCCCGCCCCTCGCGCTCGGGCTGGCGCTCGATCCAGCGCACCATCCTGATGTTGTCATCCCCCGGGCGGAGCGCCTGGCGGAGGGCGTCGCCGGCGCCGTCCACGCGGTTCATCGCCCCGCGCAGCTCCACCAGCTGAGCCTCCATCTGGCGCTGCATGTCCTCGTCCACCGTCACCCGCTCGCGCAGCAGCTCCATCGCCTCGCGCAGCGACTTCAGGTTGTCGAGCACGCCGGTGAGCGCGTCGTCCAGCCCCAGCGTCCACACCGGGTGGCTGGCGAATGAATCCTCCAGCCGGATCGTCTCCTCGCCCCCGCCGGTGAACAGGTCGCCCAGGAAGGAGAAGACGCTGGCCGCGCGGTCCCGCGCCCCGTCGAGCGCGGGGAAGATGCGGTGCTCGATGACGTCCAGCGCGCTGCGGGCGATCAGGTCGTTGCGCACCGCCTTCAGCGCCGTGGCGAAGGCGGGGATCAGCCCCTTGCCGCGGTTCTCCAGCCGCCGGAGGATGCGGAACAGCCCGCGCCGGGTGATGCGCGCGCCCAGGTGGCTGGTGGCCGCCTCTTCCAGGTTGTGCGCCTCGTCCAGCACCAGCCGCTTGTAGGTGGGGAGCACGGCCGGCGCGGTGTAGTTTCCCAGCGCGCGGCGCACGGCCAGGTCGGAGAAGAGGAGGTGATGGTTGACGACCAGCACGTCGGCGGCCGAGGCCTCGCGGCGCGCGCGCTGGTAGAAGCAGTCCTCGAAGTGCGGGCACTTCACGCGCAGGCAGACGTCGGTCTCGCTGGCCACCTCGTCCCACACCTCGGCCGAGGGGCGGAACGACAGGTCCGAGAGCGAGCCGTCCTTGGTGGTCTGCAGCCAGTCGACGATTCCCGTGAGCTCCGCCTGCTTCTGCGCGTCGAAGAGCTGCGTGGAGCTCACCTTGGCCAGCAGCGCGCGGCGGATGGAGACGTAGTTGGCGCGCCCCTTCACCAGCGCGTACTTGAAGGGCTCGCCCAGGGCGCGGCGCAGCAGCGGCAGGTCCTTTTCGACCAGCTGCTCCTGCAGGTTGATGGTGTTGGTGGAGACGACGGTTCGCTCGCGGTTCTCCAGCGCCCAGCGGATGGCGGGAAGGAGGTAGGCCACCGACTTCCCGGTCCCCGTTCCCGCCTCGGCGATGCCCACGCCGCCCTCGTTGTACAGCTCGGCGATCATGCGCGTGAGCGCGCGCTGCTGCGGCCGGTCCTCGTAGCGCGGATGGCCGATGGAGAGCGGCCCGCCGGGCCCCAGCTCGTCGGCCACCGCGTCGGCGTCGATCGGCTGGTTGTCGCCCGGCTCGGGCGGCTCCAGGACGACGTAGAGCTCCGACGCGTCGTTGTCGATGATCGCGAACCCCAGCCCCTGCTCGAAGAGCCGCGCGGCCACGGAAAGGTCCGCCTCCGACGGCTGCAGCACGCCCGAGGGGTGGTTGTGGACCAGCAGCCCCGGCTGGGGGATCTCCTTCTCGCGGATCAGCGCCAGCACGGCCCCCGCGTGCCCGCGGGCGATGGTGCGCGGCTCCTCGACCGAGCCGCCCTCGCCCACCCTGCACACGAAGCACACCTCGTTGCCGCGCGCCCGCGCGATCTCGCTGCGGATGCGGGCGGCGGCGGCGGGCGACAGGAACAGGTCGACGGCGGAGCGCGGGGAGGCGGGCTTCATGGGGTGGAAAGATAACGAAGATCGGCCCCCGGCGCCGCCCTCGCCGCGCGTCCCCGGCTCGGTCGTTTCAGCCGTCTCCCCAAACTGCATGAATCACACGGAGGAACCGGAGGGAACGGAGGAGCTCTCCGCTTCCTCCGTTCCCTCCGTGTGATCTCCATCTTTTGCGGAGACGGGGATGGAGATGAAGACGCGGAGACGCGGGGATCGTCCCCCACGTCTCCGCTTCGAATCTCCCGTACGATGGGCCTCAGCCGACGGCGGCGGGCTGCGTGGCGGCGACCGGCTTCCCCGCGGCGGCCTGCGCGCGGGCGCGGGCCAGCGTGTCGAGGGTGAAGCGCATCTCCCGCTTCAGGTTGGGCTTCACGCTGCAGCAGGTGCGCTTGTTGTCGGTGATGCGGGTGATGGGGCAGGTGGCGCCCTGGCAGCCGGGGAGCACGTAGCAGCTCCTGCACAGCTCGTCGGTCTCGAAGTGCGGGGCCACCCACTGCATGAAGTTGATGTCGTTCAGCTCCATCTGCCCCTCGGGGGTGATCCGCCCTACCACGTTCTCGGGCATCTCGTCGAGCGCCACCGTGCACTTCATCAGCTTGCCCGTGGCGCCCACGATGAAGCTGTACGGCCGCGCCGCGTAGCACACCTGCGACCCCGGCATGCGCAGGTCGTAGATCCCCCCCTCGGGGTTCAGCCCCAGCTCCACCGCCCGGGTGCGCAGCCCCTCGCGCGCCTCCTTCTTCTGCTCGATCCCGCACACGGCCAGCCGGTCGTCGTTGTCGCCGCCCCAGGCGCCGATCGCGCGGAAGCGCAGCGCGAAGCGCCGGTCGTGGGCGAAGTCCTCGCTCAGCGCCTCAAGGAACGGCCCCAGCCGCTCGAAGTTCACCTGGTCGAAGTTCACGCGGATGGTGATGTTGAAGTCGGCCCGCCGCGCGCGCATGGAGCGGAGGTTGTCCAGGATCGTGGCGTAGGTGGGGCTCCCGTCGCGGCCCACGCGCTTGCAGTCGTGGTCCTGCGGCAGCCCGTCGATGGTGATCTGGTACTTGGTGCACCCCCACTCCAGCAGCCTGGTCGCCTTCTCCTCGGTCAGCAGGTAGGCGTTGGTGGTCATGGCGTGCGAGCAGTTCAGCCCGTAGCGCTTCACCTGGTCGTTGAAGAAGGGCGCCAGGTCCTCGATGGCCTCCCAGCCGTACAGCGGCTCGCCGCCGAACCAGCTGATGGTGAGCCCCCGCAGCCGCGAGGCCAGCGGCTCCACGAAGGCGCGCACCCCCTGCCGCACCTCGGGAAGCATGGTGCCGTTGCGAAACTTCTCGTAGCAGTACACGCAGCGGAAGTTGCAGTCCTCGCTGGCCAGCAGGATCAGGTGCAGCATGTCGCTGCGCCACTGCTGCCGGCCGTACTGCGTGCGGAAGCGGGCCACCTCGTCCAGCCCCTCGGGCACCAGGAAGCCGCGCCCCGACAGGTGCGTGGCGTAGGTGTCCAGCGGCTCGGGAAGGGGCCCGGCGGTGAGCGCCGCCAGGGCGCCGTCGCGGTGCTCGGGCATGAACTCCATCACCGCGCCGGTGAAGGTGTTCCACAGCAGCATCCGCCCGTCTGCGTGCTGGGTGCGCGCGTTGAAGCGCGACGGCACCCAGCGCGGCTGCGGCCGGTAATGGAGCTGGGCCAGCGGCCCCACCGGCGCCCCGGGCGCGCGGTCCAGGGGCGAAACGCTCATCACCTCGCTCATCGGGCGGTCTCCAGCGGTTGCGGGGGTCACGCGGGCTGCAGCGCCGCTCCGGCGCGGCGGGCCACGGCTTCCTGCGCCAGGGCGCGGTTGCGGCGGAGCGCGGCGTTGTCGGGCGCCAGCTCCACGGCGCGGTCCAGGTCCTCCATGGCCTCGTGCAGGCGCCCGGCCTCGAAGCGCACCGCGGCGCGGTTGGCCCGCAGCAGCGCGTTGGCCGGGTCGGCGGCCACGGCGGCGTCGTACGCCCGCAGCGCCTCGTCGCGCTCTCCGCGCGCGTGGCGGGCGCGGGCCAGCCCGGCCCAGGGCTCGGGGCGGGCGGGGTCCAGGTCCACGGCACGCTCCCAGGCGGCCTCGGCCTCGGCGCCGCGCCCCTGCCGCGCCAGCGCCTGCCCCAGGTTGAACCACACCTCGGGGTAGGGCGGCGACAGCTCGATGGCGCGGCGGAAATCCTGCTCGGCCTCGGCGGCGCGCCCCTGCTTCAGGTACAGGTTGCCGCGGTCGTTGTAGTACTCGCTGTAGTCGGGGTCCATCTCCATGGCCATCTCGTAGTGGCGGATGGCCTCGTCGACGGCGCCCGCCTGCGCGTACACCTGGCCGGCGTTGTACAGCAGCACCGAGCGGTGCAGGCGGTGCCGACCGGGGGGAAGGCTGCGGTCCAGCCGCTCGGAGTTGCCGTGCGACAGCTCGATGGCCTCGCCGGCGTTCCCCTGGCGGAAGCGCAGGTACGCCAGCCCGTTCAGCAGGAACGCGGTCAGAAAGGCGCGCTCCTCCGGCTTCATCTCCGCGCGCTCCAGCTCGCGCATGGCCTCGTCCAGGTAGCGCTCGGCGGCCGCCGGGTCGCGTTTGGGGAGATGGCGGCCGTGCAGCATGGCCATCTGGTACAGCACGCGGACGCGGTCGGCCGGGTCGGTGAGCCGGTCCAGCCCCTCGGTCTGCAGGATCTCGCGCGACACCTCGGGCTGGCCGGCGGTCAGGTGGATCACCTGGAGCTTGTCGACCAGGGCGGTGCGGGTGAAGAAGAAGCCGGGGCGGTCGAAGAGGGCCAGGTTGGCGCGGACCACGGCCGCGTGCCGCAGGGCGTCGGCGTAGAAGCCCATCTGCGTGAGCAGCCCCATCACCACGGCGTGCCAGTCGGCGGCGCGGTCGGGGCGCCCCGCGGCGTTCCACAGCCGGATCACCTCGTGCCCGTGGGCGCGGATGTACACCGTGTCCTCGCGCACCCAGGCGTCCATCTCCTCGGCCAGGCGCGCGGCCTCGGCGGGGTCCGGCTGCGCCTCGGGCGACGGCTCCAGCTCTATCCGCACCCGGGTTACGCGGGCGTGCGGCGCGAGCTCGGCCTCCACCGCGTCGCCGTGGCCGGGGTCGACGGCGGCGACCAGGACCAGCCCCAGCGCGTGGCCGCGCCGGCGGAGCAGGTGCTGGAAGAAGTGGCCGGCGATGGCGCCGCGGCGGTCGAACGCCTCGCACGCCAGCGCCCAGCGCCCGGCGCCCGACTCGGCGTGCCACCCGGCCAGCAGGTCGATCACCCCGTGGCCGATGCGGTACGCGCGGTCGGCGGCGTAGTTGCGCACGGCCTCCTCGGCCACCGAGCTCTCGGTCAGCGGTACGTAACGGGGGCGGATGCGGCGCAGCAGCAGGGGAAGGACCTGCGTGATCTCCTGGTCGTGCCGCCGGAACAGCGCGGGAGCCTCGGGCTCGAGCCGCGGGAGGAGCGCCTGGAGCCAGGTGTCCACCCCCGCCCACAGGCCGCCCCGGCTGGTGTCGCAGGGAAGGAGCCAGGCGTTCCAGCCCTCCTGTCCGGCGCAGGCGCGCACCCACGCCTCCAGGCGCTCGCGGCGCTCCGTGCCGGCCTCGGCCTCGAGCACCACCACGTGCGCGCCCGGGGCGAAGGGGGGAAGGGGAAGTGCGTGGCTCGGCCGCATGGGTTCTCCGGGGATGGGGGAACGGCGTCGCTGTCCGGGGGTGCGGCAGGGCCTTTGGGGCCCTGCCGCAGCTCGCTGCGTCAGGAGGCGCAGAAGCAGTTCTGGTTCGACGTCCCCGGATCGCATCCCGGGATGTAGAACGAAGCGCTGGTCGCCACACCGCCGGGGCCGTACGGATCGAAGGTCTCGAGACCCTCGAAGCCGGTGGGCTGGGGCGAGGCGAACGGGTTGTGGGGATCGAGCATGGTGCACCGTCCTTTCCTGACGAAAGGTGAGGGGTTTACCTGCACGCGAATGTCTACACGGGACGGGTCATTACGTCAAGCATTTCTTATGTGACAAGGCTTGAAAAGAACTCCATCAAAGAAAGGTCCGGTGATATAACCTCACAGGAGAGCTAGTTTTACACTCCGTGTTCTGCTGACTGCAGTTCATCTGATGTCTTGAAAAGAAAACAGCCCCAACAGAGAGAAGCGGAGGTACATCCTGCCACCATCCGCTACAGGCCTTTTCTTACTACGGAGATCTTGGTTTCCGGGTGCGGAACGTGCGGCGTCTCAGCTGATTTTTCTCCGCGGATCGCTCATCTCTCAAACCGCCTCCAGCAGCAGCTCGTGGTCCTCTCGGGCGATGGCGTCGATCCCTCTTGTTCGTCCCCTCCGCCGCGCATCCTATCCTCCCGAACTGCTTGATCATACGGAGGGAAACGGAGGGAACGGAGGAGCTCTCCGCTTCCTCCGTTCCCTCCGTGCGATCTCCGTCTTCAGCGGAGATGGGGGATGGAGATGAAGAAGCGGAGACGCAGGGGGATCCATCCCCGCATCTCCGCTTCCGAATCTCCCGCCCGATCGCGTCAGCCGACGGCGGTGGGCTCCGGGCGGAGCGCCGCGATCCCCGACGCGCGCGCGCGGGCCGCCGCGTCGAGGGTGAAGCGCATCTCGCTCTTCAGGTTGGGCTTCACCCCGCAGCAGGTGCGCTTGCCCTCGGTGATGCGGGTGATGGGGCACGCCGCGCCCTGGCACCCGGGGAGCACGTAGCAGTGCTTGCACAGCTCGTCGTTCTCGAAGTGCGGTGCCGTCCACTGCGTCATGTTCAGGTCGTTCAGCTCCATCACCCCTTCGGGCGTGATGCGGCCGACCACGTTCTCGGGCATCTCGTCGAGGGCCACCGTGCACTTCATCAGCTTGCCCGTGGCGCCCACGATGAAGCTGTAGGGCCGGGCCGCGTAGCACACCTGCGCCCCCGGCGTGCGCACCTCGTCGATCCCGCCCTCGGTGCCCAGCCCCAGCCCCAGGGCCTTGTCGCGCAGCTCGTCGCGCACGTGCCGGCGCTCGTCCATCCCGCACACCGCCAGCCGGTCGTCGTTGTCGCCCCCCCACTGCCCGATGGCGCGGTAGCGCACCCGGAAGCGGCGGTCGTGGGCGAAGTCCTCGCTCAGCGCCTCCAGGAAGGGCCCCAGGCGCACGAAGTTCTCCTGGTCGTAGTTCACCCGCACCGTCACCTCGAACTCGGTGCGGCGCTCGCGCAGCGCGCGCAGGTTGTCGAGAATGGTGGCGTAGGTCGGAGACCCGTCGCGCCCCACGCGCTTGCAGTCGTGGTCCTGCGGCAGCCCGTCCAGCGTGATCTGGAAGCGGTTGCACCCCCAGTCCAGGAGCTTCGTGGCCTTCTCCTCGTTCAGCAGGTAGCCGTTGGTGGTCATCCCGTGCTGGAAGCGCAGCCCGTGGTCCCGCACCGCCCGGTCGAACACGGGCGCCAGCTCCTCGATGGCCTCCCACCCGTACAGCGGCTCGCCGCCGAACCAGCTGATGGTGAGGTAGCCCAGCTTGGGCGCGCGCTGCTCCACCAGCGTGCGCACCCCCTGCCGCACCTCGGGAAGCATGGTGCCGTTCCTGAACTTCTCGTAGCAGTACACGCAGCGGAAGTTGCAGTCCTCGCTGGCCAGCAGGATCAGGTGCAGCGTGTCGGTGCGCCACTGCTGCCGCCCGAACTGGGTGCGGAAGCGCGCCAGCTCGTCTACTCCCTCGGGCACCAGGAAGCCGCGCCCGGCCAGGTGCGTGCCGAAGGGGTCGAAGGGCTCGCTCACCGGGCCGGCGGTGAGCACCGCCAGCGCCGCGTCGCGATGCTCGGGAAGGAACTCCATCATCGCGCCGGTGAAGGTGTTCCACAGCAGCATCCGCCCGTCGGCACCCACGGTGCGCGCGTTGAAGCGCGACGGCACCCAGCGCCGCGCCGGCGTGTAGCGCAGCTGCGTGAGCGGCCCCTGCGGCGCCGCGGGGGCGCGGTCCAGCGGCGAAATCGCCATCACCTCGCTCGTGCTCATGACACGTTCCTTCCGGCGGGTTGCGGGGGTCACGCGGGCTGCAGCGCCGCTCCGGCGCGGCGGGCCAGGGTCTCCTGCACGAGCACGTGGTTGCGCCGGAGCGCGTCGTTGCCGGGGTCCAGCTCCACGGCGCGCTCCAGGTCGGCGGCGGCCTCGTCCAGGCGCCCCAGCTCGAAGCGCACGGCGGCGCGGTTGGCCAGCATCAGCGCGTTCCCGGGGTCGGCGGCCACGGCGGCGTCGTACGCCCGCAGCGCCTCGTCGCGCTGGCCGCGGGCGTGGCGCGCGCGCCCCAGCTTCACCCACGCCTCGGCGCGCTCGGGGTCCAGGTCCACGGTGCGCTCCCAGGCGGCCTCGGCCTCGGCGGGGCGCCCCAGCCGCGCCAGCGCCTGCCCCAGGTTGAACCACACCTCGGGGTACGGGGGCGAAAGCTCGATGGCGCGCCGGTAGTCGGGCTCGGCCTCGGCCGGGCGGCCCAGCTGGAGGAGAAGGTTGCCGCGGTCGTTGTAGTACTCGCTGTAGTCGGGGTCCATCTCCATGGCCTCGCTGTAGTAGCGGATGGCCTCCTCGGGCTGGCCGGCGCGGGCGTACACCTGGCCGGCGTTGTACAGCAGCACCGAGCGGTGCAGCCGGTGGCGCCCCTCGGGAACGTTCTCTTCCAGGCGGTGGAAGTTGTCGTGCGTAAGGCCGATGGCCTCGACCGCCTCGCCCTGGCGGAAGCGCACGTACGCCAGCCCGTTCAGCAGGAAGCCGGTGAGGAAGGCGCGGTCGGCGGGGTCCATGTCGGCCCGCTCCAGCTCGGCCATGGCCTGGTCCAGGTAGGCTTCCGCGGCGGCGTTGTCGCGCCGGGGGAGGTGGCGCGCGTGCAGCATGGCGGCCTGGTACAGCGCCCGCGCGCGCGACGCGGGCTCGGTCAGCCGGCCCAGCCCCTCGGTCTGCAGGATCTCCAGCGCCGCCTCGGGCTGCCCCATGGTCACGTGGATCACCAGGAGCTTGTTCACCAGCGCCGAGCGGGGATAGAAGAAGCCCTCGCGGTCGAACAGGTGCAGGTTGGGCAGCACCACGCGCGCGTGCCGCAGCGCGTCGGCGTAGAAGCCCATCTGCGTGAGCAGCCCCATCAGCAGCGCGTGCCAGTCGCCGGCGCGGTCGGGGCGGCCGGCGGCGTTCCACAGGCGGATCACCTCGTGGCCGTGCGCCCGGATGTCGAGCGTGTCCCGCGAGACCCATCCCTCCATCTCCGCGGCCCGGCGCGCGGCCTCGCCCGGGTCGATGCCGTCGTCCGGCCCCGGCTCCAGCTCCAGGCGCACGCGGGTGACGCGGGCGAAGGGCGCGAGCTCGGCGGCCACGGCGTCGCCCTGGCCGGGCTCCACGGCGGCCAGCAGCACCAGCCCCAGCGCGTCGCCGCGGCGGCGCACCAGGTTGCGGAAGAAGTCGCCCACCATGGCCCCGCGGCGGTCGAACGCGTCGCAGGCCAGCGCCCAGCGCCCGCCGCCCGACCGGCCGTGCCACGCCTCCAGCAGGTCGATCATCCCGTGGCCGATGCGGTAGGCGCGGTCGGCCGCGTAGTTCCGCACCGCCTCGTCGCGGGTGGAGGTGTCGGTGAGCGTCACGTAGCGGGGGCACAGCCGCCGGCGCAGGTCGGGCACGATCTGCGTGAGCTCGTTGTCGTGCCGCCGCACCAGCTCCGGGGCATCGGCCTCCAGCGCGGGAAGGAGCGCCTCGGTCCAGGTGCCGAGCCCCGCCCACAGCCCGCCCCGGTCCACGTCGCAGGGGAGAAGCCACGCCGACCACCCGTCCCGCGCCACCACGGCGCGCACCCAGGCGTCCAGCCGTTCGCGGCGGGCGGCGCCGCCGGCACCCTCCAGCACCACGACCTGCGCGCCGGGGGCGAAGGGAGGAAGGGGAAGAGATCCGCTGGGCTGCATGGGAGCTTCCGGGTGAAGGGTGGCCCGCCGCACGATCCTCTTGCGCCGCGGCAGGGCGAGGTACGCCCTGCCGCGGTTCCTGCCTCGGCCGTGGCTCAGTAGGGGATGCAGCCGCAGTTGAGGTTCGTGGTCGGGCCGCACGGATCGCCGCCGTAGAAGGCGTTGTCCGTCGAGATCGTCCCGTCGTACGGGTCGAAGGTCTCGAGGCCGCCGAAGCTGGTCGGCGAGGCGAACGGGTTGCGCGGATCGAGCATGGTGCACCGTCCTTTCCTGACGAAAGGTGAAGGGTTTACCTGCACGCGAATGTCTACACACGGCGAGACATCACGTCAAGCAACTCTTATGTGCCAAGGCTTAAAAGGATCGTGAACAGGTTCGACCGTGATCAGGTAAGCTGTTGTCCGCCATCATTTGAAAGATTCTATCGCAAATGAGTATTTGAACAAATGCGTTTTTCTGTCGCCAAAAGGAAACATACTCGACATAAAGAGGCGGATGATACATTCTGCCACCATCCGCAATGGGCCTATTTATTGTTGCGAAAAACCGATTCTCGGGCGCGGAAGATGCGGCGTCTCAGCCGATTTCCTCCGCGGGGTCGCTCATCCCCAGCGCCTCCAGCAGCAGCTCGTGGTCGTCGTGGGCGATGGCGTCGATCTCGATGAAGCCCAGGCGCACCGGCTCGGCCTCGTCCTCGGGGCAGCGGAAGCGCGCGGCGTAGATGCCGCGCTCGGTGGGCGCGGGGTGGCCGTACAGCACCTCCACCAGCCAGCTGCGGCCGCGCGCGTCCGGGAAGATCGCCCTGTCCTTCATCTCCCCGTCATTCTGGATCCCCATCGAGCTGCCGCATGGCGATCCGGCCCGAGTGCCGGGCATCTCGCGCGGTGCCCGTGAGGATTCCCGCCGCGGGCTGCACCTGGAAGGTGTCGAAGTTCCAGTTCACCTTTCCGCCGCCGGTCTTCACCACGTCGATGCCGGTAAGGACAAAACTGCCGCCCGGCATCATCTCCACCCGCAACGTCTCCACGTAATCCTCCTCGAAGTAGCGCGCGACCAGGGCGCCATCCTCACGCGTGACCACCAGTCGCGTACCTCGGCGACCCATCACGGTACCGCGCCATTCGCCCACCAGCGCGTCCTCCAGCGCGGTGCGCGCGGCCTGCTGCTGAAGCTCGGCCTGTGCCTGCGCCTCGAGCTGCGCCCGGGCGGCGGCGAGCTGCTGCTGGTACTGGAAATCGCGGTCTTGCACCGAGCCGACGACGATCACCCGCGCGGCGGTGAAGAAGTCCCTCGGCTGGCCGAGGGCGCGCGTGGGATCGTTCTCCATCTGGAACCTGGTGCTCCAGTCGCCGCCGGTAAACGTGGCGTCGGCGCGGCCGTACACCGTCTTGAAGTCGCCCCGGTTCCCCGCCTGGCGGATGAAGAGGGTATCGCCCACGCGGTGGTCCTCCACGTAGGTCGGCGCGGTGAGCGCGATGGTGGCGCGGAAGCGGCCCAGGAAGTGGTCGCGCGCGGCCCCGCGCAGCTGCGACGCCTCGAGGTGGAAGGCCGAGGCGTGCCAGTACGCGGGGATCTCCACCCCGAAGCGCTCGCGCAGCTGCCCCGCGTCGGGCGGCAGGCGCTCCCTGCAGGCGGCCACGGCCAGCGGCGCGACGAGGCACAGGAAGGATGCGGGATGGATGCGGATCTTCATCATCGGAACGCCTGCGGAGGGGCCGGATCGGAGGCCCGAAAAGTGTCGCCCGGGCGCGCCGGGGGCAAGGTGCGGCGGGGCTGACCGGGTCGAAAGGACGCTCTTCATCACGGCGGGGAATTCCCCGGCTTGTGACAAGGGGCGTTCGATGTTCACTTTGGACGCGAGACGGTCGACCATCCATCCTGAACGCATGGAGATTGTCGTGGACGCAGAGGGAGCCGAGACCGATGACGCCGCCGAGCGGGAGCGGATGATCCGCAGACGTGGTGCGGAGTCGGCGATCACGAAGATCCGCCAGCGGGCGCGGAAGCACGGGCTGGACCGGCTGACCATGGAAGAGATCGACGCCGAAATCGCCGCCGCGCGCGCAGCACGCAGGAAGTGATCATCCTTCCCCTCGCTGACCGAAACCCCGGCCGGGGCACATGCCTTGCCCGAGTGCCATCGGTTACGCACATCGGACGGAGGACGGGATGGAGACGCTGCCGCGCGAGATGGTGATGAAGGCGGTGGGATCGGTGCTGGCGGAGGGGTACGAGGGGCCGCAGGACCCGCGCGGCACCTGGTTCGTGAACAACGCGCCCGACGCGGGCTTCCTCGCCACGCTCGATGCGCTGCCGGCGGAGGACGCGTCGCGCGCACCGGGGGCGGGACGCGGCACGGTGGCCGGGCACGCGGGGCACCTGCGCTTCTCGCTGGAGGTGTCGCGGCGCTGGGTGCAGGGCGACCGTGGGCCGTTCGAATGGGACCGCAGCTGGGCCGTGCGCGAGGTGGACGACGCCAGCTGGGCCGAGCTGCGCGCCGGCGTCCGCGAGGCGTACGAAGCCTTCCGCCGCGCGCTGGACGAGGCCGCGGAGCTGGACTTCCTGCGCCTCGCCGGCGCCATCGGTGCGGTGGCGCACGCGGCGTATCACCTGGGCGCGGTGCGGCAGATGGTGCTGGAGCTGCGCGGCGCTTCGACTCCCGCGGGGGCGGCGGCGGAGCGCGGATGAGGCAGCCGTTCGAGCGGGCGCTGGTGGGCCGCACGCTGGCGGGGCGCTACGAGCTGGGCGACGCCATCGGCTCGGGGGGGATGAGCGTGGTGTACGCCGGCACCGACCGCGTGCTGGGGCGCGCCGTGGCCGTGAAGGTCGTCGCCCTCCCCTCGGACTCGGAGGAGGTGCGCGCCAACCTGCGCGAGCGCTTCCGGCGCGAGGCGGGCTCGGCGGCGCGCATCGCCCATCACCCCAACATCGTGCAGGTCTACGACTACGGGACCGACCCCGAGCTGGACCTGGACTTCATCGTGATGGAGCTGCTGCGCGGGCGCGACCTGAAGCAGGCGCTGGCGCAGGGCAGCGTTCCCCGCGGCGAGGCGGTGCGCATCCTCCGCGAGGCGGCGCGCGGGCTGGCGGCCGGCCATCGCGAGGGGATCGTGCACCGCGACGTGAAGCCCGCCAACGTCTTCCTGGTGGGCCAGGACGGGCGCGTGGAGTACGTGCGCGTGCTGGACTTCGGCATCGCCAAGCCGCTGGAGCCGGACACCGACGACGCGCTGACGCTGACCACCGCGGGGCAGCTCCCGCACTCGCCCGCGTACGCGTCGCCCGAGGCGCTGGACCCGGATCTGCCCGTCACCCCCGCGAGCGACGTCTACCAGCTGGGGCTGATCGGCTACGAGCTGCTGACGGGCGACCGGCCGTACTCCGAGAGCGAGCGGAAGCGCATCCGCGAGGGCGAGGAAGTGCCGCTGGTGGCCACCCCGCGCTGGTCCGCCGTTCCCGCCCCGCTGCGCGAGGTGATCGAGCGCGCGCTGCGGCTCGATCCCGCCCGGCGCTACCCCGACGCCGCCGCCTTCGCCGACGCGCTGGCGGACGCGGAGGACGCGACGCTCCTCCATCCCGGCGACGACCACACCGCGTTCATCGCCGCGCCGCCGCTGCCACGCGTCGTCGCGGCGGACCCCGCGCCGGTGGACGCGGCCGCTCCGGCCATCGACGCGGGCTCGCCCGAGCCGGTGTCGGACGAGCCGCTGTCCATCCCCTCGCCCATCCGGCCGGGGCGGCGGTGGGCGCCCGCGGTGTGGGGGATCCCCGTCCTCCTGCTCCTGCTGATCGCGGCGATCTGGGCGTCGCGGCGGCAGCGGGGCGCGCAGGACGCCGCCGTCCGCGCGGACACCGGCGCGGTGGCGGCGCTGCACGACCGCTTCCTGCGCCTGGAGGGACAGGCCGCCGCCGAGCTCGCGGGCGCCTTCGCCGACACGGCCGACACCGCGCAGGCGCCGCCGCCCGACAGCGCGAAGACCGACACCCTGTCGCAGGCGATGGACGCCGCGGCCGTGCAGCGCGTGGTGATCGACGTGCACGCGGCGTGGTCGGCCGGCGACCTGGACCGGATGATGAGCCACTACGCCAGCCGCGCCGACTACTACAACGTGGCGCGCGCGACGCGGCCGTTCATCCGGCGGAAGGTGGCGGAGACGGTGCGCGGCTATCCCACGCGCAAGATCACGCTGAACCGGCAGGCGGTGATGATGGTGCAGCCGAACCTGGCGCGCGTGCTGGTGGACAAGGAGTGGGACTTCTCCGGCCGCGGCAAGCGCTGGTTCGGCTCCATGCGCCAGGAGCTGATGCTCCGCTCGGAGGACGGCACGTGGAAGATCATCTCCGAGAAGGCGGTCGAGATCTACAACGACAAGCACACGGGGTAGAGCTCGAACGATTGGCTTCCCTCCCGGGAGACGTCATCCTGAGGCCCGCCACACTGTAAACTCCCCCGCCCGATTCTCTGCAGGCCGAAGGATCTATCGCCAGTCCAGCACGTCCGCGGCGGACGCGCACCGCAGGTTTGGCAGCGGCGCGTCTCCCCGGGCTCACGTGCAGGGCGGGTATGGATCCTTCGGCCTGCAAGCGCTTGCGTGTGTTCAAGTTGCGGCGTGGCCGGCCTCAGGATGACGTCTTGGGGAGGTCTGGCGCATTGCCGATCACATCATCGTCCGGCTGTAGATCTTCCCCCATTCGCAGCCCCCGCGGCATTTCATCCTCCCCTCATCTCGCGGCGTCAACCAAACCTCGCAGGGCGGCATCACACGAACAGGGCTGGGACAAACGTCGTGTTTGCACGCAACTCGAAAAGATCTTCCCGCGCGGGGGCGCGACTCCATAGCCTTTCCCACCGAGGAGTTCCACATGAAGAAGCTCAGGATCGAGGACCTGGCGGTCGAATCGTTCGAGACCGCGAACGTGGCGGGGGGTCGCGGGACCGTGCGCGCTCGCGAGGTCAGCTACCCCGACGACAGCTGCGACAGCTACTGCGCGAGCGACTACCCGCGCTACTCGTGCGGCGCGTGCGAGAGCGTGCCCATCATGGAGTGCAACCAGACGAACTATCCGTACGGCTGCACCGGCAGCCTGGACTACACCTTCTGCGAGCCCGGCTGCGACACGCAGTACGACATGGGCTGCTGACGCGGCCGGCCGGGCAGTCGCCAGGGTGAGCGTGCCGCGGGACCGCGCCCCCGCCCCGTCCCGCGGCACGGTGCACGAGACAGAGAACCAATCGACGCGCGGCTCCAGACCGGGGCCGCGCGTCTTCGTTTCCATCATCCGCCAGCCCGCCTACTGCCGCTCGGCGCTGGTATCGATCACCTCGGTGGCGGGGATGGGGGCGTTGCCGGTGACCAGGTTGAAGAGGTCGCGGCGCACCTTGCGGATGTGGTTGGGCGCCCTGGGCAGATAGGTGCGGTTGGAGAGCAGCACCACCCAGATGCCGCGCTCCGGCTCGATCCACAGCGACGTGCCCGTGTAGCCGGTGTGACCGATGGCGTACGGCGGCGTCCTGCACGGCTTCTGGTCCGGCTGCGTGCCCTCGCGGCAGAACGCCTCGAAGCCCAGCGCGCGCAGCCCCGCCCGCGGCTGCGGCGTCATGAACTCGCGCACCGTGGCCTCCTTCACGATCCGCACCCCGTCCAGCTCGCCGCCGTTGGCCAGCATGGCCGCCAGCCGCCCCACGTCGCGGCCGGTGGAGAAGAGGCCGGCATTCCCCGTGATCCCCCCCAGCTTGCGCGAGAACGGGTCGTTGGTCTCCCCCGAGAACGGCGTTCCGTCTTCCAGCGTGAGCGTGGGCGCGCAGGCGTCGCACGGGCGGCCGGGCTCGAACTGCGTGTGCGTCATCCCCAGCGGCCCCCACACGCGCCGGCGCAGGAACATCCCCAGCGGCTGGTGCGCGGCGTTGCTGGCGGCGAGGCCCAGGAGAACGAAGCCCACGTCGGAGTACAGCACGTCGTCGCCGGGCTCGGAGATGAGCTTCACGGTGGAGACCAGGCGGAAGAGCCGGTCTCCCGCGGCGCCGTCTTCCGGGACGGGAACGGCGGCGGGGAGGCCGGCGGTGTGGGTCATGAGCTGGCGGATGGTGACTTTCTCGCGCCCGCCGCCGGTGAAGTGCGGGAGATAGCGGGCCACGGGGTCGTCCAGCCGCATCTTCCCCTCGTCCACCAGCACCATCACCGCCACGGTGGTGCCCACGATCTTGGTCAGCGAGGCCAGGTCGTACATCGTCTCGTCCGCGTCCACCGGCGAGGCGAGGCGGCCCCACTCCAGGCGCCCGATCCCCGTCAGCAGCACCGTCTGCCCGCGCACGCCGACCGCCAGCGCGGCGCCGGGAAAGCCGCCGCGCCGTACCTCCTTCTGCACGATCTGCTCGGCGCCGGCCAGCGCGGCGGGGGGGATGACGGTCTGCGGCGCGCGCGACACCTCGCCCGCGCGGATGCGGGGGACGGCGCTGAAGAAGTAGCGCACGCGCGGGAAGAAGACGAACGGGTACGCCAGCGCCACCGCGAAGCACGCCAGCATCGCCCACGCGACCACGCGGCGGCGCGTGGAGAAGCGCCGCGGCTCCGGCTCGTCCGCGTCCCCGCGGCCGATCCCCAGCCAGTCTTCGTCCGGCCGATCTTCTTCCCCTGCTTCGACTTCCCAGTCCTCCAAACCGTTCCTCGCCGCTGCGTGTCTCGCATCTCCCCACGCGTTTGCCTACGCAGACGGCGCGCCGCGGCTACGGAGCGGGCGCGGCGGGCGGCGGCGCTGCGGGCGCGGGAGCCGGCGACGGGGGCTGCGGCGGGGCGTCGCACACGCGGAAGGCGTTCTCCGCCACGCCGGTGCGCGTGGGCGCGCTGGGCTCCAGCCGCAGCACGGCGGCGTTCTCCAGCGTCAGCCCCTTCACCACGCAGAACTTGTCGCGCGCGGCGAGCAGCACGGGATGGAGGTAGAGCGGCGCCAGGTCGGGGATGCGGTCGAACACCACGTAGCGCGCGCCGGCGTCGCGCGCGGCGGCGAAGAAGGTGTCGGCCCGCGCGCTCATCGGGTACGTGCGCCCGGGATAGCCGGTGAGCGCGTAGAAGAGCGTCGCCTTGCGCGAGAGCACGACCGAGCCGGCGGGGAGCTGGCCGCGCGTCATGTCCGCCACCGTCATGAAGTCGTGGTACTCCTGCGTCATGCAGCGGTAGCGGTCGCCGTGCAGGTACTCGCGCGTGCACATCGAGCCGATCTCGCCGATGCGCACCACGCCCGGCGCGGCCAGCATCAGCAGCACCGCCGCGCCCACCGCGGGCGAGAGCAGCGCCGCCCGCGGCTTCCCCAGCGCCTCCAGGCCGCCGCGCACCGCCTCGGCCGCGTAGCACAGCAGGAGCGGGTAGAGGGGAAGGATGAAGCGCTCGCCGGACCACGTGGCCGGCCAGATCAGGAGGAGGACCAGGTAGACGGGCACCCAGAACTCCGCCAGCCCCGGGCGCCCCAGCCGCCGCCCCCATCCGGCCGCCGCCAGCACCATCACCATGCCGCCCAGGATCCAGCGGTTCTCGCCGTTCCAGGTGAGCAGGATAGGCAGGTGCATCCCCTGGTAGCGCAGCAGGTTGGACGCCATCCGCCGGAGCATGTCGAGCGGGCCGATGTTCCCCAGCGCCGGGCGGTACGGGTCGATCGCCCACAGGTGGCTGAGGTACCCCGGCGCGCCGTAGAGCCGCCCGCGCAGCCACCACGCGAAGGCCAGCGGGAGGAAGACGGCCAGCAGCAGCGCCAGGTCTCGCCACTTGCGCCGCCACCCCAGCCACGCCGCGGCGGCCACGACCAGCGGGAGCCCGGCGGCGCGCGTGAAGTTGCCGAGGACGACGGAGACGATCAGCAGCGCCAGCCAGCGCCCGTGGTGCCGCTCGCGCCCCGGCTCGCCCTCCGCCTCCGGGGCGCCCGCGAGGTGGGTGGACGCCCAGAGCGCCAGCAGGGTGAACGCCCACGCGGGAACGTCGGAGAGCTCCCAGTGCGCCTGCTCCAGCACGCCGGGGCTGATGGCCAGCACCAGCCCGGCGGCCAGCGCGATCCCCGGCGTGGAGGTGCGCCGCAGCCACAGGTACGCCAAGCCGATGCAGACGAACGAGAACGCCATCACCGTGGCCTTCAGCACGAACCAGCCGTGCAGCCCCAGCAGCGACAGGAAGGCGATGATCGCCGGCCACACCGGCGGATACTGCGTGTGCGGCCGCGCGGCCGGGTCCCACAGCTCCAGGTAGGCGTGGCGCTCCACCAGCGACCGCGCGAGCGCCACGTACGCAGCGTTGTCGCCGCCGATGTGCGGCGTGGGGTTGAAGGCGGGGATGGCGAACGCGAGGTGCACCAGCGCCAGCGCGAGCGCCACCTTCCACGGCGACGCCGTCAGGACGCGCTCGAGCGCGGAAAACAGCGACGGCGCCGGAGTCTTCGTGGCGGGCTGCGCGGGCTGGCCGCGGTCCGGGCGGCGGCCCTTGCTGCGGCTGCGGGTGGTGTTGGGCACTGCCGGGCGGAGATGGATGGGAACGGGCGGTGGGTTACGGCTGAAACGTAACGATCGGGCGGGGATGGGGCGAGAGTGGGGAGAAGTGCTGAGTCCTAAGTGCTAAGTCCTAAGTGCTAAGTGCTAAGTGCTGAGTGCTGAGTGCTGAGTGCTGAGTGCTGAGTGCTGAGTGCTGAGTGCTGAGTGCCAAGTTGCCTGGTACCGCACGGAGAGACGTCATCCTGAGGCCGGCCACACTGTCGTTGCACCCGCACGGGCGGTTGCAGGCCGAAGGATCCATAAGCAAGGCCGCACGTGCGCCTTCGGATCTGCACGATCGGACGCCGAAATGGATATATGGGTGATGGGGAGGATCTACCCGCGTCCGTGGCCGTTCCCCTTTCCCTGGTCTTTCGCGTGGCCGCGAGCGCGGCCGTTGCCGCGGCCCTGGATGGCGTTGATGACCTCCTGCACCTCGTTCGGCACGCGGACGTGCACCTCGACCTCGCCGGGCTGGGAGGAGCGCGGCGGCGGGCGCTGGGCCACGGGGGCGGGCTCGGCGGCGGGCGGCGCGGCGGCGGCCCGGCGGCGGGGGACGATCAGCTTCGTCGCGACCACGAAGCCGTGGTCGGAGCGGCCCTGCACGCGGATGGAGTCGCCCGCGGCGATGCGCCCGGGCTCGACCGGATCGCCGTCCGGCGTCACCGCCTGCGCGGCGAAGCCGACCACCACGCGCAGGTCGGGGAGCGCGGAGTCGTCCGGCCGCAGGATCAGCGCGTCGTGCTCGGGGGCGATGGAGAGCACCCGCCCATGCGCGTCCACCTCGGCGGGAATGCGCGCGTCGACGGCCATGCGCACGCCGTTCAGCGTCACCAGATCGGGCCCGGTGAGGCTGACCGTCTGCGGAAACGCGAGGTGCGTCGCGTCGTCCACGCGCAGCCGCCGCAGCTCCAGCGTGGTGCCGCCGGGAAGGCTGTTCAGCGCCAGCACGCCTACGGTGTCGGTGCCGCTCACCAGCCGCAGCGTCACCGGCCCGGCGGACAGGCCGCGCAGCACGAACGCGCCGCGCTTCACCTCCGCCTCGCGCTCCGCCTCCACCGCGAACACGGTCGCCGGCACGCGCGCCGAGTCCGCGAAGTCGCCGCGGATGGTCACGCCCCCCGCGTCGCCGCTCCCGCACGCCGCGAGTGGAATGATGGAGATGAGAATCGGTCCGAAACGTCGCATGCGCCGGGAAGGGGCAGCATCCGTGCCGGGATGATGTTGGGATGATGGAGATCGGGAGATGCACCGAGGCACGGCGATGCCATCCCGGATGACTTCGGTGGCTGGGCCAATCATCGAGCCACGCCGGCGGATGGGCCCAGGTGGTGCGAGAACCACGCGGCGGCGAGCGCGGCGACGCTCTCCAGCGTGCCGGGTTCCTCGAACAGGTGCGAGGCGCCGGGGACGATCTGCATCTCCTTCGCGCAGCGCAGCGCCGCGAACGCCGCGCGGTTCATCCCGATCACCGGCACGTCGCCGCCGCCCACGACGAGGAGCGTGGGCGCGCGGACGAGCGGGAGCGCGTCGCCCGCCAGGTCCGGCCGCCCGCCGCGCGACACCACCGCGCCGACGCGCTCCGGCCGGTCCGCGGCCGCCACCAGCGCCGCCCCGCCGCCCGTGCTCGCGCCGAAGAGCCCGACGGGGAGCCCGCGTGTCGCGGGGTGATCGCCCAGCCAGTCCGTCGCGCCCGCCAGCCGGTCCGCGAGCAGGCGGATGTCGAAGCGCAGGTGGCGCGTGCGCTCGTCCACCGCCTCCTCGTCCGCCGTCAGCAGGTCCATCAGCAGCGTGCCCAGCCCGGCGCGGCGCAGCTCGGCGGCCACTTGGCGGTTGCGCGGGCTGTGGCGGCTGCTCCCGCTGCCGTGCGCGAACAGCACCACGCCGCGCGCGCCCTCCGGCACGGCGAGGCTCCCCTCCAGCGCCACCCCGCCCGCCGCGACGCGGACGAGGGTTTCCGCCGCATCCGTCATCTCCCCTCCCCGCCCGCCGCGGCGTCGGCCAGCAATTCGGCCACCTCCTGGTCCGTCGTCTGCGAGAAGTCGTCGTACCACAGCCCCACGGCGTAGAACGGCTCCGGCGTCATCGCGCAGACGACCTCGTCCACCTCGGCGCGCAGCTCCTCGCACGTCTCCGCGGCGGCCACGGGCACGGCGACGACGAGGCGGCGCGGGCGCATGGCCCTCAGCGCCGCGGCGGCCGCGCGCATGGTGGAGCCCGTCGCCAGGCCGTCGTCGACCAGGATCACGTGGCACCCTTCCACGCGCGGCGGCGGGCGGCCGCCGCGGTAGGCGCGCTCGCGGCGCTCCAGCTCCGCCTGCTCCTGCGCCGCCACGTGGTCGATCGCGGTCGCTGGGATGCCGAGCGACTCCACCACGCGCGCGTTCAGCACCCGCACGCCGCCCGACGCAATGGCTCCCATCGCCAGTTCCTCGTGGCCGGGCACGCCCAGCTTGCGGACGAGGAACACGTCCAGCGGGGCGCCGAGCGCGCGCGCCACCTCGTACCCCACCGGCACGCCGCCGCGCGGAAGCGCCAGCACCAGCACGTCCGGGCGCCCGGCATGGTCCATCAGCAGGCGCGCCAGCGAGCGCCCCGCGTCCACGCGATCGCGATAGCGCCGCACCCCCGCCTCCGGCTCGAACGGAAACATCGCCCACCTCCCCGCCTGGAAGAGCGCGGGATCGCTGCAAGTTCGGCTCCCGCAAGGCACAACACGCAAACGGCCGGTCCCGCTCTGGAACCGGCCGTTGATTGGGAGTGTGCTCGTCCTACCGCCGAAGGCGGGGAATCGTCGCGCGGGAATCGGGAACGGCAGAGCCATGGGCGGGCAGAACGGCCAGCGCACGATGAGCGAACTTTCGCACACTCGGGTCCGCGTCGTCCAGCAACGGCGCGACGATCTCGAACGCCGCATCGAGATCGTCCGCACATTCCGGGTGCGTCGCCCAATCCCGGAGCGCACCGGCCGCGTTCGCCCTGACTAGTGGATGTTCCCGCCGTGCGGCGCGTGCGATCACCTCGAGCGACTCGTGTGCGGGGATCTGGCCAGCGACGTAAACCGCTGCAGCAGCCCGGTGCGGCTCTTCGTCGATCATCTCGGCGATCGTGGGAAGAGCCGCCGTTCCCAGAGCCACGGCGCGATCGTAATCCGGCTCGTCCGCCGCGAAGATCGAAAGGAGCGTTTCACGCATCGACGGCATCTTCAAACCTCGCTTTCGCGCAGGAGAGGGCTGGAGCGCAATTCCGAGATCTCCGCCTCCACCAGGTCGGGAGGGTCCTTCGAGATCCATTCCGTCCCTGCCCCGATCATTAACCGCGTGCGGCCGGCGACGTGGCCCAGGCCGAGCACGTGTCCGAGCTCGTGGGCCATCGTCCAGCGCGTCGCTGTCTCGGCAACGACCGCGCCGGGCCGGCCCGGCGGATGCGCGGCGCACCCGTTGCTCTCGGGATAGGTAGCGAGCACGAAGTAAACCACGATCTCGCCTTCCGGTACACCGTCGCGCTCGCGGAAGAGCCGTTCCTGGTCCTCGGTGACCGCTCCGCGTACGCAGCGGCCGATCTCCACCATGAGCAGGCTGGGGCGGTCGAGGTGCTGCACCGACGCAAGCTCCACCCGGATGCCCGCAGTCGCGAACACGCGCCGCGCCGCGCCGACCATCTCCTCGATCGTGTAGTGTAGCGGCTCGCTGAGAATTCGTACATGGAATCGAAGGGTCAGTTCCGGGGAGGGCACGCCGATGGAAGCCATGCGAGACCGGTGCACAAGTAAACGGAATCAGGAAGCGGGCGGCAAGGATGCCGCCCCGCTTCCATTCCGTCAAGATCGTTGAATCTGGAGCCGTACTAAGACGCCACCGGCGCGCCTTCGCCCACGACGGTGGCGATTCGGGAGCGCACGAGGTCCATCAGCGGCTCGGTGCCGGAAGCGGCGAGCTTCGTCACCTCGGCGGGCTCGATGGGGGGGAGGAAGTGGATGTGGATGGTGTTCGGGGTGATGCGCGCCGAGCCCTTGCGCATGATCTCGTAGCTCCCCGTGATCGCGGTGGGGACGATGGCCACCCGCGCCTCCGCGGCCAGCACGAACGCGCCCTTCTTGAACGGCATCAGCCGTCCGGTGCGCGAGCGGGTGCCTTCGGGGAAGATGACCACGGCGCCGGGGCTGCGGCGGATCTTCTCGCCCGCGGCGCGCAGGCTCTCGATCGCCCGGTCGCGGTTGGAGCGGTCGATGGTGATGTGCCCCGCGGCCTCCATCGCCCGGCCGAAGAAGGGGATCTTCATCAGCTCCTTCTTGGCCACGAAGTGATACTGCGCCTCGATCACCGAGGCCAGCGCGAACACGTCGAACCAGGAGATGTGGTTCGACGCCACCACCTGCGGGATCCCGGCGCGCACGTTCTCGGCGCCGTGGACAACGACCGGGCAGCCGCTGGCCCAGATGATGGAGCGGGCCCAGCGCCGGGTGATCATGCTGTACCACTCGCCGGAGCGCACCCCGCGCACCGACTCGACCAGCACCGCCGTCCCCCACCAGAGCAGCGCCGACAGCCCCACCACCGTCGTCCAGATGATGCGGGTCACCGTTCCTCCCGGAAGTGCTGGTAGCCCTGCAGCCCCAGCGGCGTGCGGTTCCCCTCCGCGTCGGTCCACCACACGCCGTCGCCGCCGCCGGCGCGCCCCACGCAGGTGAGCCGGATGCCGAACTCGCGCTGGAACTCGTGCGCGAACGGCTCCAGCGCGCCCAGCGCCGCGGTGAAGCAGAGCTCGTAGTCCTCGCCCCCGGCCAGCGCGAGGCGCAGCGCGTCTTCGGCCGACGCGGCGTGGCGCAGCACGGCGGGGTGGATGGGGATGAGCTCCGGCGCCAGCAGCACCGCCACGCCGCTGGCCGCCGAGAGGTGCGCCGCGTCGCCCGCCAAGCCGTCGGAGAGGTCGATCATCGCCGTGGGAAAGCCGCGCTCGGCCAGCCAGCGCGCCTCGCGGAGGCGCGGCTCGGGCCCGGCGTAGCGCTTCCGCGCGGCGGCGTCGGGCTCGGCGCCCGCGAGCATCTGCTCCACGAACAACCCGGCGGCGCCCAGTTCGCCCGTCACCCACACCTCGTCGCCCATGGCCGCGCCGGAGCGGAGCACGGGGTGCGGCGCCTCGCCCACGGCGGTGACGTCGATCGCCAGGTGCGCGGGAGCACGGGTGACGTCGCCGCCCAGCAGCACGCCGCCCGCGCTCTCGGCGGCGCGGCGGGCGCCCTCCATCACCTGCACCGCGTGCATGCCCGCGTCCGCCTCGGGGAGCGCGAGGGAGACCAGGATGCCCACCGGGCGCGCCGCCACGGCCGCCAGGTCGCTGAGCGCGGCGGCGGTGGCGCGGCAGCCGATCTCCTTCAGCGAAAGCCAGTCGCGGCGGAAGTGCACCCCCTCGACCGACATGTCGCAGGAGAGCGCGATCCCGTCGCCCGCGACCACGGCGCAGTCGTCGCCCGCACCCACGCGCACGTCCGGCCGCGCGTGCGCGTGGCGCGGGAGGAAGCGGCGGATCAGGTCGAACTCCGCCCCGGGCGCCAGGTGCGGGCCGTCGGCGGGGTTCGGGGGCGTGCGGCTGCGCATGGGGCGTGGCGGCGCGGGTGCGGGAGATGGCGGCATTCGCGTGGAGGATACGGCGGAAGCCGGCCCGCGGCAACGCGCCGCGGCGGAAACGGATGGAGATGGAGGCGCGGATCGCGCGCTCCGCCATCCCCTCGGCCGGTCCAGCCATCTCCCGGAATGGAGATGGATGGATTCGCCGCCCGGCCTCGTGCCGTCACTCCGATGCGGCGGGCGCGGACGCGGGGGGCTGCGCCGCCTCGATGCCGGCCAGCTCACGGCGCTTGCGCTCCAGGTAGGCGCGCATCGGCGCGGCGCGCTCGTCCAGGTCGGGCATGCGGCCCACCATGCGCTCCAGCTGCGTCATGTACGACGGGTATTTGGTCATCTCCCGCAGCCGCGGCAGGTGCGGCTGCAGCTTCAGGTAGATGGCCACATGCTCGGTATTGGCGTCGTGGAACATGTCTTCGGGGATGGCGCCGTGGTTCACCAGCGTGGCCGCCATCTCCCAGTAGGTGGTGACCATGCGGTAGCGGGCGCTCTCGGGCCCCACCCACGCGGCCAGCACCTCCTCGGGCGACTGCGGAAAGAACTGGCTGGCGAACCAGTCGCGCGCGCGCCGCAGCTCGTCCTCGCGCCGCAGCTCGTACAGCTTCAGGATCAGCTGGGCCCCGCCCTGTGCTTCCGTCATCGTCGTCTCCAGTGTTGGCGAATCACGCGAAGATAGGGCGAACGATGGATCTCCAACAGCAGGCCTCACGCGGAGTCGCGGAGTCGCGGAGTCGCGGAGACACGGAGACACGGAGACACGGAGACACGGAGTCGCGGAGTCGCGGAGTCGCGGAGTCGCGGAGTCGCGGAGAAAAGACGAGAAGAAGATCGATCACGGAAGACCGTGAATCGGCGGATTTCCCCCTGTCAGGCCAGGGATGTCACCCAAGCGCGCCCGTTCTCTCCTTGACAGCTTAGGAGAGGCGGTCTACCGTTCTCCTAACTCGGATAGGAGAGAAGGCCATGACCGATTCCGCCGCGCTGCTGCCCGGCACGCTGGACCTGCTGATTCTCAAGGCCGTATCGCTCGGCAGGCTGCACGGGTACGGCGTACTGCTGCGCATCGAGCAGATCTCGGGAGGTGCGCTGCAGATTCAGCAGGGCGCGCTCTACCCGGCGCTGTACCGGCTGGAGCACCAGGGGCTGATCGAGAGTGAGTGGGGAGTCTCCGAGAACAACCGCCGCGCCAAGTTCTACCGCCTCACCACCGCCGGCCGCGCGCGTCTCGGCGAGGAAGTCGCGAGCTGGAACCGGCTTGCGGATGCCATCGCGCTGGCGTTGCGCACCAGACCCCAGGAGATCTGAGCATGAGGACTCTGTTGGCCCGCCTGCGCTCCTACGCGCGCCAACTGCGGCACGCGGAAGCCATGAGCGCCGAGATGGACGAGGAGATGCGCTTCCACCTGGAGATGGAAGCCGGGCGGCTCCAGCGTGAGCGGGGTCTGGACCCCGCGGAGGCGCGTCGGCAGGCGGCGATCGCGTTCGGCGGGTTGGAGAAGTACAGGGCGGCGGGCCACGACGCGCGGGGGCTGGGGTGGCTCGCCGGGCTGAGGCTTGACCTCAGGCTCGCCGGTCGCATGCTGGTCAAGCATCCTGCGCTCACCGCGATCGCAACGATCGCCGTAGCGTTCGCGATCGCCGTCGGCACCGTCGGGTTCGAGATCGCGCGGCAGGCGCTCTGGCCGACGATTCCGCTTCCGGACGGCAACGCGATCGTCGCATTGCGGAACTGGAACGCCGCCGACAATGCGGCGGTCCCCGCATCGCGCCGCGACTACGAGCTGTGGCGCGACGGTCTCGGCACGATCAGCGATCTCGGCGCCGTCGAGGTGGAGGAACGCAGCGTCGCCGTCGGCGCCGGCCCCGGCCAGCCCGAGACCGTCGCCAACGTGACCGCGTCGACCTTCGCGCTGACGCGCGTTCCGGCGTTGATGGGACGCACCCTGCTGGAAGGCGACGAGCGGGGCGGCGCGGAAGAGGTCGTGGTGGTCGGATACGACTTCTGGAAGAACAGGCTGGACCGGGCGGCAGACGCCGTCGGCCGCGTCATTCGCATCAGCGGCACGCCCGTCACGATCGTCGGCGTGATGCCGCGCGGCTACGGATTCCCACAGCGGAACGAAGTCTGGCGGCCGTTGCACCTCGAGCGGCTTCCCGAGGCGTCGCCGAGGCTGCGGTACGTCTTCGGGCGGCTGGCGCCGGGCCGTTCGCGCGAGGAGGCGACGGCCCAGGCGGCGGCGATCGGCGCCCGAGCCGCAACGATGTTTCCGGAGACGCACAAGAACGTGCGCCTGCAAGTCCTCGCGCTGCCCGACGCGGCCAGTAACCTGCCGGAAGAGGCGGCGTTGGTGCTGGCGTCGATCAACGTGTTCCTCGTGCTGTTGACCGCGCTCCTGTGCGGAAACGTCGCCATGTTGTTGTTCGCCCGCGCCGTCAGTCGAGAGCGGGAGCTCCTCGTTCGCTCTGCACTCGGCGCCAGCCGTCGGCGCCTCATCATGCAACTCCTCGCCGAGGCGCTCGTGCTCTGCGCCGTCGGCGCGGCGGTTGGGCTCATGGTTGCGCGCTTCGTGCTCGCGCGGACCTGGACGATGATCGAAGAGCAATCGGGCCCGTTGCCGTTCTGGATCGACAGGTCGATTTCGCCGGCGACGATTCTTTATGCCGTCGCGCTGACGCTGTTCGCCGCGACGATCGCCGGCGTCGTTCCCGCGCTCAAGGTGACGTCGGGTAGTGCTGGCGGCAGGCTCCGGGCCGCGTCGAGTGGCGGCGGCGGGTTGCAGTTCGGCGGCGTGTGGACCGTGGTCATCGTCGCGCAGATTGCGCTCACGACGGTGCTTCCGGTGCCGCTGCTCGGCGTGGGAGGGGACTTCGCGCGAAAGACGCCAGCGGGATTCCCGGCCGAAGCATTCCTCACGGCCACGCTCGAAATGGATCGCTTTGACGGCGTCGCGGCGAGTGGAGACACGGTGCCGGCGGTGCGTGCGGCGCGGCTCGAGGAACGCTACCGCGCGCTTGCCGACCGGCTCCGACAGGAGCCCGGCGTGCTGGACGTCACGTACGCCGATCAGATGCCGGTGATGCGTCACGGGCCGTACGCGATCAAGATGGACTCGGGTCCGGCCGCCGAGCACAGCGAACACTGTGTGGGTGGCTACTGCGCGGCCTTCGTGTCCGTCGATCCGCGATTCTTCGACGCGGTCGGTGCGCCCGTGATCCGCGGCCGGGCGTTGACGACGGCCGACGCGGAACACCAAACGCGTGCCGTGCTCGTGAACGAGTTCTTCGTCGATCAGGTCATGGGCGGCCGTAATCCGATCGGTCGCCGGCTTCGCTTCTCATCAACTCGCGAACCCACCGCCGAGTCGTGGTATGAAATCGTCGGTTTCGTGCCCGATCTCGGTGTAAGCGACAATCAGGGCGATCTCGGCCGAGCTCGCATCTTTCAGGCGACGCTGCCGCGGGAGACGGGGCCGCTTCGGGTCGCCATTCACGTTCGCAGCGATCCGCAGCGTTTTGCGGTGCGCCTCCGCGAGCTCGCGCAGGCGGTCGATCCCGCGCTGCGCGTGATCGATCCGAAACCGATGCCCCGTCTGGCGGAGTCCGTCAGCGCGTTCTGGATTGCGCTTCTGATCGGCTTCACGGGCGTGACGCTGATGCTGTCGCTCGCAGGCGTCTATGCGGTGACGGCCTTCTCCGTCGCCAGGCGGACGCGGGAGATCGGCGTGCGCGTCGCGCTCGGCGCGCAGCCGCTGCAGGTCCTGGCCACCGTCTTCAAGCGCCCACTCGTTCAGATCGCGCTGGGCGTTGGCGTTGGTTCAGTCCTGGGGCTCGGTCTCGCCAACAACGACCTGTCGGATGTGCATCTCGATGATTTCGGCATCACGGCGGTCTTCGCGCTGTCGACGATCCTGTGCTGTGCACTCGCATGCGTCGTCCCGACGCGACGGGCGCTTCGGATCCAACCGTCGGAGGCACTGAAGGAGGAAGGTTGAGATCACAGGCGGTGTCTCACCACTCATCGCCGCGAAGCGCGCGCTCCCGACGTTGGCCTCGCTCACATGGAAGCTCACGCATTGCGGCATCGGGCTTTGCGCCTCCGGGCGGGGTATCAGCAGGGGCAATTTCCGCAACCCCCGCCCCGCTTCGACCCATGCCACCCGCGCCGGCGGCCTGCAACGAGGCCGCCGGCGCGGTGAATCAAACCGTACTTTCGTACTCCCGTACTCTCTGTACTTCAGTACGTCGGCGCGTCGCTCGCGGGGAAGCTCTCCAGCGAGCCCTCGGTCACCGAGCGGTCGCCGCCCTCCGCGTCGTGGCTCACCGCGCCCGCGGGGATGGCGCCCTCCAGCGCCTCGGGGGCCTCCTTCCCGCTCAGCAGCTGGCGCAGCACGTACTGCAGGATCCCGCCGTGGCGGTAGTACAGCACCTCCTGCGGCGTGTCGATGCGAACGTACGCGCGGAACGTCCTCGCCTCGCCCGCCCCGTCCTCCGGCCGCGCGGTGACGGTCACCTCGCGCGTCTTCAGGTTGGTGGAGACGACCTCGGCCAGGCCGTCGATGTCGAACACCTCGCGGCCGGAGAGCCCCAGCGACTGCGCGCTCTCGCCGTTCATGAACTGCAGCGGCAGCACCCCCATCCCCACCAGGTTGGAGCGGTGGATGCGCTCGTAGCTCTCGGCGATCACCGCCTTGATCCCCTGCAGGTACGGCCCCTTGGCCGCCCAGTCGCGCGACGAGCCCGAGCCGTACTCCTTCCCCGCCAGCACCACCAGCGGCGTGCCGTCGTGCTGGTAGCGCACGGCCGCGTCGTAGATCGTGGTGATCTCGTCGTCCGGGAAGTACGTCGTGTACCCGCCCTCGGTGCCCGGCGCCAGCTGGTTGCGGATGCGCACGTTGGCGAAGGTGCCGCGCACCATCACCTCGTGGTTGCCGCGCCGCGCGCCGTAGCTGTTGAAGTCCTTCGGCTCCACCCCGTGCTCCACCAGGTACTTCCCCGCCGGCGATTCCTTCTTGATGCTCCCGGCGGGGGAGATGTGGTCGGTGGTCACGCTGTCGGCCAGCAGCGCCACGGCGCGCGCGCCGCGGATCTCGGCCACTTCCGCCGGCGCTTCGCGGGGCATGTTCTCGAAGTACGGCGGCTGGCGCACGTAGGTGGAGTCGCCGGTCCAGGCGAAGCGGTCGCCCTCGGGCACGGGCATGCTCTTCCAGCGCTCGTCGCCCTCGAACACGCCGGCGTAGCTGCGGCGGTACATCTCGCTCTCGATGGCCGCCCCGATCGCCTGCTCCACCTCCAGGTTGGTCGGCCAGATGTCCTTCAGGAAGACGGAGCGCCCGTCGCGGCCGGTGCCGATCGGCTCGTTGTACGGGTCCCAGTCGATGCGGCCGGCCAGCGCGAAAGCGACGACCAGCGGTGGCGACATCAGGAAGTTGGCGCGCACGTCGGAGTTGATGCGCCCCTCGAAGTTGCGGTTCCCCGAGAGCACCGAGCAGGCCACCAGCCCGCCCGTGGCGATGGCGTCGGAGATCTGCTGCGGGAGCGGGCCCGAGTTGCCGATGCAGGTGGTGCAGCCGTAGCCCACCACGTTGAAGCCCAGCTGCTCCAGGTCGGGAAGCACGCCGGCCTTCTCGTAGTACTCGGTCACCACCTTCGACCCCGGCGCCAGCGACGTCTTCACCCACGGCTTGCGCTTGAGCCCCAGCGCCACGGCCTTCCGGGCCAGCAGCCCCGCGGCCATCATCACCGAGGGGTTGGAGGTGTTGGTGCAGCTGGTGATGGCGGCGATGACCACCGAGCCGTGGTCCAGCACCATCTCCGCGTCGCCCACCAGCACCTTCTGCGCGTCGGGCGAGTCGGCGCTCCCCTCGCCCCACACGCCCACCTTGTCGGGCCCGGCGCCGCTCTCCGCGTTCGCCGCCTCCTTCTGCGACGGCACCTTGCGGTCCGGCATCAGCGAGGGGAGCGCGGCGCGGAAGGCCTTCTTCACGTCGGTGAGCGGGATGCGGTCCTGCGGGCGGCGCGGCCCTGCCACGCTGGGCTGCACGGTGTTCAGGTCCAGCTGCAGCGTGTCGGTGAAGACCGGCTCCGGCGACCCGGGCGTGTGGAAGAGCCCCTGCTCCCTCATGTACGCCTCCACCAGCGCGATCCGCTCGGCCGGGCGGCCGGTGAAGCGCAGGTAGTCCAGCGTCACCTGGTCGGGCGGGAAGATGGCGCAGGTGGCGCCGTACTCCGGGCTCATGTTGCCGATCGTCGCCCGGTCCGCCAGCGCGAGGGAGGCGACGCCGGGGCCGTAGAACTCCACGAACTTGCCCACCACGCCCTTCTTGCGGAGCATCTCGGTCACGGTGAGCACCAGGTCGGTGGCCGTGGACCCCTCGGGAAGCTCGCCGTCCAGCCGGAACCCGATCACCTCGGGAATGAGCATGGAGATGGGCTGCCCCAGCATGGCCGCCTCGGCCTCGATCCCGCCCACGCCCCATGCCAGGATCCCCAGCCCGTTCACCATCGGCGTGTGGCTGTCCGTTCCCACGCAGGTGTCCGGATACGCCAGCGGCAGCCCGCCGTCGCGCGCGAGGTTGGGGTTCTCGTCCGTCGAGAAGACCACGCGAGAGAGGTACTCCAGGTTCACCTGGTGCACGATGCCGGTGTTGGGCGGCACCACCTGGAAGTTGTCGAACGCCTGCTGGCCCCAGCGCAGGAAGGCGTAGCGCTCGCGGTTGCGGCCGTAGTCCAGCTCCACGTTCTGCTGGAAGGCCTCGGCGGTGCCGAACGCGTCCACCTGGATGGAGTGGTCGATCACCAGCTCCACCGGCTGCAGCGGGTTGATCTTCGACGGGTCGCCGCCCAGCTCGGCCATGGCGTCGCGCATCGCGGCCAGGTCCACCACGCAGGGAACGCCGGTGAAGTCCTGCAGCACCACCCGCGCGGGCGAGTAGGCGATCTCGCGGTCGGGGGGATTGGCCGGGTCCCAGTTGGCCAGCGCCAGGATGTCGTCGCGCGTGACGGTGACGCCGTCCTCGGTGCGCAGCAGGTTTTCGAGGAGGATGCGGAGCGAGTACGGCAGGCGGCTCACGTCGCCGGCCGCGGCAAGGCGGTAGATGATGTACTCGCGCTCTCCGACGCGAAGCGTCGAACGGGCGCCGAAGCTGTCGGCCATCACGATCTCCAATTGTCCCCGGAGCTTCCGCGATACGCCCTGTGCCGCCGGCCCAATCCGGGGATGCGCGCGGTCGGCGGCGGCGTTGCGCGGGCGAACGTACGCCCTCGCCCCCGCGCGGGCAAGGCACGAATGTGGATGACGCCGCGCGGGGATCGACGCGCGGCTGCAAGAGGGGTTCCGGCGGCGCGGCAGGCTGCCGGGAACGGGCGGGGACGGAGGACCGTGGAGGAGGGAGAGGCCGGCGGGAGCACGGCTTCCGTGCTCCCGCCGGCCCATTCGTCACCACAGGCGCAGCAGAGCTTGTTGCCGCAGTTCGTGTTGAGACAGGTGAGCACGTCCTCGGGCTTGGGCGGGATGGGCGCCGGGACGAACGACTCGACGGCCAGGCTCGCCACGTCCAGCTTCATGTTCTCGCGCATCAGGATGCTCCATGGTGAAGCGTGTATCCGCCGGTCCCCATGACCGGCGGTTCCGGGTAACAATCGGAACGCGAAGGCGCCTAGCACCCGCACTCACGTGCGATGCCGCCGACGCGCTGCATCATCCCCGTTTCACAGGTTAGCAAATCCAGGACCGAAAGGATAGTACCTGCGGCGACTCATCATCCCCGTGATCCCCAGTAGTTGTCACCGCCGGATGCGCGCGCTACGCTTTTGCATCCACCGAACCCCGGCAGCGCATGACGACCGCAAGCACCTATTTCGGCTCGATGATCGAGGGGTACGACTCGCTCATCCGCCGCTGCGTTCCGCGCTACGAGGAGATGACGGAGCGGCTCGTCGAATATCTTCCAGCCGAGGCGAAGCACGTGCTGGAGCTGGGGTGCGGCACCGGCAACCTCTCGCTCCGGCTGGCCGCGCGGTACCCGGACGCGGCGATCACCTTCGTCGACGCCTCGCCGGAGATGGTGGAGCTCACCCGCGCCCGTGTCGCCGCTGCGCATCCGGAAGCGGCGGAGCGCGGCCGGTTCGTCGTCTCCCGCTTCGAGGAGCTGGCCGTCGAGCCGGAGTCGTTCGACCTCGCCACCTCCGCCATCTCCCTGCACCACGTCGTGGAAAAAAGCGCGCTCTTCAAGGTGATCCGGCGGATGCTGGCACCGGGCGGCACCCTCCGCTTCGCCGACCAGATGTGGGGCGCCACGGAAGGGAACGCGGCGCTCAACTGGCAGCGCTGGCTGGAGTTCTGCCGCCTGCCGGGGAACTGCACGGAGGAGGAGATCGGCAGCCTGGTCGCCCACGCCCGCGCGCACGACCACTACGAGCCCGTGGCCGCGCACCTGCGGATGCTGGAAAGCGCCGGATTCGCGGGCGTGGACTGCGTGTGGCGCAACTGGATGTGGGGGATCGTGACCGCCGATGCGGTGTAACCCCACGCACACGTGATGACGCTGGATTCGCCCTGCCCCGCGAGACGATGTTCCACCTGGAATCAGCCCTGAAGAAGACGGAAGGCCCGATGCGTGAAGTGCTGGTGGTGGGGGACAAGGTCCTCATCAAGCCCGAGGAAGACAGCAGCAAGACGCCGTCCGGCCTGTTCCTGCCGCCCGGCGTGCAGGAGAAGGAAGCCGCGATGAGCGGCCACGTGGTGAACGTGGGCCCCGGCTATCCCACCGTGGAGCCGCTGACCGACGGCGAGCCCTGGTCCGGCGGCACGCGCACCGGCATGCGCTACGTGCCGCTGCAGGCCGAGAAGGGCGATTTCGCCATCTTCCTGCGCAGCAACGCCGTGGAGGTGGAGATCGACGGCAGCAAGTACCTGATCGTCCCCCACGCCGCCATCCTCCTCCTGATCCGCGACAAGCTCCCGCTGCCGTAACGCCCCCCGGTGGCGAACACAGAACGGGCGCGGAGGCAACGGCCTCCGCGCCCGATTCTCGTTCTCGAACCATCTTGGTCGTCGAAACCGCACCCTTCCCAATGTGACGTCATCCTGAGGCCGGCCACGCCGTAACCTGCCCCCGCACAATCACATGCAGGCCGAAGGATCTATCGCCCGTCGCCGCACGTGAGACTCAGGCGTGCACGGTTGCTCTCTGCGGCCGGAGAGACGTTCGCGAGCCGGCATCCGCACCGGCGGCTGAAGCCGCAGCAACAGCTACGGGAAGCCTCGCAACTGCGCGAGGCTGGTCCGCTCGTCCCGCGGCACCGGCGCTCGCGACCGTCTCCTTTCTCGTGCGATCCCGGATCACGCGCAGTTGCAGGTGTCGAAGTTCGTGCAGTCGCGCGCGCAGGTTTCCCAGCAGGTCGGGAAGCAGCTCGCGGCGCAGCTGTCGTTGCAGGTTTCCCAGCAGGTGCACGCGCCCGTCACCGTCAGCTCGTGCGCCTGCACGGTGCCGCGGCGCGGCGTCGCCGGGCCGGCCTCGAACGAGTCCACGCGCAGCTGGTCGAGCGAGAGCTTCTTCTTCATGGCCGTGGCTCCGTTTCAGGGGATTGGGGATGGAGAGAGCCGGGCCGAGGAAGATGGCCGATGCGACCGCCCGGACGGATGCAGCATAGGCCGGGGGGATGCAGATGATGAGCGGCGTGGGATGGACGGCGCCACGGCACGACGAAGCGCGGGGATGGCGGGGTGAAGGGTTCACCCCGGATTCCGCTCAGCCGGGTACGGGCGCGGCCCGGTGATCGGCCGGCGTCTCCGCGGGCGAGGGGGACATCTCGTGTGGGCAATGGTGCGCGGACTTCGTCCGGCGGGCGCGGCCGAAGAGCGTGGCGGGGATGGCGGCCATGCCCGCCAGCAGCGCGAGAATCGCACAGCAGATCATCGGGCCTTCTCCGTCGATTGTGGTGGGGCCAGGCAGTTCGCGGAGAATTAGACGGACGGGAGAGGACGAGTTCGCACCCGAACGCGAACGGGCGCGGAGACGAATCGTCTCCGCGCCCGTTTTGATCATCCGTCCGTCGATCTCACTCGACCAGCGCCGGCTCCTCGCGCGCGGGGGCGGGCGGCAGGGCCACGGGACGGCTCCCGGCGGCCAGCAGCTCGGGGATGTGGCGCGCGAACACGCTCAGCAGCCCCCGCGACGCATCGGCGATCACGCGCGTGACGTCGCGGGCCAGCAGGCCCAGCCCGTAGGCCAGGTCGTACCCCTCGTCGTCTGCCGGCCCCAGCGCGCGGAGAACGGCGGCGCGGTGCTTCAGCAGCAGCGGGCGGACGTAGCGCACGGGGTTGAAGTCCGGCACGTGGCGCGCGCCCAGCCCTTCGATCAGCGCCACCGCGCGCCCGAAGTACGTCATCTCTCCCGTCAGCACCACGGGCCAGTCGTACAGCAGCCGCATCACCTCGTCGGCCAGCGCGCGTTGCATCTCGTCCAGCGCGGCGCCGCGCTCCGTCATCTGCAGCAGCAGCACCACCAGGCGGCGGATGGTCTCGCGGTCCGTCTCCGGCTCCACGATCCCCAGCTTGAAGAAGCCGTCCACCACGCGGTCGGCGTCGCCGCCCACGGCCGCGAGCGCGGTGTGGACGAGGTGGTGGCGCATGGCGGGATCGACCTCGATCACCATCCCGAAGTCCAGCAGCACCAGCGCGCCGTCGTCGCGCACCAGCAGGTTGCCGGGGTGCGGGTCCGCGTGGAAGATGCCGTCCACCAGCATCATCTGGATGTACGCCTCGACCACGGCGTCCATCACGCGGCCCGGATCCACGCGGCCGGCGCGCACCAGCGGCTCGATCTGGTCCACGCGCGTGCCCTCCACGAACTCCAGCACCAGCGCGCGCGGGCGCACCATCCCCTCGATGACTTCGGGGACGACCACGCGCGGGTTGCGGGCGAAGCGCTGGCCGATGGCGCGGGCGTACCCGGCTTCCTTGCAGAAGTCCATCTCGTCGCCGATGCGGCGCTCGAACTCGTCGATCACCACGTGCAGGCCGCGCAGCTGCGGATGCTTCCACCGCCGCTGCACGAACGCCAGCACGCGGCGGACGAAGCGCACGTCGTGGGCGACGATCCGCTCCACGCCGGGGCGCAGCACCTTCACCACCACGTCGCGGCCGGCGTGGCGGGCGCGGTAGACCTGGCCCAGCGACCCGGCCGCCAGCGGCTCGCGGTCGAACGCCTCGAACACCTCGTCCACCGGGGCGCCGTACGCCGCCGCCAGCTCCGCCTCGATCCGGGGGAACGGGACGCAGGGGACGCGGTCGGTGAGCACGCTCAGCGCGGTGAGATACGGCTCCGGCACCACGTCGGGGCGCGACGACATTACCTGCCCGATCTTCACGAAGGTCGGTCCGAGCGTGGGGATGACGGTGGCCAGCCGCTCCGCGCGCCGCGCGTGAAAGCCGGGCGCGCGCCGCGCGGGCGCGCCCCAGACGATGAAGCGGCGCCGGTCGCGCGCGAACGACAGTGCGAGCGGAAGCAGGCGGAACAGCAGGAACAGCGTGCGCATCTGTGACCGGAGCGTGAAACGAGAGCGCACCGCGGCATCGGCGCGCGGTGCGTGTCCCTGTACCCGCGCCGCGAGCGGGGGTTCGCGGCGCCTGACTCATGTTCCGGCCAACCCGAACAACTCCACGCATTTCAAGGCATACCGATTCCTCCACACTTGCCAATTTTCGATCTGCCCGCAGTATTTCACATGAACACCCAAACCCGTGGACAAAATGGACCTGCGCGACCGAATCACGATCGAGCCTGGGAAGCGGAGCGGGAAACCGTGCATTCGCGGTCTCAGGATCACTGTGCAGGACGTCCTGGAATACCTCGCTTCGGGTATGACGGAACACGAGATCCTGGAGGACTTCCCGTATCTGGAGCATGACGACATTCGCGCCTGCCTCGCATTCGCCGCGGACCGTGAACGGCGGCTGATGGCCGGTCCTGGTCTGTGAAGCTCCTGTTCGACGAGAATCTTTCGCCTCGCCTCGTTTCACTCCTGGCGGACATCTATCCCGGGGCCGCCCACATCCACGACCTGGGAATGGGCCAGGCTCAGGATGTCGATATCTGGAGTTTTGCCGGGGCGGAGGGGTACACGATCGTCTCGAAGGATTGGGATTACCAGCAGCTCAGCTTCAGATTCGGGCAACCTCCCAAGGTGATCCTGCTCCGGATCGGGAACTGCTCCGTTCGCGATTCCGCGAGACTCCTCCGCGAGCGCTACATTCTCGTCCGTCACTTCCATGAAGACGATACCGCCGCGCTGCTGACGCTGGGCTGAGGGTGCATTGGAGCAAGCAAATCGGGCGCGGAGGCGATGGCCCCCGCGCCCGATCTTCTTCACCCGAACCGTCTACCTGTGTTGCGGCTCAGCGAAGCCGGAGAGCGAGTAGTCGACCACGAATTCCACCACGCTCCGCAGCTGGGGAGAGCAGTTCTTGAACTCCAGCAGTTCCAGCACTCGCTCACCGTGCTTTTTCAGCGCCTCGCCGATCAGGACGTGCACGAACGACTGCGTGGCGTAAGCAACGGCGCCGAAATCGAGCGTCACCTCCTCGCCGTGGTCCAGCGCGGGAAGGATCACGTCGGCGCGCAGCATCCGGGCGTAATCCTTGTCCTCCGCGAACCCGGCGGCGCCGGCGGCGATGGAGATCATGGTGCTCATGTGAACCGGAGCTCCTCTCCAGCCTTCAGTTCTGGATCGCGGTGACGGCGCCGTCCTCAAAGTAAACATAGCCGCTGCCATACTCGCCGTACACCCACTGCTCGTGCACGCCGAAGCTGTAGGTGGTCCGGTTCACGTGGTTGGGGCGGCCCCATGCGGCGATCACCCGGTCGTGGTCGAAGCCGATGCGGACCTGCCGGCACGCGATGGTCGCGAGATCGCTCGTCCCCCACGCGGAGTGCTGGTCCAGCAGGCGCCGCACCTTCGATCGCGAGGGCGAACACGACGCCTGCGCGATGACCTCGTCCTCCTGCGAGCGGCGGCTCTGCGCCTGCAACTCGCGGTCGGAGGCCACCTGCGCCGCGTCCGCCCGGCGGTGGAGCGTGGTGGCGCGGCGCGACTGCGCGGGCGTGAGCGGATCGTGAAGGATGAGCATCGCGCTGGCGGCAACCGGGAACCCGTGCGGAAGATACGACTGCGGTCTGAGCAGCGCCTCGGCCGAGTCGAGGCGCGTCTCCACGACGGCCGCATGCAGCATAGAATCGTGCGCGAACGTGAACTCGCGCGCATGCACAAGGTCATCCAGGCGCAGCCGCTCCTCGGGCGTCAGCGAGCCTTTCCGGGCCCAGAGCGCCACGGCGGTAACGCTGTCGCTCTGGCGCGCCGCATCTTGCCCCACGAACGCCGAAGCCGTCGACGAGGGCAGCGAGGCTCCGCCGCTTCCGTCCTTCGCCACCGATGCGATCACCATCAACAGAAACAGAAGGACGCAGAACCCGCCGAGCCACAATCCGTACGGCGGCTCGCTCTCCGCCTGTTGCGACACCGCGGCCGGAGTGGGATCGGTTACGGGCTGCGGCTCGTCGCGCGGAGCTCGCGCGCCGCAGTGCGCGCAGAAGTTATCCATGACATCGGTGCCGCATTGCGTACAGATTTTCGCCATGTTCCGGGAAGGATCAATCGAGGGGAGGGAAAATCGCGGGAGAGAAACATCAATTTATCGCGATCTTCGCTTTCGCTCCAGTCGCGCGTGTCGGGACGCCGCATCTGTCGGGCGCGGAGGCAACAGCCCCTGCGCCCGATGCCGTTGCTGCGAACCGGCTCCAGCTACTCGAGATCAGGCGGCATGGGCGGGTCCGGCGGCTCCGCCAGGGCGTTGTTCACCACGAGCTCCACCAGGCCGCGCAGCTGGGGCGAGCAGTTCCGGAACTCCAGCCGCTCCAGCAGCGTCTCGCCGTGCTCCTTCAGCGCCTGGCCGATGAGGATGTCCACGAACGGCTGCGTGGATTCGCGGGCGTGCCCGAACTCCAGCGTCACGTGCTCGCCGCGGTCCAGAGCGGGGGTGATCAGCGTGGCGCGGAGGTCGCGCGCGTGAGCGACGTCCTTGGCCACCCCGTCCGGACCGGGCTGGATGACGACGGTGATGCTCATGGAAACCGGCCTGGTTCGGGGGAGCGGCGCTGGGATCTGCCTCGTTGCCGATGAGGAAGCAAATACGCCGGGCGCCGCATCGCAATGATCCGGGGGATGACGAGACGCGGATCGGGCGCGGAGGCGATTGCCTCCGCGCCCGATTCCATGCTGCGCGCCACCGGTCCGTCGCCCGCGCTCAGTCGGCCAGGCCCAGGAACTCGCGCACGCGGTCGGCGATGCTGGCCTGCTGCTCTTCGGTGCAGCGGAAGGCCAGGAGCTGGCCCTTGCGGTTGGCGCTGGTGCCGAAGACCACCGAGGCGATGCGCGTGCCGGTGCTGGGGTCGCGCGTGGCCAGCAGCTGGATGGCGTTCGCGCCGATCTTGCCCGCGCGGCGCTTGGCGGCGTTGATCATCTGCGACTCGCTGGTCATGTCCGCGTCGCCCTCGGTGCTGATCAGGGCGTAGCGCTGGCACGACGCGGGAACGGTGTCGTTCGCCAGGTACACGTGCACCTGCTCCTCGGGCACGGGGGCCAGGTTCTGGCGCGGGGCGATGTAGGTGGCGGTGGCCTGCACGCAGGCGCCGGCGGCGAGCGGCATCAGGAGCGCCGCGAAGGCATGGAACCGCATTTTGGCACTTCCTCCGGGTGTTGAGATGAGGCAGGTGGGAATCTCACCGGGGCCGAGGGGCCGGCCCGCCGCAATATGGAAGGCAACAGACGTTCCCCGCGACCGGCAGATGCCGCGCGCGGGCAAGTGACTGGGGCGCAATTCGTTGGGTGTTTTGCCGGCAGGAGGTGCGACGAAGACGCGTCCACGGCGAGGGAAAAGCGGTGTCCTTTTCCGCAGACACACGCGGATTCCGTAGACGGCAATCGGGGCTCGAATCTCCGCGGACAGGCGGGTCCGGCCGGCCGCCCGAGCGGGTGTGACGAAAGGAACGGGCGGCGTGGCGAGTGGCGGAGACGGGGGATGAATCGTCGCCTGCGTCAGCGCGAACGACGGCGGAGCGCCAGGATGGCGAGCAGCGCGCCCGTTCCCTCCACCGCGCCGAAGAGGAGGATGAGCGGCTCGGCGCTCCCTCACCGGCGACTGAAGTCGCAGCAACAACTACGGAAAGCCTCGCAAACTGCGCGAGGCTGTTCGGCTCACGACCCCGCTACCGAACTTCAACAGCCTTGAGCGAGGCAGTCGGGCTCCTGGAAGCCGCGCGGCTCGATCTGCACGGTCAGGTGGTGGAGGCCGAATCGCTGCTGCAGGACCTGGTGCACGTCGGCCAGGATCTCGCCGGAAAAGCGGCGCTCGTCGCGGCCGCCGACCACCACGTGGCAGGAGAGCGCCTCGAGGCCGCTGGTGATGGTCCACACGTGCAGGTCGTGCACCTCCTCCACGTCCGGCACCTCCATCAGCGCGCCGCGGACGGCGTCCACGTCGATGTGCGCGGGCGTTCCCTCCAGCAGCACGCCCACGCTGTCGCGCAGCAGTCCCCAGCTGCTCCAGATCACCAGCACGCCGATCAGGATGGAGACGGCCGGGTCGGCCCAGAGCCAGCCGAACGCCCAGACCAGGATCCCCCCCGCGATCACGCCCACGTTGCCGAACGCGTCGGTCAGCAGGTGCAGCCAGGCGCCGCGGATGTTCAGCGAGTGCTCGCGCCCGGAGTGCAGCGCCGCCGCGCCGATCCCGTTCACCAGCAGCCCGCCGATGGCGATCCACATCACCAGCATGCCCTCCACGGGCTGCGGCGCGCGGAGCCGCACCCAGGCCTCGTAGAAGATGTAGACGGAGATGGAGATGAGGGTGGCCGCGTTGGCCAGCGCCGCCAGGATCTCGGTGCGGTACCAGCCGTAGGTGCGGCGGTCGGTGGCCGGGCGCCGGGCGATCCAGATGGCGAAGAGCGAGAGCGCCAGCGCGCCCACGTCCGACAGCATGTGCCCCGCGTCGGCCAGCAGGGCCAGCGAGTTGGCGAGGTATCCCCCCACCACCTCGGCCACCAGATACGCCACCTGCAGCACCAGCGTGAACGCCAGCCGCCGCGAGTTCTCGCGCCCGATCTCGGCGTGCGAGTGCCCGTGGTGGTGATGGTGGTGCCCGTGGCCGTGGTGGTGCCCTGCGCCCATCGATTCTATCGGGTATGCCGTCGGATTCGTGACCGGGAGTGCCTGGTGCCAAGTGCCTAGTGCCTGGTGCCACCGTTGCTTTTACTTGGCACTGGGGACTTGGCACTAGGCACTTCTTCCGGTGGCGTGCGGATGCCACGAATCAGGAAGAAGAGGCCGACCAGCGCGGTCAGCAGGCTCAGCACCTGGCCCATCGTCAGCGGGCCCAGGACGGTGCCCAGCGTGTCGCCGTTCCCCGTGAACTGCGCGTCCGGCTGGCGGAAGAGCTCCAGGAAGGTGCGGACCAGGCCGTAGCAGACCAGGAAGAGCCCGCCGTACGCGCCGTCGCCCCAGCGCACGCCGCGCCGGCGGTTCCAGAGGAAGACGCCCCAGACGACCATGCCGGTGAACGCGCCCTCGCCCAGCGCCTCGTACAGCTGCGACGGGTGGCGGAGCGGTACCTGGCTCTTCACCCGGTCCCACATCCCCGAGTCGTACGCGCGGTCGATGGCGATCTCCCGCTCGCGCAGCCCGCCGCCCGCGCCGAGCAGCTCCGCCGCCTTCGGATCGGTGGGAAAGCGCATCGCCCATGGCACCGACGCATCGGCGATCCGGCCGTACAGCTCGCCGTTGATGAAGTTGGCGATGCGTACGGCGAAGATGCCGGGCGTGACGGCCAGTGCCAGCCCGTCGCCCACGTTCTTCCAGGGAACGCGCTGCTTCCGCGCGAACCAGGCGCCGGCCAGGATGGCGCCCACCATCCCCCCGTGAAAGGCCAGCCCGCCCGTCCAGATCTTGAAGATGTCGAGCGGGTGCGCGGCGAAGCGGGGAAAGTCGTAGAACAGGATGTAGCCGATGCGCCCGCCCAGGATCACCCCCAGCACGAGCGCGAAGATCAGGTCGCCGATGGCGTCGGGCTCGAGCCGCAGGAACCCGCTCCGCGCCAGGCGGCGCAGGAGAAGGTAGGCCGCGCCGAAGCCCACCATGTAGCCCAGCCCGTACCACCGCACGTCCAGCGGTCCGGGAAGGTCGATGGCGACCGGGTCGATGTGGGGATAGGGAATTTCGAGCAGGGCCAGGGAGGCCGCGGCGGCAATGCCGGTCAACGCGCGCTCTCCCCGGCCGTCGGTGCGGCGGGCTTACTTCGCGGCCGCCGGAGCGGCGCCTGCGTGCGCCTCGGCCTCGGCCTGGTGCATCTCCACCAGCGCGCGGTCGGGCGAGCCCTTGGTCATGTTCTCGGCCACGCGGCGGTACAGCTCGGCCGCGCCGCGCCAGTCGCTGGCCTGCTCGCGCAGGATGGCGGCCTGCGTCAGCGCGTCCTCCTTCACGTACGACAGCCTGGTGCGGTCGGCCAGCTTCAGGTAGGTGTCGATGGCCTCCTGGCGCTTGCCGGCCTGCGTGAGCGCGGCGCCCAGCAGCGACATGGCCTGCTCGGCCACCGGGGTGCCGCCCTCGGCCACCGGGCGGATGTCGTCGACGGCCCTGGCCGGCTGCCCCTTGCCCAGCCAGAGCTGGCCGGCGGAGAGGCGGGCCTCGGCGGCCTCGGTGGTGCCGTCCAGCCGGCTGGCGAAGCTCTCCAGCTGGCGGATGGCCTGCACGGTGTCGTTCGGCAGCGTGGCCTGCACCTGCAGGTACTGCATGGCCGCGCGCTCGGCGCGCTGCGACTTGTAGATGCGGTAGTACAGGAAGCTGCACGCCAGCACCACCGCCACCGCCGCCGTGGTCAGCACCACCCGCGCGTTGCTGCGCGCCCACGCCGCCATCTCGGCGGCGCGCATCATCACGGCGTCGTCGGGATCGACGGCCTTGCGGATTTCCCGGCGGGCGACGGAAGGCGATGCCATGCAGTCCTCGGAACAGGTTGCGGCACGCGGCGCGCTGGGGCGCCGCGGATGCGCTCGGTTTACGGGATAAAGAGAGAGTGTGCGCCCTCACGTCCGTGTGGGCGCACAAGCGGGTAAAACTATCGCCAGACTTGGAGTTGTGTCAACCGGCCGCGCCCTTTTCCCAGTCCCGCGGCAAGGCTCCGGAGCCGCGGCGGGAAGAGAAACGCGGCGCGCACGGGAATTGAACGGCGCGGGGGCCATGGCTATCCCTCCGCTTTCCGCGCCCGACAACGAGAACCCCACCCTCTCCGCCGCGCCCGAGCCCGAGCCCGCCGGGCCCCGGATGCTGCGCGCGCTGAAATCGCGCAACTACCGGCTGTACTTCGGCGGGCAGGGCGTGTCGCTGGTCGGCACCTGGATGACGCGCATCGCCACCAGCTGGCTGGTGTACCGCCTCACCGGCTCGGCGCTGCTGCTGGGCGTGGTGAGCTTCGCGGGGCAGATCCCCACCTTCGTCCTGGCCCCCTTCGCCGGGGTGCTGGTGGACCGCGTGGACAAGCACCGGATGCTGGTGTGGACGCAGGTGCTGGCCATGCTGCAGTCGTTCGCGATGGCCATCCTGGCGCTGCTGCACGTCATCACCGTTCCCGAGGTGATCGGGCTGTCGCTCTTCCAGGGGTTCATCAACGCCTTCGACATGCCCAGCCGGCAGGCGTTCCTGGTGGAGATGGTGGACCGGCGCGAGGACCTGGGCAACGCCATCGCCCTCAACTCGTCGCTGGTGAACGGGGCGCGGCTGCTGGGGCCGTCCATCGGCGGCATCCTGATCGCCGCGGTGGGCGAGGGATGGTGCTTCTTCATCGACGGGGCCAGCTACCTGGCGGTGATCGCCTCGCTGCTGATGATGCGCGTCGTGCGGAAGGCCCGCCCCGCCGGCGAGCCGAAGCGCGGGCTGCACCAGCTGAAGGAGGGGTGGCGCTACGTGTCCCGCTTCGCGCCGATCCGCACCATCCTCCTCCTGCTGGCGCTGGTCAGCCTGATGGGGATGCCGTACACGGTGCTGATGCCCGTCATCGCGTCGAAGACCCTGCACGGCGGGCCGGCGCTGCTGGGCGCGCTGATGGCCGCGACGGGGATCGGGGCCCTCTGCGGCGCGCTGTACCTGGCGCAGCGGACCACGGTGCTGGGGCTGGGAAGGGTGATTCCGGCCAGCGCCGGCATCTTCGGCGCGGGGCTGGCGGCGTTCTCGTTCACCCGCGTGCCGTGGATCGCCGTCGTGTGCCTGGTGGTGGTCGGGTTCGGGATGATGGTGCAGATGGCCGCCAGCAACACCATCCTCCAGACCATCGTGGACGACGACAAGCGGGGGCGGGTGATGAGCTTCTACAGCATGGCGTTCATGGGGATGGCGCCCTTCGGCGGGCTGCTGGCCGGCGCGCTGGCGCACCGCATCGGCGCGGAGCACACCGTGCTGGTGAGCGGCACCTGCTGCATGCTGGCCGCCGCGTGGTTCGCCACGCGCCTGCCCATGCTGCGCCACGAGATCCGCCCGATCTACCGCGAGATCGGCGTGCTGCCGCCGGTGGAGGAGGATGCGTAGAGGGGACAGGTTACAGGGACAGGGGACAGGGACGGCAAAGGACAACGGGGATGCGGGCAATCGCTCGCATCCCTCGCCGTTGGCGGGAGGACGCGCAGCCGGCGACCCTCCCGCCCTGTCCCCCTGTCCCCTGATCTCCCTCAGCCGTTCTCGCCGGGCTCGTCGCCCTCGAAGCAGGTCCGGCAGGTGCGGCAGAGCTGCACGGGATAGGTGCAGCTGCCGCCGGTGCACGGGTTGGGCACCGAGGCCGGCTCGGTCTGGTTGGCCAGGATGGTCCCCTGGGCGAACGCGGCGGCGTCGGTCGGGAACGAGGCCACCTGGATCTCGTCCAGCCTCAGCTTCAGCTTGCGCATGACGCACCTCCGGGTTGGGTGACGGGGCGCCGCCCCGGTGCCGGACGGCATTCGGGATGGCCCGCTCGCCCGGGCCGGTGGGTGCCAGGTGAAGGGAACGCGGATGACCGCGGCGCCCCGCTGATCTCGCCGCATACCCCGTTCCCGCCGCGATTGTCGTGGAGATCAACGCCGCGCGGGCCTGGATCCGCCTACTCCGGGCCGTCGCTCAGGAGGCCGGGGAAGACGATGCCGTCGGGCGCGCGGAAGGGGATGCCGAGAAGCGCGGCGACGGTCGGGGCGACGCACTCGATGGGGAGGAGCGGGGCGGCCGCGCCGGGGCGGAAGCCCGCGCCGGCGCCCACGAAGCCGGTGAGCATTTCCGGAAGATCGGGGAGGTAGCCATGCGTGGCGCCGTGGACGGGCCGCACGTCCGGCGGCGTGGGAAGATCCGAGAACTCGACTCCCGGCATGGCCGCCAGCGCGAACGCCGCCTCCGGATCGGCGCCGAGCGCGTCCAGCTCCGCCCGCTCGACGATGCGGAAGAGGCTGCGGATTCCGTGCGGCTGCGCGTCGATCACGCCGCGCGCGGCGGAGACGGCATCTCCATCCCCCGCGTCGCGGAGGCGCAGGAAGGCGGAGCCGCCGTCGGCGTGGAAGGCGGCGCGCCAGTCGCCCCGCTCCTCGCCGTCCTCCATCATCCCCGCCGCTACCAGCCAGACGTTGGGCCGCAGCTGCGTGTGGCGGTTGATGGAGCCGTGGTCGCCGACGATGACGAAGGCGACGCGGTCCCGCATCTCCAGCCGCTCCACCGTCTCCACCACCTGGCCGATGGCGCGGTCCGCGGCGCCGACCGCGCGGCGCGTCATGGGGTTGTTGCGGCCGCGCTCGTGCTGCATGTGGTCGGTGCCGATCAGGTGCATCAGCAGCAGCGTGGGCCGGTGGCGCTCGAACAGGTACGCGGCGATGCTCCCCACGCGGTCCTCGCGGGCGAGCCAGCCCAGCCCGAAGTTCTCACCCCGCAGCCGCCCGGTGGCCTCGCGCTCCAGCTCCTCGAACAATCCCGGCGGCGTGGTGGCCGCGCGCACCGGGGCGATGAAATCGGCCTGCACGTAGTGCTCGGGCCACACGTCGGGCACGTTCCAGTCGATGTCCGCGCCCACCGTCACCGGCCAGCCGACCGACGCCGTGGTCCCGCCCGCCGCGCGCACCGCGTCCCACAGCGCGGGCACGCGGATGTGCGACGATTCCCAGATCCACGCTTCCGTCCGCCGGTCGGCCAGGAAGGGGCGGTTGGCGACCACGCCGTGCCGCGCGGGAAGCGCGCCGGTGACGAGCGTGGTGTGCGCGGGATAGGTGAGCGCGGGAAAGACGCTGCGCACGCCGTCCGCGCGCACGCCCTCGAAGGAAAGCTGCTGCAGCGTGGGCGCGGGCCAGCTTTCGTCGCAGTAGAACTCCGGCCGCAGCGCATCGATCGAGGCCACGATGACATGGTCGGCGCGCCGCCGCGGCGCCCGCATCCTCATCGCGCGCTCGATCTCGTCCGCCTCGATGCGGTGTCCATCTTCCCCTCCCGCCATCCCCGTCTCCCGATGAAGGAAAAGTCCTAAGTCCTAAGTCCTAAGTCCCAAGTCCCAAGTCCCAAGTCCTGAGTCGCAGTTCACTTGGCACTTGGGACTTAGCACTCAGGACTTCTTTTTCTACCTTCATCCCCGCCAGCGCCGCATTCAGCCCCCGCGCGATCTTCACCGCATCGTCGTTCACCCAGAAGTGCGCGAAATACAGGCGCGGCTCCTCGCCGGTCATGTGCGAGTGCAGCGCGGTGACCTCGATGCCGTTGTCGCGCAGCGCGCGGAGCACGCCCGCGACCTCGCCGGCGGTCATCACGAAGTCGCCCGTGGCGGCCGCGCGCCCGCCGCCGGTAGGCTGGAAGTTGATCGCCGTGGCCACACCCATCGCGGGCGGGACGGTGTCGCCGTGCATCACGACCGCCTCCGCGCGCGGGACGCTCACCTGCAGCACGCCGCCGTTCACGCGCCCCGAACGCCCCAGCGCGCGGGCGACGGCAGCGGTGTCGAGCGCAATGGCGGGGGATGCGGATGCGGCGGGCGGCGCGGCCATCGGCGTGCGCGTCAGTGCCAGCGCGGCGTGCACCGTCTGCGCGATGCGGACGGGATCGCCGTGCGCCTCCAGGTGCACGTACATCACCCGCGGCTGCTCGCGCAGCAGGTGGTTGTGCACCGCGCTCGCATCCACCCCGCCCTGCTGCAGCCGGGAGATGACGGGCGCGACCTCGTTCTCCGCCAGCACCAGGTCCCCCATCGCCATCGCCCCGCCCGATGCGCGGCGGAACGCGACCCACGAGCCCAGCGCCAGCGCGGGGCGGACCGCCACGCCGTCGAGGGTGACGCGCAGGTCGGAGCGCGGGAAGGAGAAGCGCATCACGCCGCCCGGCTGCTCGGTGCCGGGGCGGCCCATCGCCGCCGACACGCCGCTCCAGTCGCCCTGCGCGGCCGCGGCGCACGACCAGAGCGCGGCGCACACCATCGCCAGGCGCGCAATTCTCGCGGACATCGGCATCTCCAGCTGAGAAGTTGATCGTCGCAACAGCGATCCCATCGACCCGCACGAACCCGGCCGCGAATCTCCACGATATCGGAGACGATCGAGCCCGTGTCCCCATCGCCCCGCGGCGAAGCCCGGGATCGCAGGATCTCACGCGGAGACGCGGAGGCGCGGAGGTGCAAGGCGGGCAACTCCGCGTCTCCGCGTCTCCGCGGCTCCGCGTGAGATCCAGCCATCTCCGTCGCCACGCGCTGGCCCCGCCCGTGCACCGGCCACGGCGCGGCGTCTGGAGATGAAGAAAACGGCTCGGGGGGATGACGGGGATGGCGCGCTACGACGTGGTGGTGGTGGGATCGGGGCCGAACGGGCTGGCCGCGGCGGTGGAAATGGCGCGCGCGGGGCGATCCGTCCTCGTGCTGGAAGCGGAGGAGACGATCGGCGGCGCCTGCCGCTCGATGGAGCTGACGCTCCCCGGCTTCGTGAACGACGCGTTCTCGTCCGTCTATCCGCTGGGCATCGGCTCGCCCTTCTTCCGCTCGCTTCCGCTGGCCGAGCACGGGCTCAAGTGGGTGCACCCCGAGGCGCCGCTCGCGCACCCGTTCGAGGACGGCACCGCGGCCGTGCTGGAGCGCTCGTTCGGGCCGATGGCGGAGACGCTGGGCGCCGGGGACGCCCGCGCCTGGCGCGAGCTGATGTGGCCGCTGGTGAAACACTGGCACGCGCTGGTGCCCGACATGCTGTCGCCGTTCGGCATCCCCCGGCACCCGTTCCGGATGGCCGCGTTCGGGATGGAGGGGCTGCGCTCGCTGAAGGGACTGGCCGAGGCGCGCTTCCGCGGCGACCGCGCCCGCGCGCTGCTGGGCGCGTGCTCCGGCCACGTCGGGCTCCCGCTGGACTACGCGGCGACGGCGTCGTACGGGATGGTGCTGGTGGCCGCCGGACACGCGGTGGGGTGGCCGCTGGTGCTGGGCGGCGCGGGCTCGCTGACGGCCGCGCTCGCCTCGTACCTGCGCTCGCTGGGCGGCGAGATCCGCACCGGCGTCCGCGTCCGCTCGCTGGGCGAGGTGCCGCCCGCGCGCGCCGTGCTGCTGGACGTGACCGCGCGCCAGTTCCTGGCCATCGCCGGCGACCGCGTGCACGGGCGCTACCGCCGCCAGCTGGAGCGCTTCCGGCTGGGCGTGGGCGTGTTCAAGGTCGACTGGGCGCTGGACGGCCCCGTGCCGTGGAAGTCGCCCGCGGTGGCCCGCGCGGGAACGGTGCACCTGGTCGGCTCGCCCGCGGAGTTGTACGCGTCGGAAGAGGCGCCGTGGCACGGCTGGCACACCGAGCGCCCGCTCGTCCTCTTCGCGCAGCCCAGCGCGCTGGACCCCACCCGCGCGCCGCCGGGAAAGCACGTGGCCTGGGGATACTGCCACGTGCCCAACGGCAGCGATGTGGACATGACGGAGCGGATCGAGGCGCAGGTGGAGCGGTTCGCGCCCGGCTTCCGCGATCTCGTCCTCGCGCGCTCGTCCGCCGGCCCGGCCACGCTGCAGAGCCGCGACGCCAACCTGGTCGGCGGCGACATCAACGGCGGCGCGGGAACGCTGTCGCAGCTCTTCTTCCGCCCCGCGTTCCGGCTGCACCCGTACCGCACGCCCATCCCCGGCGTGTACCTCTGCTCCGCCTCCACCCCGCCCGGCGGCGGCGTCCACGGGATGTGCGGCTACCACGCCGCCCGCGCCGCGCTGGGGGATGGGTACTGATCAGGCGTTGGAATCTCTCTGGAAAGACCGTCGCGCGGCCAAGCTCCGCAACGGCGGCTGAAGCCGCAGCAACAACCACGGGAAGCCTCGCAAACTGCGCGAGGCTGTTCGGCTCGGCGGGAGGCTCCGGCTCGCGAGGGTTGGCTCCTATCTATTCAGCGCGAGGCCAGGACGTGGAGTGCGGCACGAGATCGCCAACTGCGTCATCAGAGGGTCGTCGTCACGGACGGCCGCTGGTGCTTGCCCGCTGAAATCCTTCCGCACGGCAGATGGTGATGGCTCGCTATTGATCCGGCCGGATATGTCGGAAATTTCCGACATATCGATCCTGCCCCGGTGCCGCGTGCTCCACGTCTGCCGGTGGCGATTTCCGGCATGCCGGCGGCCGATCGAGCGCATCTTTTCGTCTCCTCTCTTTCTCCCGTCGTTGAGGCAACGCGCGGGCGCCCGGGACGCACCGACACCCCCTGATGACGCAGTTGAGAGCGTTGGGGGATGCACCGCAGACGCGGCGAGGCGGACGAGCGGGTCCACCACCCTCTCTGCCCTTCCCCGAATGAATTCGGGGGCAACACCCGCACAAAGTCCCTGCGGGACTGCTTTCCGGCATCATCGCCAACCGCCACACCGGTCGCTCCTCAGGCAGGCTGCCCTCGGGGTTCCTGGAGCCTGGACGATCGGCCGGACACGATCGGCTGCTCGCCCGGTTGCCGCGGCGAGGGCGTGGCGCTACCATCCGCGCCCGATCTCCCCCGGACACCAGAGCGAGTGAATGGCCGAGCAGCACGACGCGTACGTATCCCTGCGCAACCCCGCCTTCCGCTGGTTCGTGGCCAGCCTGGTGGTGATGACGCTGGCCACGATGATCCAGGCGACGGTGGTGTCGTGGCAGGTGTACGCGATCACGAAGGACCCGTTGGCGCTGGGGCTCGTGGGGCTGGCGGAGGCGATCCCGTTCATCGGCGCGGCGCTGTACGCGGGGCACGTGGCCGACCTGTACCACCGCAAGCGGCTGTCGCTCGTCGCCATCGCCGTGCAGACGGTGTGCGGGCTGGCGCTGCTGGCCTTCACGCTGCGGCCGGGGTTCCTGGGGCCCGGACACGTGTGGCCGGTCTTCGCGGTGGTGTTCGCGAGCGGGCTGGCGCGGAGCTTCCTGCAGCCCGCCCGCACCGCGCTGGCCGCCGAGATCGTGCCGCGCGAGACGTACGCGAACGCGGTGGCGTGGCGGTCGTCGCTCTGGCAGTTCGCGGCGGTGGTGGGGCCCGCGCTGGGCGGCATGCTGTACGGCTTCTCGGGCGCCAGGCTGTCGTACGCGGTCGAGGCCGCGCTGTGCGTGGTCGGGCTCGTGCTGTTCGCGCGCATCGCCTACACGCGCGCCCCCGCCGCCGCGCAGGAGGGAAGCATCTACGACAACCTGACGGTGGGGATCCGCTTCCTGCTCACCCAGCCGGAGCTGCTGGGCGCGCAGGTGCTGGACCTGTTCTCGGTGCTCTTCGGCGGGGCGACGGCGCTGCTCCCCATCTTCGCCTCCGACTACCTGCACGTCGGCCCGCAGGGCCTGGGCGTGCTGCGCGCCGCGCCCGCCGCCGGCGCGGTGCTCATCTCCGTGGTCCTCGCGCACCGGCGGCTGCGGAGTGCGGGGCGGACGCTGTTCATCTGCGTGGCGGCGTTCGGCGCGTGCTGGATCGTGTTCGCGCTGTCGCGCTCGTTCTGGCTCTCGCTGGGAATCCTCTTCGTGAGCGGAATGCTGGACAACGTGAGCGTGGTCATCCGCTCCACCCTGCTCACCATCCGCACCCCGCCCGCGCTGCTGGGCCGCGTGAGCGCGGTGAACCAGATCTTCATCGGCTCGTCCAACGAGATCGGCTCGTTCGAGTCCGGCGTGGCGGCCCGGCTGCTCGGCACCATCAACTCCGTCCTCCTCGGCGGCCTGGTGACGCTCGGCGTCGTCGGCGTCACCGCGTGGAAGACGCCCGCGCTCCGGAACCTGGACGAGCTGAGCTGAACCCGATCTCCCTCCCCTGCCGATCCCTTGCCGGTGAACAGATGCAAGCCATTTCGCGCGTTAGCGGCCAGCGCAAACACAAAATTGGACAATCCGACATAGACTGATTATCGTGGCGAACCTTCCGGTGGAGATCCCGCCACGCGCTGACTTGCGCGCTTTACAGAACCCAAGCGTCAGGTTAATATCGATGCCGATCGTTCACAGGGAGGGGCCGTTCCGATTCAGGATCTGGCCCGCCGATCACGAGCCACCGCACGTGCACGTCTACAATGGAGATGGGATGTGCATCATCGAGATTGAAACCGCCCGTCTCCGCAAGGTAAGCGGCATGCGGGGCCCGGACGCGGACGATGCCACGGTGATCGTGATTCACAACCGGGCGAAGCTCCTGGCCGAATGGAGGAGGATCCATGGCGTTTAAGGTGATCACCGAAGAGGAATACCTCGCCGCCGTGGAGCGCGGCCGGATCGCCGACGAGACGGAGCCTCGGGCGGTATCCGCGCGGTACAACCACGACACCGGCCGCATCGAGATCGAGCTCAGAAACGGGTGCCTCTTCGCCTTCCCCGCCCAGTACGGACAGGGGCTGCGCGGGGCCACGCCGGAGCAGCTGGCAGCGGTGGAGATCCTGGGCTTCGGCGAGGCGCTGCACTGGGAGGAGATCGACGCCGATCTGGGCGTACCGCAGCTGGTCGCGGGCGTGTTCGGCAGCAAGGCTTGGATGCGCGAGCTGGGGCGCGCGGGCGGCAAGGTGCAGTCCGACGCCAAGGCCCGCGCCTCGCGCGAGAACGGGAAGAAGGGCGGACGGCCGCGGAAGACGCGCACCGTCCCGTCCACGCAGGAGCCGCAGCCGGCCGCGCGGAAGAAGCGCGCCGGCTGATCTCGCGGGCGGGATGGAGGATCGGAATCGAGCCCGCGGACGGAGGCGATCGGCGGGCCTCGGGTCCGCCGGTTCTTCGCATCTACCGAGCTCGAGCCACGGGTGACGCGGGCCGGGCGCGGGTGTTGCGGGCGCGCCCGGCGAGTTCTGAGGGCAGGATCACACGAAACGGGTGGGGATGATGGAGACGCGGCGGATCGGATCGCTCGAGGTGTCGGTGGTGGGGTTGGGGTGCAACAACTTCGGGCGGCGGGTGGATGCGGCGGGGACGGCGGCGGTGGTCGATGCCGCGCTCGACGCGGGGGTGAACTTCCTGGACACGGCCGACATCTACGGCGGCGACGGGCTGAGCGAGGAGTACCTGGGGCGCGCGCTGCAGGGCCGCCGCGAGCGCGTGGTGCTGGCGACCAAGTTCGGGATGAAGATGGACGAGCAGCGCCAGGGCGCGCACCCGGACTACGTCCGCCGCGCCGCGGAAGACAGCCTGCGGCGGCTGCGGACGGACCGCATCGACCTGTACCAGCTGCACCAGCCGGACCCGTCCGTGCCCATCGCCGACACGCTGGGCGCGATGGACGAGCTGGTGAAGGCGGGGAAGGTGCGCGAGATCGGCTGCTCCAACTTCTCCCCCGCGCAGCTGCGCGAGGCGGAAGACGCGGTGCGGCCGGGCGGCGCGCGCTTCGTGAGCGTGCAGAACGAGTACAGCCTGATCCACCGCGACCCCGAACAGGGGGTGCTGGACGAGTGCGAGCGGCTGGGCATCGCCTTCATCCCCTACTTCCCGCTCGCCAGCGGCCTATTGACGGGGAAGTACCGGCGCGGCCAGCCGGTGCCGCAGGGCGCGCGGCTGACGGAGGACCGGTACGCGGACAAGCGCTCGGAGCAGAACCTCGACCTCGTCGAGCGGCTGGTCGCGTTCTGCGAGGCGCGGGGGCACACGCTGCTGGAGCTGGCCTTCTCCTGGCTGCTGACCCGCCGCACCGTGGCCTCCGTCATCGCCGGGGCGACGCGGCCGGAGCAGGTGCACGGCAACGCGCGGGCGGCCGGCTGGACGCTGTCGGACGAGGAGCTGGCGGAGGTGGACCGCATCCTCGCCGCGGCCTGACCGGTCGCGGGAGCCGGAGCCGCGGGGCGATCTCCCTCCGCGGCTCCGCGTCCCCGCGGTGAGACATTCTCCGCGTTGCCCGTGCCGGTTTCGTGGCGTAGCTTGGGCGCTTCGTGCATCGCGCTCCGGCTCCCGGTCTCCCGAATCCCCATCTTCCCCGAAACCCGAATGACCCATCCGATGAAGACGCGCATCGCGCCGGTGCTGCTGGCGCTCGCGCTGGCCGTTCCCACGCTGGCCGGCGCGCAGCAGAAGCAGCGCTTCGCCAGCATCCAGGAGGCGCTGGCGGCCGGGGGCATGCTGGCGGGGCGCGGCGGGCCGGCCAGCGTGAACTGGATCGAGGGCGGCAACCGCTTCAGCTTCCTGGACCGCGATGCGTCCGGGAAGGACGTCATCAAGGGGTACGACCCGGCCACCGGCGCCGAGAGCACCATCTTCTCCGCGCAGGGGCTGACCTTTCCGGGAACGCAGACGCCGTTCGAGTACGAGAGCTTCCAGTGGGCGCAGGACTCGAAGCACCTGGTGTTCCAGTCCAACTTCCAGCCCATCTACCGCCGCTCGGGAACGGCGGACTACTACATCTACTCGCTGGGCGACCGCTCGCTGCAGCTGGCCACGCGCGGCGCGCGCACGGCCGAGCTCTCGCCCGACGGCACCATGCTGGGCTTCGAGCGCGGCGGCGACATGTACGTGACCGACATGGCCACGCACACCGAGCGCCGGCTGACCAGCGACGGCACCGCGCACGTGTTCAACGGCCACTTCGACTGGGTGTACGAGGAGGAGTTCGGGATCGCGCAGGCGTGGAGCTGGTCGCCCGACAGCCGCCACATCGCCTTCTGGCAGGTGGACGAGCGCGCCGAGCCGGTGACGCAGCTCAGCGACCTGTCGGGGATGCACCCGCGCTACGACAGCATCCCCTACCCGCTGGTCGGCGACCCGAACCCCAGGGTGCGCATCGGCGTGGTGGACGCGAAGAGCGGGCGCCGGACCTGGCTGGACACCGGGCTCACCGGCGACTTCTACATCCCCCGCGTCTACTGGACCAGCCGGGCCGACTCGCTGGCGGTGCTCACGCTGAACCGCGCGCAGAACGAGCTGCGCGTCTTCTTCTTCGACGTGAACACCGGCGGCAGGCGGCAGGTGATGACGCAGAAGTCCGACACGTGGATCGACGTGTACGACTTCTACGCCGGGATCGAGAACATGATGACGTTCCCGGAGGGGATGCACGAGTTCTTCTGGATCAGCGACCAGGACGGGTGGCAGCACGTCTACCGCTACGACTACTCGGGCCGGCTGGTGAACCAGGTGACGAAGGGGCCGTTCACCGTCACCCGCATCGAGGGGATCGACCCGCGCACGCAGACGGTGTACTACTCGTCCACGCAGGCGTCGCCGCTGCAGCGCCAGCTGTACGCGGTGGAGTTCGACGGCACGGGCACGCGGCGCATCACCACCGAGGAGGGAACGCACCGCTTCGACATGTCGCCCAACGCGGCGTACTTCATCGACCGCTGGAGCAGCGTGCGGCAGCCGCGGCAGGTGGAGCTGTGGTCCACCGCGCGCGGGAAGCTGCGGACCATGGAGGCCAACGCGCAGGTCACGCAGTGGCTGGCCACGCACGAGTACTCGCCCGCCGAGCCGTTCTCGTTCACCACCAGCGACGGGGTGCGGGTCGACGCGTCGATGGTGAAGCCCGTGCCGTTCGATCCCACGAAGCGCTACCCCGTCGTCTTCGACATCTACGGCGGGCCGGGGTCGCAGCAGGTGTACGACGAGTTCGGCAACGACGGCTACGACCAGTGGCTGGCGCAGCACGGCTACATCGTCATCGGCGTGAACAACCGCGCGACCAACAACTACGGCGCGGCATTCATGAAGCGGGTGTACAAGCACCTGGGAACGTGGGAGGCGCGCGACTTCGCCGAGACGGCTCGCCATCTCGCCACGCTGCCGTACGTGGACGCGCGGCGGGTGGGAATCATCGGCACCAGCTACGGCGGGTATGCCACGCTGATGGCCATGGAGCTGTATCCCGAGCTCTTCCCGGTGGGGGTGGCGAACAGCGCGGTGGCGGACTGGCGCTTCTACGACTCGATCTACACCGAGCGCTACATGGGGCTGCTCGGCGAGAACCTGGCCGGCTACAAGGAAAGCTCGCCGCTGGAGAACGTGTCGAAGCTCCGCGGGCACCTGCTGCTGATCCACTCGCTGCTCGACGACAACGTGCACCCGCAGAACACCATGCAGCTGCTGACCGCGCTCACCGCGGCGGGGAAGGACGTGGACTTCCGCCTCTACCCGCCCGGGCACCACGGCGCGGCGTACGACTTCGCCAGCTACCGGTTGATGACCGAGGTGCAGGACCAGTTCCTGAACCGCTGGCTGCAGGGCCCCAACCCGCCGGCCATCGCGTCGCGGTAGATTCCTTTCGGTAGATGGAAATCGGGCGGGCACCCGGGCTTCGGCGCGGGTGCCCGCTCTCCTTTTGTCCCCACCTGAGTGGTTGCAGGCCGAAGGATCTGTGGGGGAGGTCGCACGTGCGCTTCCGGATTGCACGGCTGTTCTCCGATTGGTACCAAACCTGGGGTCAAGCGGTTGGGGATGAAGAGACTATGGCGCTCCGGCGCAAACAAGCATATTTATCGGACTCCCGCTGCATCCAACGTCGAACATCCCCATCCCCACCGCCACATCACCCGGAGTACGGATGATGCGCTCCCGCGCGCTTCTCGCGATCCTCCCGCTCCCGATCGCCATCTCCACCTCGCTCCCCGCCCAGCGCGCCGCCGCGGACACCGCGTGGGCGCTCGCCGCGCCGGTGACGTACGCGGGCGACCTGCCCTGCGCCGACTGCGCCGCCATCCACCGCACGCTCACGCTGCGCCCCGACGGGACGTACCTGAGCCGCGACGTGTACCGCGGCGCCGCGGGCGACACCGCGCAGATGGTGGAGATGGGGCGCTGGAGCGTGACCGGCGACGCGCGCCGCATCTCGCTGCGCGGCGGGGAAACGCCGGTGTGGTTCGGCGTGCGCGGGGCCGCGACGCTCCGGATGCTGGACGAGAGCGGGAACGAGATCGCCTCGCGGCAGCAGTACGACCTGGCCCGCACTCCGTCGCCCGACACTGCGTCGCCGCCGCTGGCGCTGCTCGGCGCCTTCGCCGCCACGGCTGATGCGGCGACCTTCACCGACTGCGCCAGCGGGATGCAGCTCGCCGTGGCGCGCGAGGGCGACTGGGCGTCGCTGGAGCGCGCGTACCAGCAGGCGTCCTCGTCGCCGGGAACGCCGGTCGCCGTGCGCGTCGAGGGCCGCATCACCCGTGGCGCGGAGGGAGAGAACGGGCCGTCGAACCTGCTCGTCGTGGACCGCTTCGCCGAGGTGCAGCCGAACGCGCGGTGCGCGGCGACGGACGGCGCGGCGCGGCTGGAGGAGGGGACGTGGACGCTGACCAGCGTGGGCGGGATGGCGCCCGAGGCGGGGTCGCCGGCGCCCACGCTCACGCTGGACCCGGGCGAGCACGCGGCCAGCGGCTTCGCGGGGTGCAACCAGTTCTTCGGGCGCTACGTGCGCCGCGGCAGCGACCTGCGCTTCGCCGACCTGGGCGCCACGCGCATGGCCTGCGCGGCCACGATGATGCTGGAGACGCGCTACATGGCCGCGCTGAACGCCACCACGCGCTTCGAGGCCAGTGGCGACACCCTCACCCTCTTCGCCGGCGGCCGCGCCGTGGCGACGTTCGGCAGGATGTGACGCGGATCTCCGCAAAACCAGTCGTCCCCGCGTCGCACGCGTCCGCGGAGGATGAAATGGAGGCGTCCTCCGCAACCGTAACCAGCCTCCGAGCCAAACAAGCCTCGCGCAGTTTGCGAGGCTTCCCGTTGTTGTTGCTGCGACTTCAGTCGCCGGTGACAGCGCCAGCCGGTCGCACCGCAATCAGTGTCCGCACGGCCGGTGGTGTGATCCGGGTAGAGGATCGCCGCCTGCAATTCGGTAGATGGGAAAATCCAGCGGGCACCCGGGCTTCGGCGCGGGTGCCCGCCGCCGTTTGATCTCACGCGGAGACGCGGAGACGCGGAAACCATGCAGAGGCCGCGGAGGAGTTCACCAATGGTGATTTTCCTCCGCGGCCTCCGCGCCCTTCGGGTGAGACTGCTTCTCTTCTACGTCATACCGATTTCGAGAATCGGCTGTGCATTTCCTCAGCGAACGTGCGGCACCGGCTATAGATCCTTCGGCCTGCAAATACCTGTGCAGATTCAGCTTGCAGTGTGGCCGGCCTCAGGATGACGTCTTCCTA
>Ga0326721_10000048_pt1 | contig 97902 bp, 31 predicted proteins | sample SGPome_FD_203951 | JGI IMG/M metagenome (GOLD analysis project Ga0326721, IMG submission 203951) | Soil microbial communities from Southern Great Plains, Lamont, Oklahoma, United States - SGP_1_2016 | ecosystem: Engineered > Artificial ecosystem > Soil microcosm > Unclassified | place: USA... | reverse complement strand
GAGCCGAAGGGGGTGATGGTTCCGCATCGCGCCATCACGCAGCTGGTGATGACGAACGGCTTCGCGGACCTGGATGCGGACGATCGCGTCGCCCTCGCCTCGAACCCGGCGTTCGACGCGGCGACGATGGAGGTTTGGGGGCCGCTGCTGAACGGCGGCCGCATCGTCGTCGTGCCGCAGGACGTGCTGCTCGATCCGGAGGCGTACGGCACGCTGCTGGTCAACCAGGGCGTGACGACGATCCTCATCACCCCCGTGCTGTTCAACCATTACGCGCGGGTCATCCCCGTCGCGCTCGCGGGCTTGAAGCAGATCCTCACCGGCGGCGACAAGGCCGATCCGGCGGCGTACGCGCGGGTGCTGGCCGAGCGCGGCCGCGTCACCATCTACAACTGCTATGGGCCGACGGAGACGACCTGCTTCTCCATCGCCCACGATGTCGTGGGGGTGACGGAGGATACGCGCGTCGTCCCGATCGGTCGGCCGAAGGGGAACACCCGCGTCTACGTCCTCGACGCGGCATGCGAGCCGGTGCCGACCGGCGCCGTCGGCGAGCTGTACGTCGGCGGGCACGGCGTGGCGCTGGGATACTGGAACCGCGCGGACCTCACCGCCGAGCGCTTCGTCTCCGATCCGTTCGGCGGCGAGCCCGGCGCGCGTCTCTACCGGACCGGCGACCTCGTCCGCTGGAAGGCGGATGGCAGGCTGGAGTTCGTGGGGCGCAACGACTTCCAGGTGAAGGTGCGCGGCTTCCGCATCGAGCTGAGCGAGATCGAGTCGCGCCTGGCCGAGCACGCCGCCGTCCGCGAATCCGTCGTCGTGGCGCGCGAGGACGGGCCGGGCGACAAGCGGCTCGTCGCCTACTTCGTGGGCGAGGAGGCGGACGTGGACGCGCTGCGGGCGCATCTCGCCGAGCGCCTCCCCGAGTACATGGTTCCCGCCGCGTACGTGCGGCTGGAGGCGATGCCGCGCACGGGGACGGGGAAGGTGGACCGCCGCGCGCTTCCCGCGCCCGAGGGCGACGCCTACGCCCGGCGCGGCTACGAGGCGCCCGAGGGCGAGACCGAGACGATCCTGGCCCGGCTGTGGAGCGAGGTGCTGGGCGTGGAGCGGGTGGGGCGGCACGACCACTTCTTCGAGCTCGGCGGCCATTCGCTGATGGCCAGCAAGCTGGTGCCCCGCATCAAGCAGCACATGGAGGTGGACGTCGCGCTGGGCGACGTCTTCGAGCACCCCGTGCTCTGGCAGCTCGCGAACGCGATCCTGGACGCGCAGCTGGCCCAGTTCAGCGCGATCGACATCGCCAACCTGACGGCGCTGGTCCGCCCGGCACCCGTGACCTGATCCACCGGCGCGCCCGGACCCAGCAGACCTCGAACCCGTCCGCCTGAACGCAGAGCGGGCCCGGCCCCGGCCGGCGCCCGCCCCCGCCGGCGGCGGAAAACCGACGAACATCGCAGCGCGGCTCGCGCGACCGCCCCACCGGCGGCCGCGGAGCGCCGCGCCCGTACCCGCACAACGGCTCCAAAAGCAGATGACGGCCACCCTGACGATCGCCGAACGTGAACGGCTCCTGAAGCTGGCGCGCGCCGCCAACCTGGAGCGCAGCTGGTCGCAGCTGTCCCCGATCGAGCCGGTGGACCGCGGCGGGCGGCTGGCGCTGTCGTTCGCGCAGCAGCGGCTGTGGTTCCTGGACCGCCTGAGCGAGCTGCGCGGCGCCTACCACATGACGGCGCGGCTGCGGATGCGCGGCCGGCTGGACCGCGACGCGCTGGGGCGCGCGCTGGACGGCGTGGTCGCGCGCCATGAGCCGCTGCGCACGGTTTTCCGCGTCGAGCACGAGGAGCCGGAGCAGCACATCGCCCCGGCGGCCGGGGCCGCGTTCGCCGTCACCGACCACGACATCTCGGCGCACCCCGACGCCGCGGCCGAGCTGGAGCGGCTGATGGCCGAGGAGGCCGCGCGCCCGTTCGACCTGGCGCGCGGGCCGCTCATCCGCGGCCGCCTGGTGCGGCTGGCCGAGGACGACCACGTGCTCCTCATCGCCATGCACCACATCGTCTCCGACGGGTGGTCGGTGGGGGTGCTGATCGACGAGATGGCCACGCTCTACGGCGCCTTCCTGCGCGGCGAGGGCGATCCCCTCCCCCCGCTTTCCGTGCAGTACGCCGACTACGCGGCGTGGCAGCGGCGCTGGGTGAACGACCAGGTGCTGCAGGCGCAGGGCGAGTACTGGAAGCGCACGCTGGCCGGCGCCCCCGAGCTGCTGGAGCTGCCCAAGGACCACGCGCGTCCGGCGCGGCAGGACCACGCCGGCGGCCTGGTCCGCGTGGAGCTGGACGAGGCGCTGACGGCGGGGCTGAAGGCGCTCGGCCAGCGCCACGGCACCACGCTGTTCATGACGCTGCTGGCGGGGTGGTCGGTCGTCCTCGGCCGCCTCTCGGGCCAGCACGAGGTGGTCATCGGCACGCCGACCGCCAACCGCAACCGCGCCGAGGTGGAGCGGCTGATCGGCTTCTTCGTGAACACGCTGGCGCTGCGGGTCGATCTCGGCCACTCGCCGACCGTCGCCGAGCTGCTGGCGCGGGTGAAGGCGCGGGCGCTGGAGGCGCAGCAGAACCAGGACATCCCGTTCGAGCAGGTAGTGGAGCTGGTCGAGCCGGCGCGGTCGCTCGCGCACAACCCGGTGTTCCAGGTGATGTTCGCCTGGCAGAACGTCCCCCGGTCGGCGCTGCAGCTCCCCGGGCTGGAGGTGACGCCGGAGGGCTCGGCGCGCGTGACCGCCAAGTTCGACCTGTCGCTGGAGATGTCGGAGCAGGCGGGGCGCATCGTGGGCGGGCTGGAGTACGCCACCTCGCTGTTCGAGGCGGCCACGGTGGAGCGCTACGTGGGCTACCTCCGCCGCGTGCTGGAGGAGATGGTGGAGGACGACCAGCGCCCGCTGGAGCGGCTCGACCTCCTCCCCGCGTCCGAGCGCCGTCTTCTCCTCGACGACTGGAACCGCAGCCAGGCCGCGTATCCCGCCGCCTGCATGCAGGACCTGGTGGAGGCGCAGGCCGCGCGCACGCCGGACGCCGTCGCCGTGCTGCACGGCGAGCGCTCGCTGACCTACGCGGAGCTGAACGCGGCGGCCAACCGCCTCGCCCGCCACCTCCGCGCGCTCGGCGTCGGGCCGGACGCGCGCGTCGCCATCTGCGCCGAGCGGGGGCTGGAGCTGGTCCCCGCGCTCCTCGCGGTGCTGAAGGCGGGCGGCGCCTACGTCCCCCTCGACCCGCAGTATCCGGAGGACCGGCTGCGCTACATGCTGGAAGACAGCGCCCCCGCCGTCGTCCTCACCCACGCCGCGCCCGCCGGCTTCTTCGACGGCGTGGAGATCCCCGTCGTCGACCTCGCCGACGCGTCCGCGTGGGCGGCGATGCCGGAGACGAATCTCCATCGCGGGGAGACGGGGCTCACCCCGCGCCACCTGGCGTACGTCATCTACACCTCCGGCTCGACCGGACGGCCCAAGGGGGTGATGATCGCGCACGAGAACGCCGCCAACTTCATGCACTGGGCGGCGGACTCGTTCGGGTTCGGAAAGCTGGAGCGGACCCTCTTCTCCACCTCGCTGAACTTCGACCTGCACGTCTTCGAGACCTTCGTGCCGCTGGGCGCGGGGGCGGCGCTGCGCGTGGTGCGCGACGCGCTGGAGCTGCTGCACGCCGAGGGCGACGCTGCGCCGGCGGACGATGTCGTGCTGGTGAACACCGTTCCGTCCGCGATGAAGGCGCTGGTGGAGTCCGGCCGCGTGCCGGCCTCGGTGCGCACGGTGAACCTGGCCGGCGAGCCGCTGAAGCAGGCGCTGGCCGAGCGCATCTTCGCGGGAACGGGGATCGACCGGCTGTGCAACCTGTACGGCCCGTCGGAGACCACCACGTACTCGACGTGGGTGGAGATGCGGCGCGAGAACGGCTTCGCCCCGCACATCGGCCGCCCCGTGGCCAACACCAGCATCTACGTGCTGGACGCCGCGGGCGACCCCGTCCCCATCGGCGTCGTGGGCGAGCTGTACATCGGCGGGCGCGGCGTGGCGCGGGGTTACCTGGGCCGCCCGGAGCTGACGGCCGAGCGCTTCGTGGCCGACCCGTTCGCGGCCGACGCCGGCGCGCGGATGTACCGCACCGGCGACCTGGCGCGCTGGCTCCCCGACGGGAACCTGGAGTTCCTGGGGCGCAACGACGCGCAGGTGAAGGTGCGCGGCTACCGCATCGAGCTGGGCGAGATCGAGGCGCGGCTGGTGGAGCACGCCGCCGTGCGCGAGGCGGTCGTGATGGCGCGCGAGGACGGCACCGGCGACAAGCGCCTGGTGGCCTACGTGGTCCCCGACTGGGAGCGCGTGGACGAGGCCTCGGCCGCGGCGAGCGAGCCGGCGGAAGGGGAGGGCGACGGCTGGGAGGCCGAGCACCAGGACGACTGGAAGCTCACCTGGGAGTACACCTACGGCGACGAGCGGGTGGAGGAGGGCGATGCCCGCTTCAACATCGTCGGCTGGAACAGCAGCTACACCGGCCAGCCCGTGCCTGCCGAGGAGATGCGCGAGTGGGTGGATGCCACCGTGGCCCGCATCGCCTCGCTGGCCCCGCGCCGCGTGCTGGAGATGGGGTGCGGCACCGGTCTCCTCCTCTCGCGCGTGGCGCCCGGCTGCGAGCGCTACGTGGGCGCCGACTTCTCCGCGAAGGCGGTGAAGAGCGTGGAAGGCCTCCGCGCCGCGCGTCCCGAGCTGGCGCACGTGGAGCTGATGGAGCGCACGGCCGACGACTTCAGCGGCTTCGAGGCGGGCTCGTTCGACACCGTGGTCATCAACTCCGTGGTCCAGTACCTCCCCAGCGCCGAGTACCTGCAGCGCGTGCTGGACGGCGCGGTGCGCGTCGTCGCGCCGGGCGGGCGCATCTTCATCGGCGACGTGCGCGACCTGCGGCTGCTGGGCGCCTTCCACACCGCGGTGGAGACCTACCGCTCGCCCCCCGGGCGCACGCTGGCCGACTGGCGCGACCGCGCCGAGCAGGCGCAGGCGCAGGAGGCCGAGCTGGCCGTCGATCCCGCCTTCTTCTGGTCGCTGGGGCGCGAGGTCCCCGGTGTGGCGCGGGTGGAAACGCTGCAGAAGCGCGGCCGCTTCCGCAACGAGCTGACCGAGTTCCGCTACGACGTGGTCGTGCACGTGGGGGATGACGATCAGGATGCGTCCGCCGAGTCCGCGTGGCTGGACTGGGAGGTGGAGCGGCTGACGGTGGACTCGCTCCGCGCGCGGCTGGAGCGCGCGGACGGCGACGTGCTGGTGGTGCGCGAGATCCCCAACGCCCGCGTGGCCTCGGCGCTCCGGCAGCTGGAGATCCGCCGCGACCCCGGCGGCGTGCAGACGGTGGACGAGGTGCGCGCGCTGGCGACGGAGAACGGCGCGGATCCCGAGGCGCTCTGGCTCGCGGCCGAGCAGCTGGGGTGGACGGTGGAGATCCGCCTGGCCGACGCCGGCGACGCGGGGCGCATGGACGCGCGCTTCACCCGCGGCGCCGATGCTCCGCGCCGCGGCTTCCCCTCGCGCGCCCGCCGCGAGCGGCGCGAGCTGGTGACGTACGCGACGGACCCGCTGCGCGGGCGGCGGACGCGCGCGCTGGTGCCGCGGCTGCGCGAGCACCTGGGCGGGCGCCTGCCCGACTACATGGTTCCCGCGTCGTACGTGGCGCTGGAGGCGATGCCGCTGACGCCCAACGGCAAGGTGGACCGCCGCGCGCTTCCCGCGCCCGAGGGCGAGGCCCTGCTGCGCCGCGCCTTCGAGCCGCCCGTGGGCGAGGCCGAGGTGGCGCTGGCCGAGATCTGGTCCGAGGTGCTGGGCGTGGAGGGCGTGGGGCGCCGCGACAACTTCTTCGAGCTGGGCGGCCACTCGCTGCTGGCCGTGCGCCTCATCGAGCGCATGCGCCGCCGCGGGATGCACGCCGAGGTGCAGGTGCTCTTCGCCAGCCCCACCCTGGCCGAGCTGGCCGCGGCGGTGGGCGGCGAGTCGCTGGAGGTGGCCGTTCCGCCCAACCTCATCCCCGCGGGGTGTGGCTCGATCACGCCGGAGATGCTGACGCTGGCGGAGCTCACGCAGCGGGAGATCGACGGGATCGTGGCGCGCGTGGACGGCGGCGCGGCGAACGTGCAGGACATCTACCCGCTGGCCCCGCTGCAGGAGGGGATCCTCTTCCACCACCTGACCGCGGCCGAGGGCGACCCGTACCTGATGTCGGGCCTCTACCGCTTCGACGCGCGCGAGCGGCTGGACGCCTTCGTGGGCGCGCTGCAGCGGGTGATCGACCGGCACGACATCCTGCGCACCAGCGTGGTGTGGGACGGGCTGCGCGAGCCGGTGCAGGTCGTCTGGCGCAGCGCGCGGCTGGCGGTGGTGGAGGTCGATCTCGACCCGAACGAGCCCGACGCGGCGCGGGCGCTGTGGGCGCGCTTCGACCCGCGCCACACGCGGCTGGACCTGGCGCGCGCGCCCATGATGCGGGTGCACGTGGCCCGCGACCGCGAGAGCGGCCGCTGGGTGATGCTCCTTCTTCTCCACCACCTGCTGAACGACCACACCACGCTGCAGGTGCTGCACGCCGAGGTCGAGGCGTTCGTCTCCGGCCGCGCGGACCGGCTGGGCGAGGCGCTGCCGTTCCGCAACTTCGTGGCGCAGGCGCGCCTGGGGGTGAGCCGCGCCGAGCACGAGGCGTACTTCCGCGAGCTGCTGGGCGACGTGGACGAGCCCACCGCGCCCTTCGGCCTGCTGGACGTGTGGGGCGACGGCTCGGGGACGCGCGACGCGCGGCTGCCGGTGGACGGCGCGCTGGCCGGGCGGCTGCGCGAGCGCGCCCGCAAGCTGGGGGTGAGCGCGGCCAGCGTCTGCCACGTGGCCTGGGCCCAGGTGCTGGCGCGCGTCTGCGGACGCCCGGACGTGGTGTTCGGCACCGTGCTCTTCGGGCGGATGCAGGCCGGCGAGGGGTCGGACCGGGTGCTGGGGCCGTTCATCAACACCCTTCCCGTGCGCCTGCGGGTGGGCGCGGAGGGCGCCGAGGCCGCCGTGCGCGACGCGCACCGCCAGCTCGCGCGGCTGCTGCGGCACGAGCACGCGTCGCTGGCGCTGGCGCAGCGCTGCAGCGGCGTGCAGGCGCCGGCGCCGCTCTTCACCGCCATGCTGAACTTCCGCCACACGCGGAAGCTGGAGGCCGCCGGCGAGCCCGTCCGCTCGCGCGAGGGGATGACGCACCTGCAGGGCGAGGAGCGCACCAACTATCCGTTCACGCTCTCGGTGGACGACCTGGGCGAGGGCTTCGCGCTGAAGGCGTACGCCCCCGCGTCGGTGGGCCCCGAGCGCGTGTGCGCGATGATGCACCGCGCGCTCGAGGGGCTGGTCGAGGCGCTGGAGATGGCCCCCGGGCGCCCCGTCGGCCGCATCGCCGTGCTGCCGGACGCGGAGCGCCGCCAGGTGGTCGAGGGATGGAACGCGACGGACGCGGAGTATCCGAGCACGGCCTGCCTGCACCATCTCTTCGAGGCGCAGGTGGAGCGCACGCCGGATGCTGCGGCGCTCACGTTCGAGGGCGATTCGATCACCTACCGCGAGCTGAACGCCCGCGCCAACCGCCTCGCGCATCACCTGATCGCGCGCGGCGTGGGGCCGGACGTACGCGTGGGGCTGTGCGTGGAGCGGAGCCTTGAGATGATGGTCGGGCTGATCGGCATCCTGAAAGCGGGCGGCGCCTACGTCGCGCTTGATCCCGAGTATCCCGAGGAGCGGCTGCGTTACATGCTGGGGGATAGCGAGCCCGCCGTCCTCCTCACCAACGGTGCCGCGAGCGACCGCTTCGGCGGCGTCGGCGTCCCCGTCGTCGCGCTGGATCGCGATGCGGCGATGTGGGCGGATCAGCCGGAGACGAATCCGGAGCGCGCCGTCACCCCGAATCACCTCGCGTACCTCATCTACACCTCGGGATCGACCGGCCAGCCCAAGGGGGTGATGGTCGAGCACCGCAGCGTCGTGAACGTCCTCGCGTGGATGAACGCGTCGTGGCGGCTGGATTCGACCGACGTCGTGCTGCAGAAGACGCCGTACAGCTTTGACGCCTCGCTGCGCGAGCTGATTCCGGCGCTGCTGGTGGGCGCGCGGATGGTGATCGCGAGGCCCGGCGGGCACCGCGACCCGCAGTACATGCTGGAGACGATTCGCCGCGAGCGGGTGACGACGCTGCACTTCGTCCCCACGATGCTGGCGGTGCTGGTGCAGGAGCCGGAGTTCGCCGCGTCGTGCCCCGACCTGAAGCGCGTCGTCTGCGGCGGCGAGCCGCTGCCGGCGGAGCTGGTGAAGCGCTTCCATCAGCATCTACCCAACACGCAGCTCTTCAACGTCTACGGGCCGACCGAGGCCGCGGTGGACGTGACGGAGTGGAGCTGCGCGGCGGATGACGAGCGCGACCGCATCCCCATCGGCCGCCCGATGGCGAACGTGCGGATGTACGTGCTGGATGGTGACGGCCAGCCGGTGCCCGCGGGCGTCGTCGGCGAGCTGTACATCGGCGGCGTGCAGGTGGCGCGCGGCTACAACCATCGCCCCGAGATGACGGCGGAGCGCTTCGTCGCGGACCCGTTCTCGGGCGAGCCCGGCGCGCGTCTCTACCGCACCGGCGACCTCGGCCGCTGGCTTCCGGACGGCACCATCGAGGTGCTGGGGCGCGCCGACGCGCAGGTGAAGGTCCGCGGCTTCCGCATCGAGCTGGGCGAGATCGAATCTCGCCTGGCCGAGCATCCCCAGATCCGTGAGACCGTCGTCATCGCCCGCGAGGATTCGCCCGGCGACCGGCGCCTCGTCGCCTACTACGTCGCGGATGCGGCGATCGACGTCGACGGGCTCCGCGCGCACCTCGGCGAGCATCTTCCCGAGCACATGGTGCCGGCGGCGTACGTGGCGCTGGACGAGCTGCCGCGCACGCCCAACGGCAAGCTGGACCGCCGCGCCCTTCCCGCGCCCGAGGGCGACGCCTTCGCGCGCCGCGGCTTCGAGGCGCCCGAGAGCGAGACCGAGCAGGCGCTGGCCGAGATCTGGGCCGACGTGCTGGGCGTGCGCGACGTGGGCCGCCACGACCACTTCTTCGAGCTGGGCGGCCACTCGCTGCTGGCCGTGCAGGTCGTCTCCCGCGTCCGCCAGGTGCTGGGCATCGAGGCCGCGCTGGGCGACGTCTTCGACCGCCCGGTGCTGGCGGACCTCGCGCGGACGCTGGACGAGTCGGCGCGCGTGGAGCTGCCGCCGATCGAGCCGGCGGAGCGCGGCGGGGCGCTGCCGCTGTCGTTCGCGCAGCAGCGCCTGTGGTTCCTGGAGCAGCTGGGCGGAATGGGGAGCGCGTACCACATCCCCAAGGGCATGCGGCTGAAGGGCGAGCTGGACCGCGGCGCGCTGGTCCGCGCGCTGGAGCGCATCGTCGCGCGGCACGAGGCGCTGCGCACCACCTTCGCCGTGTCCGGCGGCGAGCCGGTGCAGCGCATCGCCCCCGCGGACGAGTGCGGCTTCGCCCTCGTCGAGCACGACCTCGCCGGTCGCGACGACCCGGAGGCCGAGCTGCGGCGCATCACCGCGCTGGAGGCGGGCGCGCCGTTCGACCTGGAAGACGGGCCGCTCGTGCGCGGGCGGCTGGTGCGGATGGCGGCGGACGACCACGTGCTCCTCATCACCCTGCACCACGTCGTTTCCGATGCGTGGTCCACCGGGGTGCTCATCGACGAGCTGGGCGCCCTCTACCGCGCCTTCCGCCGCGGCGAGGGCGACCCGCAGCCGCCGCTGCCGGTGCAGTACGCCGACTACGCCGCGTGGCAGCGCCGCTGGGTGCGGGGCGAGGTGCTGGAGGCGCAGGGCGCGTACTGGACGCGCGCGCTGGCCGGCGCCCCTGAGCTGCTGGAGCTGCCGGCGGACCGCCCGCGCCCGGCGCGGCAGGACCACGCCGGCTCGCTGGTGCGCGTGGAGCTGGACGAGGCGCTGACGGCGGCGCTCAAGTCGCTCAGCCGCCGCCACGGCACCACGCTGTACATGACGCTGATGGCCGGCTGGGCCGCGGTGCTGGCGCGCATGTCGGGCCAGCACGACGTGGTGATCGGCACGCCCACGGCCAACCGCGGCCGCCGCGAGATCGAGGGGTTGATCGGCTTCTTCGTGAACACGCTGGCGCTGCGCGTGGACCTCTCCGGCCGCCCGAGCGTCGCCGACCTGCTCCACCGGGTGAAGGCGCGCACGCTGGAGGCGCAGCAGAACCAGGACATCCCCTTCGAGCAGGTGGTGGAGCGGGTGCAGCCGGTGCGCAGCCTGGCCCACGCGCCGCTCTTCCAGGTGACCTTCGCCTGGCAGAGCCAGCGCCGCGAGCGGCTGTCGCTTCCCGGGCTGGAGCTGGCGCCGCTGCAGGGCGCCACGCCCGACACGGCCAAGTTCGACCTGGCCCTCTGGCTCTCCGAGGCCGACGGCCGGATCCGCGGGCGGCTGGAGTACGCCACCGCGCTCTTCGACGCGGCCACGGCCGAGCGCTTCGCCGCCTGCCTGCGCCGCGTGCTGGAGGCGATGGCGGAGGACGACCGCACGGCCGTCGACCGGCTGGACGTGCTCCCGGCGGACGAGCGCGCGCGGGTGCTGGAGGCGTGGAACGACACCGCGGCCGACTATCCCGCCGATGCCTGCGTGCACGAGCTGTTCGAGGCGCAGGCGGAGCGAACGCCGCACGCCGTCGCCGTCGAGGGCGAGCGTGCGGGCGATGCGCTGACGTACGCCGAGCTGAACGCGCGCGCCAACCGCCTCGCGCACCATCTCCGTTCGCGCGGAGTCGGCCCCGACGTGCGCGTGGGGCTGTGCATGGAGCGGTCGATGGAGATGATCGTCGCCCTGCTCGCCATCGTGAAGGCGGGCGGCGCGTACGTCCCGCTCGACCCGCAGTACCCGGCGGACCGCCTGCGCCACATGCTGGCCGACAGCCGTCCGGCCGTCGTCCTGACGCAGCGCGCGCTCGCCGGCCTCTTCGCCGACCCGCATCTCCCCGTCATCCCCGTGGATGGCGATGGAAGCGCGTGGGCGGACGAATCCCCGGCGAACCCGGCGCGCGGCGGGCTGACGCCCGAGCACCTGGTCTACGTCATCTACACCTCCGGCTCCACCGGCCTGCCCAAGGGGGTGATGAACCTCCACCGCAACCTGGTGAACCGGCTGGTGTGGGGTCAGCAGGCGTGGGCGATGGAGATGGGCGAGGCGGTGCTGCAGAAGACCTCGCTGGGCTTCGACGGCCACGTGCGCGAGATCTTCTGGCCGCTGATGGCGGGCGGGCGCGTCGTCCTCGCCTCGCCCGACGGCCACCGCGACCCGCGCTACCTGCTGGACGCCATCCGCGCCCGGGGAATCACCACGGTGAACCTCGTCCCCTCCATGCTGCAGCTGCTGGTGGAGGACGAGGATCTTGCGAGCTGCACGCACCTCCGCCGCGTCCTCTGCGGCGGCGAGGCGCTGCCGGCCGCGCTGCTGGCGCGCTTCCGCGAGCGCCTGCCGCACGTCGACATCCACAACCTCTACGGCCCGTCCGAGGCGGCGACGGCGCTCACGGCGCTCCGCTGCACGCCGGACGAGTCGCGCGCCACCGTGCCCGTCGGCCGCCCCACCGCCAACGTCCGCGCCTACGTGCTGGACGCCGAGGGGCAGCCGGTGCCCGCCGGCGTCACCGGCGAGCTGTACCTGGGCGGCGCCGGCGTGGCGCGCGGCTACCTGAATCGCCCCGGCCTGACCGCCGAGCGCTTCGTCCCCGACACGTTCGGCGGCGAGCCGGGGGCGCGGCTGTACCGCACGGGCGACCTGGCGAGATGGAAGGAAAGCGCGGAAGTGCGGGAGTGCGGAAGTGCGCTGGATCCGCGCGAAACCCAACGCACTGACGCACTCACGCACTCACGCACTGCGGTCCTGGAGTTCATCGGCCGCAACGACAGCCAGGTGAAGGTCCGCGGCTTCCGCGTGGAGCCGGGCGAGATCGAGGCGCGGCTGCTCGAGCATCCCTCGGTGCGCGAGGCGGTCGTCCTGGTCCGCGAGGACGCGCCCGGCGACCGGCGGCTCGTGGCCTACGTGGTCCCTGCGGACGCGGCGGACGCGGAGACGCTGCGCGCCCACGTGGCCGACCGTCTTCCCGACTACATGGTGCCCGCGGCGTTCGTGGCGATGGATGCGCTGCCGCTGACGCCCAACGGCAAGGTGGACCGCCGCGCCCTTCCCGCGCCCGGCGCCGACGCCTTCGCCCGCCGCGGGTGGGAGGCGCCGGACGGGGAGACGGAAACGGCGCTGGCGGAGATCTGGTCGGCGCTGCTGGGGATCGATCAGGTGGGCCGCAACGACCACTTCTTCGAGCTGGGCGGCCACTCGCTCCTGGCCAGCCGCCTGGTGCTCCGCATCCGCCAGCAGCTGGAGACGGAGATCGCCCTCCGCGACGTCTTCGAGGCGCCGGTGCTGGCCGAGCTGGCGCTGCGGGTGCTGGACGCGCAGCTGGCGCAGTTCGACCCCGAGGAGCTGGCCGCGCTGGGGCTGGACTGATCCACCCTCCGCCGCCGGGGGAAGCTTCTCCCGGCGGCGGTGACCCGCGTCCGCGCGGCGATCGACCCGAACACGAAATCGCACGGCCGCCGCCCGGACCCACCCTCCGGGCACGCCGGCCTGCTCCCTCTACGCAACGACTGCACTGCCATGAACCGCACGCTGACGGCCGCCGACCGCGAGAAGCTCCTGAAGAAGGCGCGCGCCGCCAAACTGGAGCGCAGCTGGCCCACGCTGGCCCCCATCGAGCCGGCCGACCGCGGCGGGCGCCTGGCGCTCTCGTTCGCGCAGCAGCGCCTCTGGTTCCTGGAGCAGCTGGGCGACATGGGCAGCACCTATCACGTGCGCCGCGCGCTGCGGCTGAAGGGCGAGCTGGACCGCGATGCCCTCGGCCGCGCGCTGGACCGCATCGTCGCCCGCCACGAGGCGCTGCGCACCACCTTCGCGGTGGTGGACGGCGAGCCGGAGCAGCGCATCCACGCCGACGGCGCGTTCCATCTCCGCGAGCACGACCTGCGGGGCGATGGCGATGCGGAAGCCGAGCTGCGGCGGCTGGCGGCGGAGGAATCCGAAGCGCCCTTCGACCTGGCGCGCGGGCCGCTCATCCGCGGGCGGCTGGTGCGCATGGGCGAGGCGGACCACGTCCTTCTCCTCACCCTGCACCACGTGGTCGCCGACGCGTGGTCGATGGGCGTGCTGGTGAACGAGCTTTCCGCGCTGTACGCCGCCTTCCGCGCCGGCGGCGCCGATCCGCTCCCCCCGCTTCCCGTGCAGTACGCCGACTACGCGGTGTGGCAGCGGAAGTGGGTGGACGGCGACGTCCTCCGCCAGCAGGGCGACTACTGGAAGACGGCGCTCGCCGGCGCCCCGGCGCTGCTGGAGCTGCCCACCGACCACCCCCGTCCCGCGCGGCAGGAGCACGCGGGCGCCACGGTGCCGGTGGAGCTGGACGAGGCGCTGACCGCGGCGGTGAAGGCGCTGGCGCAGCGCCACGGCACCACGCTGTTCATGACGCTGCTGGCCGCGTGGAGCGTGGTCCTCGCCCGCCTCTCCGGGCAGGGCGACCTGGTCCTCGGCACCCCGTCGGCCAACCGCGCGCGGCCGGAGATCGAGGGGCTGATCGGCTTCTTCCTGAACACCCTGGCGCTGCGGGTGGACCTCTCCGACGCGCCCACCGTGGCCGGGCTGCTGGCGCGGGTGAAGGACCGGGCGCTGGAGGCGCAGCAGAACCAGGACATCCCCTTCGAGCAGGTGGTGGAGCTGGTGCAGCCGGCGCGCAGCCTGGCGCACACGCCGGTCTTCCAGGTGATGTTCACCTGGGCCAACGCGCCGCGCAGCACGCTCTCGCTCTCCGGGCTGGAGCTCTCCTCCGTCGCCTCGGCGCAGCAGGAGACCGCCAAGTTCGACCTGTCGCTGGACCTGCAGGAGACCGGCGGCCGCATCGCCGGGCGGGTGGAGTACGCCACCGCGCTGTTCGAGCGCGCCACCATCGAGCGCTGGACGGGCTACCTGCGCCGCGCGCTGGAGGAGATGGCGGCCGACGACTCGGTTTCCGTCGCCCGTATCGACCTCCTTCCCGCCGCCGAGCGCCGCATGGTGGTGGAGGAGTGGAACCGCACGTCTGTCGATTTCCCGGCGGGGGAGTGCATCCACCAGATCTTCCAGGCGCGGGCCGCGGCGGCGCCGGAGGCGGAGGCGGTCGTCTGGCAGGGCGAGTCGCTGTCGTACGGCGAGCTGAACGCCCGCGCCAACCGGCTGGCGCACCACCTCCGCGCGCTGGGCGTGGGCCCCGACGTGCGCGTGGGGCTCTCGGTGGAGCGGGGGATGGAGATGATGGTGGGCGTGCTGGCGGTGCTGAAGGCGGGCGGCGCCTACGTCCCCCTGGACCCGTCGTACCCGCACGACCGGCTGCGCTACATGCTGGACGACAGCGGCGCCGCGGTGCTCCTCACCCAGCCGTCGCTGGCCGGGGTGTTCGCGGGGATCGGCGTCCACACGGTCGATCTGATGGATCCCGCCGCGTGGGCCGGCGCGCCGGGGACGGATCCGGAGCGTGGCGGGCTCCGCGCCGATCACCTCGCCTACGTCATCTACACCTCGGGCTCCACCGGGCAGCCCAAGGGGGTGATGATCGAGCACGGCAGCATCGCCAACGCCTTCCGCGCCTGGGAGGAGCCGTACGAGCTGGGCACCCGCGCCCGCCGCCACCTGCAGATGGCGAGCTTCTCGTTCGACGTGTTCACCGGCGACTGGACGCGCGCGCTCTGCTCTGGCGGCACCCTGGTGCTCTGCCCGCGCGAGCTGCTGCTGGAGGCGGAGCGCCTGTACGCGCTGATGGTGACCGAGCGCGTGGACACCGCCGAGTTCGTTCCCGCCGTGCTGCGCGAGCTGATCCGGCACCTGGCCGCGACCGGCGCGACGCTGGACTTCATGCGGCTGGTGATCTGCGGGTCCGACACCTGGAGCGTGGGCGAGTACCGCCACTTCCTCTCCTTCTGCGGCCCCGACACGCGGCTGGTGAACTCGTTCGGGCTCACCGAGGCGGCCATCGACAGCACGTGGTTCGAGGCGCGCTCGCTCGACGGCTTCGGCGCCGAGCAGCACGTGCCCATCGGCCGCCCCTTCGCCAACACCACGCTGTACATCCTGGACGCGCACGGGCAGCCGGCGCCCATCGGCGTGGCGGGCGAGCTGTACGTGGGCGGGCGCAACCTGGCGCGCGGCTACCACGGCCGCCCCGAGCTGACGGCGGAGAAGTTCGTCCGCCACCCGTTCGACTCCGACCCCCGTGCGCGCGTGTACCGCACCGGCGACGGCGCGCGCTGGCGCGCGGACGGCAACGTCGAGTTCCTGGGGCGCATCGACAACCAGGTGAAGGTCCGCGGCTTCCGCGTGGAGCTGGCCGAGATCGAGGCGCGGCTGGCCGAGCACCCCGCGGTGAGCGAGGCCATCGTGGCCGCGCGCCCCTCCTCCAGCGGCGACCCGCGGCTGATCGCCTGGTGGCTGGGCGATGACGCCGAGCCCGAGGCGCTGCGCGCGCACCTGTCGCGGCACCTGCCGGACTACATGGTTCCCGCCGCGTACGTGCGGCTGGACGCGCTTCCGCTGACCCCCAACGGCAAGGTCGACCGCAAGGCGCTCCCCGAGCCCGGCGTGGACGCGTTCGCCGCGCGGGCGTACGAGGCGCCCGTCGGCCAGGCCGAGACGGCGGTGGCGGAGATCTGGCGCGAGCTGCTGGGGGTGGAGCGGGTGGGGCGGATGGACGGCTTCTTCGAGCTGGGCGGCCACTCGCTGCGGGCCATGCAGGTGATCTCGCGCGTGCGCCAGGCGCTGGGGGTGGAAGCCTCCGTCGGCGACCTGTTCGCGCGGCCGGTGCTGGCCGACTTCGCGCGCGGGCTGGGCGGCGCCGCGCGCGCCGAGCTGCCGCCGGTGACGGCGGTGGCGGGCGACGAGCGGCTGGCCCTCTCCTTCGCGCAGCAGCGGCTCTGGTTCCTGGAGCAGATGGGGAGCGCCGGCGCGGCCTATCACATCCCGCTGCGCGTGCGGCTGCGCGGCGACCTGCACCGGCTGGCGCTGGAGCGCGCGCTGGACCGCATCGTGGCCCGCCACGAGGCGCTGCGCACCACCTTCACCGTCAGCGGCGGGCAGCCGCGCCAGCGCATCGCGCCGGCGGGGGAGAGCGCCTTCCGGCTGGTGGACCACGACCTCCGCCACGATGCCGACGCAGAGGCCGGGCTGCGCCGCCTGATCGCCGAGGAGGCGCGGGCGCGCTTCGACCTGGAGCGCGGGCCGCTGGTCCGCGGGCGCCTGGTGCGGCTGGCGGACGACGACCACGTGCTGCTGCTCACCCTCCACCACGTGGCGGGCGACGGCTGGTCCACCGGGGTGCTGACCGACGAGCTGAGCGCGCTCTACCGCGCCTTCGTGGCCGGCGAGGGCGACCCGCTTCCGCCGCTGGCGGTGCAGTACGCCGACTACGCGGCGTGGCAGCGGCGCTGGATGGACGGCCCGGTGCTGGAGGCGCAGGCGGCGTACTGGACGCGCGCGCTGGCCGGCGCGCCCGAGGTGCTGGCGCTCCCGGCCGACCGGGCGCGCCCCGCGCGGCAGGACCACGCCGGCGCCTCGGCGCGCGTGGAGCTGGACGAGGCGCTGGCGGAGGGGCTGAAGGAGCTTTCCCGCCGCCACGGCGCCACGCTGTTCATGACGCTGATGGCGGGGTGGGCGGCCACGCTGGGGCGCCTGGCCGGGCAGGACGACGTGGTGGTGGGGACGCCGACCGCCAACCGCGGGTCGCCGGAGATCGAGGGGCTGATCGGCTTCTTCGTGAACACGCTGGCGCTGCGCGTGGACCTGTCGGGCTCGCCGACGGTGGCGGAGCTGCTGGGGCGGGTGAGGGCGCGCTCGCTGGAGGCGCAGGACAACCAGGACATCCCCTTCGAGCAGGTGGTGGAGCGGGTGCAGCCGGTGCGCTCGCTGTCGCACTCGCCGCTCTTCCAGGTGCTGTTCACCTGGCAGAACGCGCCGGGCGGGCGGCTGGACCTGGCCGGGCTGGAGCCCGCCGCGCTCCCCTTCTCGTCGGCGGAGACTTCGAAGTACGACCTGTCGCTCTCGCTGCACGAGTCCGGCGGGCGCATCGTGGGCCGCGTGGAGTACGCGACCGCGCTCTTCGACGCGCCGACGGTCGAGCGCTTCCTGGGCTACTTCCGGCGGGTGCTGGAGGGGATGGTGGCCGACGCGGCCCAGCCCGTCGAGCGCATCGCCCTGCTGCCTGAGGACGAGCGCCGGCAGGTGGTGGAGGGATGGAACGCGACGGACGCGGAGTATCCCCGCACGTCCTGCCTCCACCACCTCTTCGAGGCGCAGGTGGAGCGGACGCCGGACGCGACCGCGCTGACCTTCGAGGGCGATTCGATCACCTACCGCGAGCTGAACGCCCGCGCCAACCGCCTCGCGCATCACCTGATCGCGCGCGGCGTCGGGCCGGACGTGCGCGTCGGGCTCTGCGTGGAGCGCAGCATGGAGATGATGGTTGGGCTGATCGGCATCCTGAAAGCGGGCGGCGCCTACGTCGCGCTTGATCCGGAGTATCCGGAGGAGCGGCTGCGTTACATGCTGGGGGATAGCGAGCCCGCCGTCCTCCTCACCAACGGCGCGGCGAGCGATCGCTTCGGCGGCCTCGACGTCCCCGTCGTCGCGCTGGATCGCGATGCGGCGATGTGGGCGGAGGCGCCGGAGACGAATCCCGATCGCGCCGTCACCCCGAACAACCTCGCGTACCTCATCTACACCTCGGGATCGACCGGCCAGCCCAAGGGGGTGATGGTCGAGCACCGCAGCGTCGTGAACGTCCTCGCGTGGATGAACGCGTCGTGGCAGCTCGACTCGACGGACGTGGTGCTGCAGAAGACGCCGTACAGCTTCGATGCTTCGCTGCGCGAGCTGATCCCCGCGCTCCTCGTCGGCGCGCGGATGGTGATCGCGCGGCCGGGCGGACATCGGGATCCGACGTACATGCTGGAGACGATTCGCCGCGAGCGCGTGACGACGCTGCACTTCGTCCCCACGATGCTGGCGGTGCTGGTGCAGGAGCCGGAGTTCGCGGCGTCGTGCACCGACCTGAAGCGCGTCGTCTGCGGCGGCGAGCCGCTGCCGGCGGAACTGGTGAAGCGCTTCCATCAGCATCTCCCCAACACCCGCCTCTACAACGTCTATGGCCCGACCGAGGCCGCGGTGGACGTGACGGAGTGGAGCTGCGCGGCGGATGACGAGCGCGATCGCATCCCCATCGGCCGTCCGATGGCGAACGTGCGGATGTACGTCCTCGACGCAGACGGCCAGCCGGTGCCCGCGGGCGTCGTCGGCGAGCTGTACATCGGCGGCGTGCAGGTGGCGCGGGGATACAACCATCGCCCCGAGCTGACGGCGGAGCGCTTCGTCGCGGACCCGTTCTCGGGCGAGCCCGGCGCGCGTCTCTACCGCACCGGCGACCTCGGCCGCTGGCTTCCGGAGGGGGCGATCGAGGTGCTGGGGCGCGCCGACGCGCAGGTGAAGGTCCGCGGCTTCCGTATCGAGCTGGGCGAGATCGAATCTCGCCTGGCCGAGCATCCCCAGATCCGCGAGACCGTCGTCATCGCCCGCGAGGATTCGCCCGGCGACCGGCGGCTCGTCGCCTACTACGTCGGGGACTCCGCGATCGACGCGGATGCGCTCCGGACGCACCTGGGCGAGCATCTTCCCGAGCACATGGTGCCCGCGGCTTACGTGGCGCTGGACGAGCTTCCGCGCACGCCGAACGGCAAGCTGGACCGCCGCGCGCTTCCCGCGCCCGAGGGCGACGCCTTCGCGCGCCGCGGCTTCGAGGCGCCCGAGAGCGAGACCGAGCAGGCGCTGGCCGAGATCTGGTCGGACGTGCTCGGCATCTCCGCGGTCGGGCGGCGCGACCACTTCTTCGAGCTGGGCGGCCACTCGCTGCTCGCGGTGCAGGTCATCTCCCGCGTCCGCCAGGTGCTGGGCGTAGAGGCCGCGCTGGGCGACGTGTTCGAGCGCCCGGTGCTGGCCGACTTCGCGCGCGCACTGTCCACCGCCGCGCACGCCGATCTCCCGCCCATCGAAGTGGCGGACCGCGACCGGCCGCTGGCGCTGTCGTTCGCGCAGCAGCGCCTGTGGTTCCTGGAGCAGCTGGGCGGGATGGACGGCGCCTACCACGTGCCCAACCGCCTGCGCCTGCAGGGCGAGCTGGACCGCGACGCGCTGGTCCGCGCGCTGGAGCGCATCGTCGCGCGCCACGAGGTCCTGCGCACCTCGTTCGCGCTGGTGGACGGCGAGCCGGTGCAGCGCATCGCCCCCGCCGAGGGCTTCCGCCTGCGCGTCCGCGAGCAGGACCTGTCCGGCAACGCCGACCCCGAGGCCGCGCTCCGCCGCCTGACGACGAGCGAGGGGAACGCGCCCTTCGACCTGGAGATGGGGCCGCTCATCCGCGCGCGCCTGGTGCGCATGGCGGCCGACGACCACGTGCTGATGGTCACCACGCACCACATCGTCTCCGACGCGTGGTCCACCGGTGTGCTGGTCCGCGAGCTGGGCGCGCTGTACGGCGCCTTCCACCGCGGTGAGCCGGATCCGCTCCCGCCGCTGGCGGTACAGTACGCCGACTACGCCGCGTGGCAGCGCCGCTGGGTGGACGGCGAGGTGCTGAAGCGCCAGGCGGACTACTGGAAGCAGACGCTGGCCGGCGCGCCGGAGCGGCTGGAGCTCCCGGCGGACCGCCCGCGCCCGGCGCGGCAGGACCACGCCGGCGCCCTCGTCGCCGTGGAGCTGGACGAGCGGCTGACCGCCGCGCTGAAGTCGCTGGGGCAGCGCCACGGCACCACGCTGTTCATGACGCTGATGGCCGGCTGGGCCACCGTGCTCGCCCGCCTCTCGGGCCAGCGCGACGTGGTGATCGGCACGCCCACGGCCAACCGCGGCCGCCGCGAGATCGAGGGATTGATCGGCTTCTTCGTGAACACGCTGGCACTGCGCGTCGATCTCGATGGCGAGCCCAGCGTGGCCGGGCTGCTGCGCCGGGTGAAGGCGCGGGCGCTGGAGGCGCAGCAGAACCAGGACATTCCCTTCGAGCAGGTGGTGGAGCTGGCGCAGCCGGTCCGCAGTCTGTCGCACTCGCCGCTCTTCCAGGTGATGTTCGCCTGGCAGAACGCGGGCGGAAGCCGGCTGGAGCTTCCCGGGCTGCGGCTGGCGCGCGCCGGAAGCTCGGCGCACACCACCGCCAAGTTCGACCTCTCCCTCACCCTCACCGAGCGCGGCGGCCGCATCGCCGGGTCGCTGGAGTACGCGACCGCGCTGTTCGACGCCGCGACGGTGGAGCGGCACGTGGGCTACCTGCGCCGCGTGCTGGAGGAGATGGCGGCCGACGAGGGACGCACCATCGACCGCCTGGAGATCCTTCCCGAGGCCGAGCGCCGCCTGGTGGTCGAGGAGTGGAACCGGACGGAGGCCGAGCACCCGCGAGGCGTCTGCCTGCACGAGATGTTCGAGTCGCGCGCCGAGGCCGCGCCGCACGCCGTCGCCATCGTCGCGGGCGAGCGCGAGGTGACGTACGCCGAGCTGAACGCAAAGGCGAACCGGCTCGCGCACCACCTGCGCGGGCGCGGCGTGCGGCCGGACGCGCGGGTGGCCGTCTGCCTGGAGCGCTCGCCGGAGATGGTGGCCGGGCTGCTGGCGGTGCTGAAGGCCGGCGGCGCGTACGTGCCGCTGGACCCCGCGCACCCGCAGGACCGGCTGCGGGGGATGCTGGACGACAGCCGCCCCGTCGCCGTCCTCACCCAGTCCTCTCTGCGCTCGCGCTTCGCGGATGCCGGCATCCCCGTCGTCGAGGTGGACGACGCCGCGGCGTGGGCGGGCGAGCCGGTCTCCAATCCGCCCCGCGACGGGCTGGTGGCGGAGAACCTGGCGTACCTCATCTACACCTCCGGGTCCACCGGCCGCCCCAAGGGGGTGATGATCGAGCACGCGCAGGTGGTGCGGCAGATCGCCGCCGCGCGCGAGCTGTTCGCGCTGGCGCCGGGCGACCGCTCGCTGCAGTTCGCCTCGGTGACCTTCGACGTGTCGGTGGAGGAGATCTTCGCCGCCCTGTCGTCCGGCAGCGCTATCCTCCTCCGCGGCGACGACTGGCTGGAGGGCGCGGAAGGGTTCTGGGCGCGCTGCGAGCGCTTCGGCGCCACCGTGCTCGACCTTCCCCCGCGCTTCTGGCAGCTGCTGGTGGCCAACCCCGCGCCGGTTCCCGCCTGCGTGCGGCTGGTGGTGGTCGGCGGCGAGGCGGTGGATCTCCCCTCGATCTCCGCCTGGTTCGGGCGCGATGGTCATCGCCCGCGCCTGCTGAACCTGTACGGGCCGACCGAGGCGACGGTGAACGCCACCGGCCAGGCGCTGACCGACGATCCGTCCACCTGGCACTCCATCGGCCGGCCGCTGGCCAACACCCGCGCCTACGTGCTGGACGCGCTGGGCCAGCCGCTCCCCGTGGGCGTGACGGGCGAGATCCACCTGGCCGGCGGGCAGGTGGCGCGCGGCTACCTGGGCCGCCCCGCCATCACCGCCGAGCGCTTCGTCCCCGACCCGTTCTCGGCCGATGGGGGACGGATGTACCGCACCGGCGACCTGGGCCGCTGGCGCGCGGACGGCACCCTGGAGTTCGTGGGGCGCAACGACTTCCAGGTGAAGATCCGCGGCTTCCGCATCGAGCCGGGCGAGGTCGAGGCGCGGCTTTCCGCGCACCCCGGCGTGCGCCAGGCCGTGGTCGTGGCCCGCGAGGACACCCCGGGCGACCGCCGGCTGGTGGCCTACTACGTGGGCTTCGAGGGCGACGCGCAGGCGCTCCGCGCGCATCTGGCCGCCGAGCTCCCGGAGTACATGGTTCCCGCCGCGTACGTGCGGATGGACGAGCTTCCGCTCACCTCCAGCGGCAAGGTGGACCGCGGCGCCCTTCCCGCGCCCGGCGGCGACGCCTTCGTGCGGCGCGGGTGGGAGGCGCCGGTGGGCGCCACGGAGACGGAGCTGGCGGAGATCTGGGCCGAGCTGCTGGGCGTGGCCCGCGTGGGGCGGTGGGACAACTTCTTCGAGCTGGGCGGGCACTCGCTGCTGGCGGTGCGCCTGATCGAGCGGATGCGGCGCCGCGGGCTGCACGCCGAGGTGCGCGCCATCTTCACCACCCCCACCCTGGCCGAGCTGGCCACGGCGGTGGGCGCCGAGTCGCACGAGGCCGCGGTCCCGGCGAACCTCATCCCCGCCGGCGCGGAGGCGATCACGCCGGAGATGCTTCCCCTCGTCCAGCTGACGCAGGCGGAGATCGACCGCGTGCTGGCCGGCGTGGAAGGCGGCGCGGCCAACGTGCAGGACATCTACCCCCTGGCCCCGCTGCAGGAGGGGATGCTCTTCCACAACGTGATGGCCACCGAGGGCGATCCGTACGTCCTTCCCGCGCTGAGCGCGTTCGACACGCGCGAGGCGGTGGACGCGCACCTGGCCGCGCTGCAGACGGTGATCGACCGGCACGACATCCTGCGCACCTCGGTGGCGTGGGAAGGAGTGCACGAGCCGGTGCAGGTCGTCTGGCGCAAGGCCACGCTCGGGGTGGAAGAGGTGGAGCTCGATCCGGCGGCGGGCGAGGTGGCGCGGCAGCTGTTCGCGCGCTTCGATCCGCGCCGCACCCGGCTGGACGTGCGCCGCGCGCCGCTGATGCGGGCCTGCGTGGCGCGCGACGAGGAGCGCGGGCGCTGGCTCCTCCTTCTCCTCGAGCACCACCTGGTGGGCGACCACACCACCAACGAGGTGATCGCGGAAGAGGTGGGCGCGCTGCTGGCCGGGCGCGGGCACGAGCTGCCGGCCCCGCTCCCCTTCCGCAACTTCGTGGCGCAGACGCGCCTGGGGATCGAGCGCGGCGAGCACGAGGCCTACTTCCGCGCGCTGCTGGGCAACGTGGACGAGCCCACCGCCCCCTTCGGCCTGCTGGACGCCTGGGGCGACGGCTCGGGGATCGCCGACGCGCGGGTGGCGCTGGACTCGGGCGTCGCGGCGCGGCTGCGCGAGCGCGCCCGCAGGCTGGGCGTGAGCGCGGCCAGCGTCTGCCACGTGGCGTGGACGCAGGTGCTGGCCCGCGTCTCGGGCCGCGCCGACGTGGTCTCCGGCACCGTGCTCTTCGGCCGGATGCAGGGCGGCGAGGGAGCCGACCGGGTGCTGGGGCCGTTCATCAACACCCTCCCCGTCCGCGCCCGGGTCGGCGCCGAGGGCGCGGAGGAGGCCGTCCGCTCCATGCACCGGCAGCTGGCCGAGCTGCTGCGCCACGAGCACGCCTCGCTGGCGCTGGCGCAGCGCTGCAGCCGGGTGGAGGCGCCGGCGCCGCTCTTCACCGCCGTTTTCTCCTTCCGCCACAGCGGCGACGCCCCGCGCGCGGCCGGCGGCGCCGCGGCCGAGGGCGGGCGCCGCATCTTCGGGCAGGAGCGCACCAACTACCCGGTCACCGTCTACGTCGACGACCGCGGCGAGGGCTTCGGCATCAAGGTGCAGGTGCCCGCCTCCGCCGGCCCGGAGCGCGTCTGCGCGATGATGCAGCGCGCCATCGAGGGGCTGGTGGACGCGCTGGAGAACGAGCCCGGCCGCCCGCTGTCCCGCATCCCCGTGCTCCCCGACGACGAGCGGCGGCGGGTGGTGGAGGAGTGGAACCGCACGGACGCGGCGTACCCGGCGGGCGTCTGCGTCCACCGGCTCTTCGAGGCGCAGGTGGCCAGGACTCCGGACGCGACGGCCGTGTCGTTCGACGGCGGATCGATCTCCTACGCGGAGCTGAACGCCCGCGCCAACCGCCTGGCGCACGAGCTGGCCGCGCGGGGCGTGCGGCCGGACACCCGCGTGGCGCTCTGCCTGGAGCGCGGGGCGGAGATGGTGGTGGCCGTGCTCGCGGTGCTGAAGGCGGGCGGCGCGTACGTCCCCATCGACCCCGCGTACCCCGAGGAGCGGCTGCGCTACATGCTGGAGGACAGCGCCCCCGCGGCGCTCCTCACCCAGGCGTCGCTCGCCGGGCGCTTCGTCGGCCTCGCCATCCCCGTGCTGGCGATGGACGCGGACGCATCCACCTGGGCCGGCCGATCGACCGAGGATCCGGAGGTCGCGGGGCTGACGGCCGAGCACCTGGCGTACGTCATCTACACCTCCGGCTCCACCGGCCGCCCCAAGGGGGTGATGGTGCGCCACGACGGCGTCACCAACTACGTCACCTACGCCCGGGCGCGGTACGTGGGCGAGGGCGCGGGCGACTTCCCGCTCTACTCCTCGCTTTCCTTCGACCTCACGGTCACCTCGATCTTCGTCCCCCTGGCCAGCGGCGGCCGCATCGCGGTGGCGCCGAACGAGAGCGGCGACCGCACCATCCCCCGCGTGTTCGACGAGAACGCCACGGACGTGGTGAAGCTCACCCCCGCGCACCTGGTGCTCCTGGCCCAGCGCGACCTGCGCGGCTCCCGCATCCGCCGGCTGGTCGTCGGCGGCGAGGACCTGAAGGCGCCGCTCGCCCGCCAGGTGCACGAGGCGTCGGGCGGCGGGATGGAGATCTGGAACGAGTACGGGCCCACCGAGGCCACGGTCGGCTGCGTGGTCCACCGCTACGACGCGGAGCACGACACCGATGCGTCGGTTCCCATCGGCCGCCCCATCGCCAACCACCGCGTGTACGTGCTGGACGCGGACGGCGAGCCGGTGCCCGCCGGCGTCGTGGGCGAGCTGTACATCGGCGGGGCGGGGGTGGCGCGCGGCTATCTCGGCCGCCCGCGCCTGACGGCGGAGCGCTTCGTCCCCGACGCCTTCGGCGGCCGCCCCGGCGCGCGGCTGTACCGCACGGGCGACCTGGCGCGCTGGAGGGAAAGTGCGGAAGTGCGGGAGTGCGGAAGTGCGCTGGATCCGCGCGAGACCGAACGCACCGACGCACTCTCGCACTCCCGCACCGGGATTCTCGAATTCCTGGGCCGCGGCGACGACCAGGTGAAGGTGCGCGGCTACCGCATCGAGCTGGGCGAGATCGAGGCGGGGCTGCTGGAGCACCCCGGCGTGCGCGAGGCCGTGGTCCTGGCCCGCGAGGACGAGCCCGGCGACACCCGCCTGGTGGCCTACTGCGTGGGCGACGCGGATGCCGAGGCGCTGCGGGCGCACCTGGGCGAGCGGCTGCCGGAGTACATGGTTCCCGCCGCGTACGTGCGGCTGGAGGCGCTCCCGCTCACGCCGAACGGCAAGGTCGACCGCCGCGCGCTTCCCGCGCCCGACGGCGAGGCGTTCGCGCGCAGCCGCTGGGCGGCGCCCGAGGGGGAGACGGAAACCGTGCTGGCGGAGATCTGGGCCGAGCTGCTGGGCGTGGAGCGCGTGGGGCGCCACGACAACTTCTTCGAGCTGGGCGGCCACTCGCTGCTGGTGCTGCGCCTGATCCAGCGCATGCGCAAGCGCGGGCTGCACGTGGGCGGGCAGGCGCTGTTCATGACCCCCACGCTCTCCGGGATGGCCGCGCTGGTCGGCGGCGAGCAGAAGCCCGAGGTGGTGGTCCCGCCCAACCTCATCCCCACGCCGGCGGCCACGGCCCCGGCGGCGGGCGGAGACACGGTGGAGCTCATCCTCTGATGCCGGATCTGGTAATCACCTCTGCATTTACGAACGCACAGAGAGAGACGTCATCCTGAGTCGTCCCCGCGCTGCGCGCGTCCGGGGAGGAGGAAAGGAGATCAGACGTGAGCGCCGATGCCGCGGAGTGCGCGGATCAGCCTCGCGCAGTTTGCGAGGCTTCCCGTAGTTGTTGCTGCGACTTTAGTCGCCGGTGCCCGGCCGCGCCCGGAACTTTCTGACGACGGTTGTCCGGCCGTGGAACGCGCTTTCCCACGGCCGGACAGAGCGGGGGATGGGGGAGATGGGGATACGGGACGCAGGTCGTTGCGCCGCAACGGGATGCATCTCCCGCGGGATGCGGCACGGGGGATGCCTTTCACCCCGGCGGAATCCCCCGGCCGAGCACGCTCCACCCCGATCCCCGCCACACCCGCCGCGCGAGCGCTGCGCGGCGATCCGCGGACCCCGTCTCGATTCCCGTTCCCGCGACCTGGTGACCGTCCCCGCTGCGGGGACGGGACGATCCGCGGCGGACGTGCGGCAGCCGAACCCGGGGCGCTCCGGCGAGCGCACCCCGAACCCACACTGGTTGGAGAAGGCGTCATGAGGACAGGCATCTCCTGGCTGGACTTCAAGCTGGGTGCCCGCATGCTGGTGAAGTATCCCGCCCTGACCCTGGTGGGCGGGCTGGGGATGGCCGTGGCCATCGCCATCGGCGCGGCGCTCTTCGACGTCATCCAGGCGTACCTGGACCCCACGATCCCGCTGGACCAGGGCGAGCGCATCGTGGCCATCCAGAGCTGGGACGCGGCCCGCGGCCACCGCACGCACCCCTCGCTGCACGACTTCGCCGCGTGGAAGGACGAGGTGCGCTCGTTCGAGCCGCTGGGCGCCTTCCAGCCGCACTGGCGCAACCTGGTGGCCGCCGACGGGCAGGCCGAGCCGGTGCAGGTGGCCGAGATGAACGCCGCCGGCTTCCGCGTGGCCCGCGTCCCGCCGCTGCTTGGGCGCCCGCTGACGGCCGACGACGAGCGCAAGGGCGCGCCGCCGGTGCTGGTCATCGCCTGGGACGTGTGGCAGACGCGCTTCGCCGGCGACCCGCACGTGCTGGGGCGCACCCTGCAGCTGGGCGACCAGCGCTACACGGTGGTGGGGGTGATGCCGAAGGGCTTCGCCTTCCCCATGAACCACCATCTCTGGGCCGCCATGCGCGAGGACCCCGCCGACTACGCCGAGGGGAAGTCGCCGCCGGTCTTCGTCTTCGGGCGGATGGCGCAGGGGGTCACCCCCGAGCGCGCGCAGGCCGAGCTCACCGCCATCGGCGCGCGCACCGCCGTGACCGCGCCGGGAACGCACGAGCGCCTGCAGCCCCGCATCGTTCCCTACACCTACCCCCTGCTGGGGCTGGACGACGACGGCGACCCGGCGGAGATGCACATGATGCAGTTCATGGTCAGCCTTCTCCTGGTGGTGGTCTGCGCCAACGTGGCCATCCTGGTCTACGCCCGCACCGTCACCCGCCAGGGCGAGATCACCGTGCGCAGCGCGCTGGGCGCCAGCCGCCGCCGCATCGTGGCGCAGCTCTTCGTGGAGGCGCTGGTGCTCTCGGCCGCGGCCGCCGCGGTGGGGCTGGTGCTGGCCGCCGTGGGGCTGAAGCAGGCGCACGAGCTGATGCTGCAGGAGATGGCCGGCGGCGCGCCCTTCTGGATGAAGCTGCACCTGTCGTCGACGACCGTGATCTACGTCGCGGGGCTGACGGTGCTGGCCGCGGTGATCGCGGGCGTGCTCCCGGCGGTGCAGGCCACCGGGCAGCAGCTGCAGTCCAGCCTCCGCCAGCTGGGCGGCGGCACCGGGCTGCGGCTGGGAAAGACGTGGACGGCGCTCATCATCCTGCAGGTGGCCTTCGCCGTGGCCGTCCTTCCCGCCGCGGTGTTCACCGTGTGGGACTCGGTGCGCCACGCCACCTTCCAGGCCGGCTTCGCCGCCGACCAGTTCCTGAGCGCCACGGTGGCGATGGACGGCGAGCTGCCGCCCAGCGCCGAGGCCAGGCAGTACCAGGCCGACTACTCCGCGCGCTTCGCCGGCTACCAGGCCGAGCTGGTGCGGCGGCTGAAGGCCGATCCGGGCGTAACCGCCGTGACGGTGGCGCTGGCGCTCCCGGGGAGCGAGCCGAAGTCGCTGGTGGAGGTCGACGGCGCGAAGGGTGCCGGCGCGGAGACGGCCACCGGGCACCAGGCCCGCCGCTCGCGCGTGGACGCCGAGTTCTTCGGCGCCTTCGACGCCCCGGTGCTCTCGGGGCGCGGCTTCTACGAGGGCGACTTCAACGCCGCCTCCACCGCGGTGGTGGTGAACCGCGCCTTCGTGAAGCAGTTCCTGGGCGGCGGCAACGCCGTGGGCCGCCGGGTGCGCTACGTGAGCACGCGCGACGAGCCGCCGCCGCCCGACGTGGAGGACGGGCGCTGGTACGAGATCGTGGGCGTGGTGCGCGACCTTCCCGCCACCGCCATGGAGCCGGGCGACGTGGAGGCGCGGATGTACCACCCGCTGGTCCCCGGCCAGGTGTACCCGGTGAGCATCGGGGTGAAGGTGGGGCGCGGCTCGCCGGCCGCCTTCGCCGGACGGCTGCGCGAGGTGGCCACGGCGCTGGACCCGGCGCTGCGGCTGCACGACGTGCTTCCGCTGGACGAAGTGTACCGCAAGAGCCAGGTGGCCACGCGGCTGACGGCGTGGGCGCTGGCGCTGGTCACCCTGAGCGTGCTCCTCCTTTCCGCCGCGGGGATCTACGCGCTGATGTCGTTCACCGTGGCCCAGCGCCGCCGCGAGATCGGCATCCGCTCGGCGCTGGGGGCGCACCCGCGGCAGATCGTGGGCGCCATCTTCAGCCGCGCGGTGGTGCAGCTGGCCGCGGGGGTGGTGGTGGGCGCGGTCGTGGCCGCGCTGCTGGACCTGGGCTCCGGCGGCACGCTGATGCAGGGCCACGCCGCGGTGCTCCTTCCCGTGGTGGGCGTGCTGATGCTGCTGGTGGGCCTCCTGGCCGCGGTCATCCCCGCGCGCCGCGGCCTCCGCATCGAGCCCACCGAGGCCCTCCGCGCGGCGTAATCGACCCGCCTCTCCTCTCCCTTCATCGGGAGGGGAGCGGCAACGCCCCGGCAGATGTCCTCTCCCGCACCTTTTCAAGGGCACGGGAAAGCGATCAGCCGCGGCGGAGCAGGGTCTCCCCACGGCTCTGGCAATCACCTGCGCATCACAAACGCACGGAGGGACGTCATCCTGAGGCCGGCCACACCGTCTTTGCCCAGCACAAGGGGTTGCAGGCCGAAGGATCTATAGGCGAGGTCGCAAGTGCGCTGCCGGATTGCGCGATCGATCCCCCTCGCGGACCATCGCGGGAACGGCCGCTCCGGGATTTTTCGACAGCTTCGCTCCCTCATCGGGAACATCGTCAGACGGACCGGCTCCAGACACGCGGGAGCCGGCGCGGGCATCTCCATCTTCATCCCACCATGACCCCGACGGCGCCGCGCGCCGGAAGGAGACGCAGGACCATGACGGACACCCTGGCACCGAACCCCGGTGCCGCGCCCGGCCCCGGCATCGAGGGCTCGCTGGCGGGCTGGGCGCGCACCATCGCGCCGTCGGCGCTGCGCGAGATCCTGCCCATGCTCACGCGCCCGGGGCTGCTCTCCTTCGCGCTGGGCATGCCCGCCGCCGAGCTCCTTCCCGGCGAGGCGTACGTGCAGGCCACCCGCCGCGTGCTGGACGGCGGCGCCCTCCCGCTGCAGTACGGCGTTCCGCACGCGGCGCTGAAGCGGCAGATCGTGGAGATGATGGCCGAGCGCGGCGTGGACTGCACCGAGGAGCAGGTCTTCCTCACCACCGGCGCGCAGCAGGGGATGAGCCTGCTCGCCCGCCTGCTGCTGGAGCAGGGCGGCCAGGTGGCGGTCGAGGCCGCCGTGTACGACGGGATCCACGCCGCCGTGCGCCCGCAGAGCCCCCAGATCCTCACCGTCCCCTCCGACGCCGAGGGGATCGACGTCGACGCGCTGGAGGCGATGCTGGAGGCGGGCGCGCGGCCGGCCTTCGTCTACGTGATCCCCGACGGGCACAACCCGCTGGGCGTGTCGATGAGCCTGGAGCGCCGCGTCCGCCTGGCGGAGCTGGCCCGGCGCTGGGAGGTGCCGCTGGTGGAGGACGACGCGTACGGCTTCCTGCGCTACGACGACGCGGCGCTGCCGGCGCTGCGGGCCATCGACCCGGAGTGGGTGCTGTACGTGGGCTCGTTCTCCAAGATCTTCGCCCCCGGCGTGCGCGTGGGGTGGATCGTGGCGCCCCAGGCGCTGGTGTCCATCCTCTCCATCCTGAAGCACGGCAGCGACCTGGACGTGACCACCACGGCGCAGCGCACCCTCTCGGCCTTCCTGGACGCGGGCGCGCTCCCCGAGCACCTGGCCCGCGTCCGCGCCGAGTACCGCGCCCGCCGCGACGCCATGCTGGCCGCCATGGAGCATTGCTTCCCGAAGAGCGTGAGCTGGACGGTGCCGCAGGCCGGGATGTTCGTGTGGGTCACCCTCCCGCCGGGGAAGGACGCGGTGGAGCTCCTCCGCCGCGCGGTGGACGAGGAGCAGGTGGCCTTCGTGCCGGGCGCGGCCTTCTGCGCCCACGACCCGGGCCAGGCCGCCCGCTGCATGCGCCTGTGCTTCGCCAGCATGCCGGTAGAGCGCATCGAGGAAGGGATCGCGCGCCTGGGCCGCCTCCTGGGCGGCACCATCCGCATCGGCGCCGTCCCGCTCGTCTGACGGGAAGAAGGGAGCGGAATCGATCCACCACCGCCCCCACGCTGAGTTCTCCCCCTCCCCCAGGCAGTTTTGGGGAGGGGGCCGGGGGGAGAGGGCCGACCAGGCGGGCAGGGCATCGCCACCCGTCGCCGAGCCTCATCTCTCGATGAGTTCGCTGTAGATGCAGATCCGGAAATCCGCCCGGCACGAGGCCGGGCGGGCGATCAACCAGCAAGGCCCCGCCCACCGCGGCGGGGGCACAAACCACACGGCACCAAGGGAGTCTCTGCCATGCTCGTTCTGGGTACCCACAGCTTCTCACCCATCCGCGACTTCGAAACCATGGATCCGGGGTGGGCCTACCACGACGCGGCGGCGGTGCTGGTGGAAGACGGAAAGGTGCTGGCCGCCATCGAGGAAGAGCGCCTGAACCGGGTGAAGCACTCCAACGCCTTCCCCGCGCGCGCCATCCGCCGCTGCCTGGAAGAGGCCGGGAAGACCCTCGACGACGTCGACCTCATCGCCGTCGACTTCTCCGAGGCCAACGTGAACCAGTACTACCTGGCCCGCGCGCTCGAGAACGCCGCGCACCCGCTGGGCAGCGGCCGCCGCCAGGTGTCGGGCCTCTTCCAGCGCGAGTTCGGGCAGGAGGTGGCCGACCGGCTGCGCTTCATCGACCACCACCGCGCGCACCTGTACAGCGCCTTCCTCCCCTCCGGCTTCCAGCGCGGGCTGGCGGTGTCCATCGACGGCTCGGGCGACTTCCTCTCCGGCGCCATCGGCACCTTCGAGGGGAACGACCTCACCATCCTCCGCGAGATCCCCCAGCGGCAGTCGCTGGGCTTCTTCTACCGCGAGTACATCGGGCTGGTGGGCTACACCCGCTTCGACGAGTACAAGGTGATGGGGCTGGCGCCGTACGGCGACGCGTCGCGCTACGCCGACATGTTCGCGCAGTCGTACCGCCTCCTTCCCGACGGCGCCTACGAGGTGGCCTCGCTGGCCACCCTGCTGCGCATCACCCAGGCGGCCGGGCTGGCGCACCAGGCGCGCCGCAAGGGCGAGCCCTTCAACCAGTCGCACCGCGACTTCGCGGCCGGGCTGCAGCAGGCGCTGGAGAAGATCGTGATGCACGTGCTCACCCACTTCCAGGCCGAGACGGGCGCGCGCTCGCTCTGCATGGCCGGCGGCGTGGCGCACAACTGCTCCATGAACGGCCGCATCGCCTACAGCGGGCTGTTCGACGAGGTGTGGGTGCAGCCCGCCGCGCACGACGCGGGGAACGCGCTGGGCGCCGCGCTGGCCGTGCTGCACGACGAGGGGGTGGAGATGAACCCCCAGGCCATGAAGCACGTCTACCTGGGAACGGGGATCCCCGACGACGGCGGCGTGGAGCAGGGACTGCGCGGCTGGGAAGGGCTGGTGACCTTCCAGCGCAGCGCCGACGTGGAGCGCGAGACGGCCGCGCTGCTGGCCCAGGGCCAGGTGGCCGGCTGGGTGCAGGGGCGCTCGGAGTTCGGCCCGCGCGCGCTGGGCAACCGCAGCATCCTGGCCGATCCGCGCCCCGCCGAGAACAAGGACCGCATCAACGCGATGGTGAAGAAGCGCGAGGGGTACCGCCCCTTCGCGCCCTCGGTGCGGCAGGAGCGCGCGGGCGACTACTTCGAGCTGCCCAAGACGAGCGACGAGTTCCCGTTCATGACTTTCGCGCTGAAGGTGCGCGAGGATGCGCGGACGCTGCTGGGCGCCATCACCCACGTGGACGGCACCGCCCGCGTGCAGACGGTGGCGCAGGACACCAACCCCCGCTACTGGGGGCTGCTGGGCGCCTTCGAGGAGCACACCGGCGTGCCCATGCTGCTGAACACCTCGTTCAACAACCACGCCGAGCCCATCGTCGACTCGCTGGACGAGGCGGTCACCTGCTTCCTCACCACCGGGCTGGACTTCCTGGTCGTGGGCGACTGGGTGGTGCGCAAGCGGGGCGACGACGCGCGCCTGGCCGGCTACCAGGGCCTCTCCCCGGCGCTCCCCTCCACCCGCAAGCTGGTGATGCAGAGCGGGGTGGACGGCGCGCGCGAGTACCTCATCGAGAGCACCGTGAACCGCTACTTCGGCGAGAAGGCCACGCCCATCTCCGCCGACGCCTTCGGCGTGCTGTGGGACGCGGACGGCCGCCGCACGCTGGGCGAGCTGATGCCCGAGCGCGGCATCAGCGGCGACGAGCGGGTGGGCCGGCTGCTGAAGGAGATGGAGGACCTGTGGTCGCGCCGCGTGGTGACGCTCAGGCCCAGCGGCGCCGCGCGATGAGCGGCACGGGCGGCGGCCCCGGCGGGGCGGAGCGGATCGCGGTGGTGGGCGTGGCGTTCCGGCTTCCCGGCGCGCCCGAGCTCGCCGCGTCGCTCCGCGGCGGCGGGGCGGGGGAGACGGACGGCGGGGCGTTCGACGCCGAGTTCTTCGGCTTCGCGCCGGGGCAGGCCGATCACCTTCCCGCCGGGCACCGGCTCTTCCTGGAGCAGGCGTGGGCCGCGCTGGAGCACGGCGGCTGCGACGCGGCGTCGTTCCCCGGCCGCGTGGGCGTCTTCGGCGGCGCGGAAGGCGGCGCGCCCGCGGCGTACGGCGGCCCGCTCCGCGTCCTGGGCGACGGCGACCTGCTGGCCACGCTGGTGTCGTCGCGCCTGAAGCTGCGCGGCCCCTCCGTCACCGTCCGCTCCACGGGCTCCCGTGGGCTCTCCGCCGTCCACCAGGCCTGCGGCGCGCTGCGGGTGGGGGATTGCGATGCCGCGCTGGCCGGCGGCGTCGCGCTCCCTCCTTCAGGCTGCTGCGGAACGTGCCCCGCGCTCGCCTCGGGCGGATGCGGCGGCTCGGAGAAGAAGGGCGCCGGCGCCGCCGTCCTCCTGCTGAAGCGCCTCTCCGACGCCCTGGCGGACGGCGACCGCGTGCACGCCGTCATCACCTCGTCCATCGTCGACGGTGACTCCTCCGCGCCAGCCGTGACGGCGGGCGAGGCGGCGGCGCTGGCGGAGCTCGTGCGTGCCGTGATTTCCGTCGGGGAGGGAGACGGATCGCCCTCCGCCGCGTCCTGCTCGGACGGCGTGGTGCGGGTGGAGATGGAGAAGGCCCCCGCGCGGGAGATGGGCGAGGCGGAGGACGAGCGGCCGGAGCTGCTGGTCCTCTCCGCGCGGACGCCGGAAGCGCTGGAATGGCTCACGGCGGAGATGGCGGGGCAGCTGGAGGATGGCGTGGGCGCGCCGCTGGCCGACGTCACCTTCACCCTGGCGCGCGGCCGCACCGCCTTCGCGCACCGCCGCGCGCTGGTCGCCTCGTCCGCCGCCGAGGCCGCCTCGCTCCTCAGGAGCGGCGACGCCTCGCGCGTGGCGACGCACACGGCGGGCGGCGACGATCCGGGCGTCGCCTTCCTCTTCTCGGGGCTGGGGACGCAGTACGCGGGGATGGGGCGCGAGCTGTACGACACCGAGCCCGCCTTCCGCGCCGCGATGGACCGCTGCTTCGCCGTCCTGCGCGAGCAGTGGGGGATGGAGATGGCGCCCGTGCTCTACCCGGCGACGGCGAGCGCGGCCGGGCAGGGCGGGGGATGGGACCTCCGCGCCCTGGTCCGCGGCGGCGGCGGGCCCACGGAGGGCGATCCGCTGCAGGGCGCGCGCTGGGGGCACCCGGCCATGTTCTCGGTCGGCTACGCCCTCGCCGAGCTCTGGCGCGCGCGGGGGATCGAGCCGCGCGCGGTGGCCGGGCACTCGCTGGGCGAGTACGTGGCCGCGTGCGTGGCCGGCGTGTTCACGCTGGAAGACGCGCTGTCGCTGGTGATGCGGCGCGCCGCGCTCCTGGAGCCCGTCGCCGGGAGCATGGCCGCCGTCTCGCTCCCCGGGGACGAGACGCGGGCGCTGGTGGACGCTGTGGTGGCGGAGGGCGGCCCGCTCTGGCTGGCGGCGGTGAACTCCCCCCGCTCGTGCGTGGTGTCGGGGAGCGCGGACGCCATCGCCCGCTTCACCGAAGCCGCCGAGCGCGAGGACGCGCTGGTGATGCCGCTCGCCGTGCGCCACCCCTTCCATTCGGGGCTGCTGGAGCCCGCGCGCGACGCCTTCGTCCAGGTGCTCGCCTCCATCCAGCGCCGCGCGCCCGAGATCCCGCTGGCCGCGAACGCGACGGGCGGATGGCTGACGGCGGAAGAAGCGCAGTCGACCGACTACTGGGTGCGGCACCTGATGGCGCCCGTGCGCTTCGCCGATTGCGTGGACACGCTGCGCGGGCTGGGCGGCGAGCCGGTGCTGCTGGAAGTGGGGCCGGGCGCGGTGCTGGGCTCGTGGGCGCGGCAGCAGGGGGCGCAGCGCGTGGCCACGTCGCTGCGCCACGGCCGCCAGCCGGGGAGCGACCGCGCCATCGTCCTCCGCGCGCTGGGCCAGCTCTGGACGTACGGCGTCGCGGTGGACTGGTCCCGTCAGGAGAGCGCGGAGCGCCGCCGCCGCGTCGTCCTCCCCGGCCACCCCCTCGCCCTCCGCCGCCCGACCCAGACGGAACCGCTCGCGGGCGAGCTCCGCTGACGGAAGGGTTGCACGCGGAGAAACGGAGAAGCGGAGAGGGAATGCCACCCCTCTCCGCTTCTCCGTTTTTCTGCGTGCATCCTCGCCGCATCGACCCGGCATCAGGAGATCGGTCGTGAGCGCCGATGCCGCGGAGTGAGCGGACCAGCCTCGCGCAGTTTGCGAGGCTTCCCGTAGTTGTTGCTGCGACTTCAGTCGCCGGTGACCGGTCGCGCCCGGGACTTTCCATTCACGCCGACCACATCAGGTGGATCCTGCCGGGAGGACGAGCCGGGCGACGCATCCCCGCGCATCCGTGCGGTTCCGCAGCGTCAGCGTCCCCCCCAGGTTCTCGGCGATCTGCCGCGAGAGCACGAGGCCGATCCCCGTCCCGTGCGGCTTGGTGGTGAAGAAGGGGACGAACAGGTTGGCCGTCTCCGGCAGCCCCGGCCCGTCGTCCTCCACCCGGATCTCCACCGTCTCGCCCTGCATCCCCCATCCCACCCGCACCCCGCCGCCCGTCTCCAGCACGGCGTCGGCGGCGTTGCGGAGGAGGTTGATCATCAGCTGGTCCAGCTGGTCGCGGTCCGCGCGGATCTCCACCGGCGCGCCCTCGGCGACCTGCACGGCCACGCGCGTCTCCAGCCCGGCCGCGTGGCGCACCCAATCCCCCACCTCCATCGGCCGCAGCGTGGGCGGGGGGAGGCGGGCGAGCCGCGCGTACTCGGCCATGAAGTCGCCCAGCGCGCGCGCCCGGCACCCGATCACGTCCAGCCCGCGGAGCAGGTCGTCGCGCAGGTCGGGCGGCGGCGGCTCGCGCCCGGTCAGCTTGTGCAGCGTGCCGGCGATGGACTGGATGGGCGCCAGCGAGTTGTTGATCTCGTGGCTCAGCACCCGGATCAGCCGCTGCCACGCCTGCCGCTCCTCCTCGCGCAGCGCGCTGGAGAGGTCCGAGATCACCAGCAGCCGGTGCCGCCGCCCGCCCTGGCGGAACGGGTCGCGGCGGATCTGCCAGCGCCCGCTCCCGCCGGGAAAGGCGTGGTCCACGGTGCGAAGCGCCTTCCCCTCCAGCGCCACCGCCAGCCCCACCTCCTCGGCGCCCAGGCCCAGCAGCCGCTCGCGCGGGCGCCCCAGCAGCCGCTCGCCAGCGCGGTTCACCAGCCGCAGCCGCACCTGCTCGTCGAAGGCGAACACGGCGACGTCGATTTCCTCGATCACCTTGCGCAGCAGCGCCGTGGCCTCCATCGCCCCGATGCGCTGCTCGCGCAGCGTGGCGCTCAGCGCGTTGGCCTCCAGCAGCACCAGCCCCAGCGCGTCGTCGGCCCGCGCGCCGCGCGCCCGCAGCGCGAAGTCGCCGCCACGCAGCGCGCCCAGCTGGTTGGCCAGCGTCTGCAGCGGGTGCACCACGCGCTTGCGCAGCGCCGCCGCCAGCCCGATCCACATCCCCGCCACCAGCAGCGTCAGCGCCCACTTCACCGGCGCCGGGAGCGTCCCCGTCCACAGCAGCGCCATCGCCAGCGCGAAGCCGGGAAGGCCGGTGAGCAGCGCCCCCCGCAGCACCTGCGTCTGGTGCCGCGGCTCCCGCCGCCCGGCGGCCGACGAAGCTCCCTCGGCCGCCGCGGCTCCGGCGGCGCGCGCCGCGCCATCCCAGGGCCGCGCGGAGGGGCGGCTCACGCGTCTTCCTGCGCCTGCAGGCCGAAGCGTTCCAGCCTGCGGTACAGCGCGCTCCGGCTCAGCCCCAGCGCGTCGGCGGCCTGGCTCACGTTGCCGTTGTAGCGCGCCAGCGCCTTGCGGATCAGCAGCCGCTCGGCGTCCTCCAGCGACATCTCCTCCATCGCCGCCGACGCGCCGGCGGGCGCCCGCAGCGCCAGGTCGCCCGCGGCGATCGCCAGGCCCGAGGCGAGGAGAACGGCGCGCTCGATGGTGTGCTCCAGCTCGCGGATGTTGCCGGGCCAGGCGTACCCCAGCAGCGCCTGCATGGCGTCCGGCTCGAAGCCCGTGAGTTCCTTGCGGTAGCGCGCCGCCTGCCGCGCCAGGAAGTGCCGGGCCAGCGGGGGGATGTCCTCGCGCCGCTCGCGCAGCGGGGGAAGGTGGATCTCCACCGTGTTCAGGCGGAAGAGCAGGTCCTCGCGGAAGCGCCCCTCGGCCGCGGCCTGGCGGATGTCCAGGTTGGTGGCGGCAAGGACGCGCACGTCCACCCGCCGCGTCTTGCTCGAGCCCACGCGCTGGAACTCGCCGGTCTGCAGCACGCGCAGGAGCTTGGCCTGCTGCGCGTGCGGCATCGTCCCGATCTCGTCCAGGAAGAGCGTCCCCGTGTCCGCCAGCTCGAAGGCGCCCACGCGGTCGGTGCGCGCGTCGGTGAACGCCCCCTTCACGTGGCCGAACAGCTCGCTCTCGAACACCCCCTCGGCAATGGCGCCGGCGTTCACCGTCACCAGCGGGCGCTGGGCGCGCGGGCTGCTGGCGTGCAGCCAGCGGGCGACCACGTCCTTGCCCGTGCCGTGCTCGCCGGTGATCAGCACCGTGGCCTCGGACGGCCCCACGCGCTCCATCAGCCGCAGCACCGCCTCCATCCCCCGGCTCCCGGCGATCATCTGCGGCAGGCCGTCGGCGCGCAGCCGGCTGTTCTCCTGCTCCAGCCGCTGGCTGCGCCGCAGCGCGCGCCCCAGCTCCACCTGGCGGTTCACCGTGGCCAGCAGCTGCGCGTTGTCCCACGGCTTCTGCACGTAGTCGCGCGCGCCGCGGCGCATGGCCTCCACCGCGCTTTCCACGCTTCCCCACGCGGTCATCACCACCACCGGCAGCGTCGCGTCCAGCGCCTGCAGCCCGCCCAGCAGCTCCAGCCCCTCGCGGCCGGAGGTGGTGTCGCGGGTGTAGTTCAGGTCCATCAGCACCACGTCCAGGTCCTGCTCGCGCGCGAGCGCCAGGATCCCCGCGGGCGAGCTGGCGGTCTCGATCTGGAAGCCCTCGCCCTTCAGCAGCAGGCGCAGCGCCTCCAGCACGTCCGGCTGGTCGTCGGCGATCAGGATGCGCGGCGGCGGGATGATCTGCATCGGTACGGGCGTTCGCTTTCGGGAGACGGGAAAATCGGTCGGAAAGCTAGTGCTCCGCGCCGCATAAGGGTACCCGCTCCATCTTCGCCGGATGAAGAACGGCTCAAGCAGGAAGATGAAGAAGACAGATATCACACGGAGGAAACGGAGGCGACGGACACGGTCTGGCGCGCCTTTCCGTCGCCTCCGTGTCACCCCTGCCACCTCACGCGGTAAATCCGGCCGGATCTCCACTTCCCGCCTTTTTGTCGGTGCGTTCTCTTGCTCTCTGCCGGGGAGCTCAGGATGGCGGGAGAAGAACGCGTGTGCTAATCTGTCGTAAAGCGATGGCAGTGCCCTTTCCCAGCGAGACATGTCCCGAAGTCCGACTGATTCTTTGCGCCCTCGCCGAATCCCTGCTGCGCCGCACCCTCAGCCGGTGGGGCTGGGTATATTTCAGGAAATGAATCGTGAAGACGAAGAATTCACCCTCCAACTCTGGCGCAGGGTAAGAACGATCATCGATCAGCAGGCCGGCCGTGATGACGGCGACCACACCGTCCAGGCGCCGGAGCCTACTCTGGACGAGGCGTTTGCATGCATTCGGAATGCTGCCGGTCACCGCCGCGAATTCGTGGCTTGCTCCCTGGTCGCTATTTCCACGTGGGCCGAGGACAATTCCTATTTGCAAACAGCCACGCTCTGCGTCGAATCTGCCGCCTACCTGACCCCTGGCGATCCCGCACCGGCGATCATCGCCGGTCGGCTGCGGCGACGGACGGCGGACTACGACCGGGCGGAAGGCTGGTATCTGCGGGGTGCGGCGCTGGCTCGCTCTCTCCAGAAGTGGGAATTGTTCATTCAAGCACTGCTCTGGCACGGGTTCTTGCATTTCCAAAAGGCTGAATACAGCGAGGCCGAACGGAAGTACCGATCCGCCGGAAGGGCAGCCAGGCGTTACGGGCGCAGGGCTTTGGCAGGAGTGGCGCATCACAACCTGCTTACCCTCGCGTCCGATCTGGGCTCATATGCAGAAGGTGAGCGGCACGCGCTGAGAGCACTGTCTCTCTATCCCGTATACTTCCCGCGCGTGCCTCACCTGGTCCACGACTACGCATTCTTGCTGGCCCGGAATGGCTTTTATACGGCCGCGCTGAAGCTTCTGGACCACGTCGAGCCGCTGATTTCCGCAGTCCAGGAACGCGTGGTGGTGGTCGGCAACATTGCACGCGCTGCCGGTGGGGCACGCAGAGCCGACCGGTTCGAAACCGCAGCCGACGAGGTTGTCCGCCTCGCTTCGGTGTCGGACGAAAACGCCTCACGCGGGCTCCTCGGTGCAGCAGAAGGAGCCCACTCCTTGGGGCAAGCCTCGCGAGCGGTGGACCTCGCTGCACGAGCGATGGATCTCGCTCTTCGCCGGAGCGACAATGAAGTGCAAAGGCTCGCACGCGTGCTGATTGAGCGCACGGAACGACAGGAATCTCCTCCCGCCGACCGGGCCGCGCCCTCCGGGTATGCCGCCCTGGCGCGAGAGTGCGTTGACAGATTGGGCCGATGGGCTTCCCGTCCTCGCGGACAAGCAGCACGCATGCTACGCAAGCATGAACCGAAGCAACCCCCGCCGAGCGAAACAGCCGCCTCTACCGGATGGCGACGGGGCGCCACCTAGCATCGCGAACGCACGTCTTCGTGATCAGCGCCCACCACCACCCAGCGAACCACCGTTGATCGGTGTGGCCGCGGCGGAATCGCTACCCGGCGCAATCCCACCCGAACGTCCGCCTCCCCCCAGCGAACCGCCGTTGTCGTAGCGCGCCCCATCGGGAAACGTGGGCGTGCCCGCTGTTTTTTCGCATCCCGCGACGCCGCATGCGATACCCAGCGCCAGGCACATTGCGAGGCCGATTCGCTTCATGGTGTGTCTCCCCCGTGGTCCGCGGGTGAATTGCATTCGAGCGCCGGACGGCGAAGGGGGAGTATAACCTGCACCACACACGAGCCGCCAGAACCGTAGTCAGTTCGCACGCGCCAATTTGTAAGTCAGTTCCGGGATGCTGATTTGTGCGGCTGTTTGCACGAAAACGGATGCCCTACGATTCACTTCCGGAGGCAGCAGGAGGCGCGAGGCGGGGGAGTGGTCCGCTCCAGTTCCAACGGCGGCAGGCTGCGGCAGCGTGTCAAGTCGAGATTCCTTTCGGGACGATACGGAAGCGCTCGCCACGATGCTGTACGGCATCTTCGACGATATCCCGCCGGAGCAGCGTGATGACGCCGTGCGGGAGTTCGCGGAGCGGCTGGCGGAAATCCACGAGGCCCACGGTCGGGAGGTTCCCGGATGGCTGGGCCGGCTGCGCGCGCGGCTCCGGACGTGAGCCCGCCGCACGAAGCGCGGGTACGGGTGCAGGCGATGGAGGAAGAGCCGGGGGAGGTCGCGAGGTTGATCGCGGCTCCTGCTCAAGCCCCGCTGCGACGAGGCGGAACTGGCGGAGCTCGACGTCGGCGCGGGCGAGCTGCGCGACGGCATCCGGCGCGCGGCGCCAGGTGCACATCCGAGATGACGAGGCGCTGAGGTCGTGACCTTCCCACGCGGAAGCTCCAGCGAGCTGGAGCGGATCAGGAGCGCGCTCCAGGCCGAGGTCGACGCTCGTTCGCTGCGCTCCGTCGCGGAGTCGGTGCGAATGTCGCCCACGGGCCTGAGCAACGTGCTGAACGGGACGCAGCCCTATGGCAAGACGATGGTCCGGCTGCGGGAGTGGTATCAGCGGGAGGAGGGCTTGAGCGGAGTCCCCGCGCAGGTGATCGCGGACCAGCTCCGCCGCTACGTGAGCACGCTGCCGGAGCCGGATGAGGGAGTGGCGATCCTGATCGCCACGATCAACCGGCTATATGGCAGTGCGGGAGTGCCCGCGCCGGAGTGGGTGCGGCGGGTACGCTCCAGCCTCACCGGGTAGGGAAGAGGGAGAATGCCGAAAGGACGCGGCGCCCGCAGGGCGCTTCTCATGATAGTCCCGGCCGGGATCACGCTGGCGGGGTGCCTGGGCGCCGGACCGGCGAGCGCGGACCGGGGGAGGCGCGACTGCCCTCGCGAGTACCCGCGCACCCGTGCGATCGCGGTCCGTTTCCTATCGTCGCCGGCGCTGGCGGTGCAACGGGCAAAGCACGGGATCAACGTAAGCCCCGCGCAGCTGCGGCTACTCACGGACCGGCGAGACAGCGAAGCGTGCAGGAGGCTTCGCGCCGCCGCCGTCGCGGCGCCGGGAGGCGAGCCGTTCACCTACTTCCGCGCAGGCGGCTTCTATTTTCTCGCCGCAGCCGCCCCGCCGCGGTCGGAGTTCGCGATACTCCTCGTGGTGCGCCGCGACCTGACGCTCACGGACGCGTTTGCGATGTGAACGGGGCCAAGGTGCGGAAATCTGCCCGGATCCCGGTTTCCGGTGCCAGCGGGCGCACTCCCGGTCTTTTTACGATCCGGGTGATGCTCTGGATGCGGCTACGCGTGCACGAAGCCGTGGCGCTCCAGCTCGTCGAACACGCCGCTGCTCTCGTCGCGGACGACCTGGCCGTCGAACAGGTGCACGCTGCGCTGCGCGTGCTCGGCGTAGCGCGGGTCGTGGGTCACCATGCAGATGGTGGCGCCCTCGGCGTGCAGCTCACGCAGCAGCGACATCACCTGCTCGCTGTTGGCCGAGTCCAGGTTCCCCGTGGGCTCGTCCGCCAGCAGCACGCTGGGCGATCCGGCGATGGCGCGGGCGACGGCCACGCGCTGCTGCTGGCCGCCGGAGAGCTGGCTGGGGTAGTGCCCCATCCGGTGGCTCATCCCCACCTTCTCCAGCGCCTCCTGCACGCGCTTCGTGCGCTCGCCGGCGGGCATGCCGCGGTAGGTCAGCGGCAGCTCCACGTTCTCCTTCACCGTCAGGTCGCCGATCAGGTTGAACGCCTGGAACACGAACCCGATCTCGCGGTTGCGGATGCGCGCGCGGTCCGCGGGCGTCAGCCCGGAGACGGGCTCGCCGTTCAGCAGGTACGTCCCGCTGCTGGGCGAGTCCAGCAGCCCCAGGATCGAGAGCAGCGTGGTCTTGCCGCAGCCGGACGGGCCGGCGATCGCCACGTACTCGCCCTTCCCGATCTCCAGGTGCACGCCGCCGAGCGCATGCGTCTCCACGTCCTCGGTCAGGAACACCTTGCTCACGCCCTCGAGCTTGATCAGCGCGTCGCTGCCGTTGCCGTTACGCTTGTTCATCAGATGTAGCGGGGTTGGGGGATCGATATCGATGGATGCAGTTGCTTACTTCAGCCGCACGCGCTCGGCGGCGTCGTACTGCGACATGTCCGACAGGATGATGACGTCGCCGGGGTTCAGCCCGCGGACGATCTCCACCGCGGTCGCGGAGCCGCGGCCCAGCTGCACGCTCACGCGCTCGGCCTCGTGGCCGCCGGGGAGCAGCCGGAACATCCCCACCGTGCTCTCGGCCTGCCCGTAGGCGGGGCGGCCGACGTGCAGCACGTCGCCCAGGCGCTCCAGGTCCACGGTGCCGTCCACCGACATGTCGGGGCGGGCGCCGCGCGGCAGCGGGCCCGTCAGCGCCACGTCCACCGTGACGGTGCCGTTCTGCGCCGCCGGGTCGATGCGCGTCACCCGGCCCGGCACCACCCCGTTGCGCGTGTCGATCGACGCGGGCTGGCCCACCGCCAGGTCCTTCGCCTGCGTCTCGGGGATGCGGAGGACGGCCTTAAGCGTCCCCGGCTGCACCACCTTGGCCAGCGTGGCGCCCGAGTTCACCCACTGCCCCAGCTCGACGGGAAGCTCCTGCAGCACGCCGGCCTGCGGCGAGCGCACCTGCATCGATGCGATCTGCGTCTGGTTGAACGCGGCAAGGCGGCGCAGCATCGTCACCTGCCCCTCCTGCCCGGCGATCTGCTGGCGCATGGAGCCGCGCATGTAGTCCAGCCGCTGGCGCTCCACGTTCAGCCGCGTCTGCAGGTCGGCGGCGTTGTCGCGCGCGGTGGCCAGCTCCTGCGACGAGACCATGTTCTGCCGCGCCAGCGCCTCGGCCGACTGCGCCTGTCGCTGCGCCTGGTTGAACTGCGCCTGGATCTGGGCGACGGCGCCCTGCTGCGTCAGCAGCTGGTTCTGCAGGTTCGTCCGCAGCGTGGTCAGCTCCGCCTCGGCGGCGGTGAGCTGGCGCTGCGCCTCGAGCGCCTGCCGCTCCACGTCGGGGTTGCTGAGCTCCACCAGCACCGCGCCTTCCGCGACGGTGGTGCCGGGCTGCACCAGCTTCCGCTCCACGCGCCCCTGCGTGACCGCGCTGATCCAGCGGATGTTCTCGGCCACCAGCGTGCCGGGGCCGCGCACCTGCCGCATCATCTCGCCCTTGCGCACGGTGTCGGTCCACAGCGTCGCGCGGTCGACCGACGGCGCCGCCGGGTCCATGCGCGCCAGCGCCGCGGTCACCACCACCAGCAGCAGGATCGCCGCGCCGCTGTAGGCGAACCACTTGCGGCTCTTGCGCGCCGGCTTGCGGGGAATATCCACGTTTCCAACTCCGGAAGATTGAGATTGAGGATCGGTCGCCAGCTCGTTCGGAGGGCGGTGCTGCGCGCAGAGTAAAGGAAGACGCGTGCCGATTTGTATCTTCAGATAAGTCTTTGCAGCGCAACAACTTCGTCGATGGAGCCGGGAGGATCGGTATGCGGATGTGGGAACCGCCGTCCCACGAGCGGACACCCTCCGCCCGCCAGCCTCACACCCGAGGCCGCACCGGTGCCGTTTCCTCCGCCCCGATGCCGGACAGCAGTCCCGCGGGGACTTCGTGCAGTTGTTGCCGCGAATTCATTCGCCTTCCCAGCCGCGCTCGCCGATGGCGGAGAACCCCCCCACCGCCATCGCCTCTACCGGAACGGCACTCCGGTCGCCGCCGCCACGCGCTCCAGCGCCTCGACCACGGGGCGGATGACGGGAACGCCGTGCTCGCGGCGCGTCTCCTCCGCGCGGCGGTTGGGGTCGCCGGGGATGATGGGCCCGGTCGTGCCCGCGGCCGGGCGGGTGGAGCGCATCGTCCGCACCCAGTCATCCACCTGGCGGCGGAACTCCGCCGGGTCGGCGAACGCGTCGATGCGGAACGCGCCGAACATGTGCCCCACGCCCAGCCCCACCGAGCGCGGTGGCTCCGGGAGATGCGCGGGGAAGGGCGGGGGGAAGGGGCCCCAGTTGGCTCCCGGAAGCGCCGCGGCCAGCAGGTCCACCATCGCCGCCAGGCAGTATCCCTTGTGCCCGCCGTGCTCCGCGTCGCCACCCAGCGGGAGGAGCGCGCCGCCGTCCAGCATCTCCCGCGGGTCCGTCGTCATCCGCCCGTCGCGGTCGATGGCGGTGCCCGCGGGGATGGTGGCGCCCTTCCGCGCCGCGTGCTCCACCTTGCCGAACGCGATGGCGCTGGTGGTGAAGTCGATCACCACCGCCGGCTCCTCCATCCCCGGAAAGGCGATGGAGATGGGATTGGTCCCCAGCATCTTCTCCGCGCCCCAGAGCGGCGCCACCTGCGGCGGCGAGTTCGTCATCGCCCACACGATCAGCCCGCGCGGCAGCCCCTGCAGCGGATAGTACTCGCCCGCGCCGAAGTGATTGCTGTTGCGCACCGCCACCCATCCCGTCCCCACCCGCTCCGCCTTCTCCATCGCCATCTCGTTCGCGCGCGGCCCGACCACCAGCCCCAGCCCGTTGTCCCCATCCACCGTGGCCGTCGCCGGCGACTCGCGCACGGCGTGGATGTTCGGGCGCGGGTTGATCCTCCCCTGCTCGAACATCTCGTGGTACTGCGGGAGACGGGCGACGCCATGCGTGTCGATCCCGCGCAGGTCCGCGCTGGCCAGCACCCCGGCCGCGAGCGCCGCGTCCTCCTCCGGCACCCCGCACGCCGCGAACACGCGGGTGGAGAACTCGCGCAGCCGCTCGATCGGGAAAGTCTCGGCCGCGGTCGCAGGTGTATCGGTCACGTTGGTCGGTCGCTGAAAAGATGAGCTCACGCGGAGACGCCGAGCCGCGGATGACTCCTCCGCGACTCCGCGTCTCCGCGTGAGACAGGTCGATGCCGGAATCTACGCGCGGACCGCCTCCAGCGCGCGTCCGAGGCGGGCGATCCCCTCCTCGATCACCTGGGGCGTCGAGTGGGAGAAGTTCAGGCGCATGCAGTTGCTCCCCGTGCGGCTGCCGTCCGCCGCGAAGGCGTGGCCGGGGACGAAGGCCACGCGCTGCTCCAGCGCCGCGCGCAGCACCTCGGCGGTGTCGTAGCCCTCCGGAAGCTCCACCCACACGAACACCCCCGCGGACGGCCGCTGCCAGCGCGACCCGGCCGGGAAGTGCGTCTCCAGCGCGGCCAGCATGGTGTCGCGGCGAAGGCGGTACTCGCGGCGGACGGTGGCCAGGTGCCCGGCCAGGTGCCCGCCGTCCAGGTACCGCGCCGCCGCGCGCTGCGCCAGCGTGGCCGTGTTGATGTCGCTGGCCTCCTTGGCGATGGCCAGCAGCGGCACCAGCTCCTCGGGCACCACGATCCACCCCAGCCGCAGCCCCGGCGCCAGGATCTTGGAGAACGAGCCCACGTACAGCACCCATTCCGCGTCCAGCGCGCGGATCGGCGTGGCCGCGGGCCCGTCGTACGCCAGGAAGCCGTACGGGTCGTCCTCGATGATGGGCACGCCGTGCTCCGCCGCCAGCGCCGCCAGCCGCGCGCGCTTCTCCGCGCTCAGGCTGAGCGACAGCGGGTTGTTGCCGTCGGGCACCGTGTACAGGAACGCCGGCCGCGAGCCGGAGGCCAGCAGCGACTCCACCGCGTCCACGTCGATCCCCGTCTCGGGGTCCGACGGCACGGTCAGGAAGCGCGGCCCGAACGGCTCCACCGCCTGCTGAAGGCCCGTGTAGCACAGCGTCTCGGTGATGATCTCGCCCCCGGGCTCCAGCAGCAGCCGGGCGAGAAGGGCGATCCCCTGCTGCGCGCCGGTGGTCAGGAACACCTGCTCCGGCGCGCAGGTGACCCCGCGCTGGGCCATCAGCGCGGCCACGTGCGCCTGCAGCGGCGCGTGCGGCGGCGAGTACTGCAGCGCGCGCGGGTCCTCGGCCAGCACCGCCGCGGCCGCGCGCCCGTACTCCTCGGTGGGGAACAGCTCGGGCGCGGGAAGGCCGAGGGCGAACGAGATCGTCCCCGGGCGCGTTCCCACCGACAGCATCGTCTGCAGTGCCGACGCCCCCGAGGCGCGGGCCCACGCCGCCAGCTCCATCCGCGTCCGCGCCGGCGCGATTTCGGTCATCATCTCCACCCAGAAAGAAGGGAAACCTCACGCGGAAATACGGAGCCACGGAGGCCCGGTTCTCCGCGCCTCCGCGTCTCCGCGTGAGATCACCCGCACTCACGCACTTCCGCACTCACGCACTTCCGCACTTCCGCACTTCCGCACTTCCGCAGCGAAGATCAGATCGTCCCGCGGCGCTCCTGCTCGCGCTCCACCGCCTCGAACAGCGCCTTGATGTTCCCCGAGCCGAAGCCCAGCGCGCCCTGCCGCTCGATCAGCTCGATGAACATCGTCGGCCGCGACCCCACCGGCTCGCTGAAGATCTGCATCAGCCGGCCGTCGTCGTCCCTGTCCACCAGGATTCCCAGCTCCTGCAGCTCCGCCATCATCTCCGGCCCCAGGTGCCCCACGCGCTCCTCCAGCACCTCGTAGTACGTCGGCGGGACCTTCAGGAAGTTCACCCCGTTGTCGCGGATGGCGCGCACGCTGCGGCGGATGTCGGGGGTCAGGAAGGCCACGTGCTGCGCGCCCGCGCCGCGGTTGAAGTTCAGGTACTCCTGCACCTGGCTCTTCTCGGCATTCTGCGCCGGCTCCACGATGGGGAACTTCACCTTCCCCGACGCGTCCTCCACCACCTTGCTGTTCATGGCGCTGTGCTTGGTCCACACCATCTCGTGGTGAGACTGGTGGAAGCCCAGCACGTCGGTGTAGAAGTCGATCCAGCGGTCCAGCTCGCCCTGCTCCATGCTCACCGCCACGTGGTCCACCTCGGTGATCCCGGTCGAGACCGTGGCGGGAGCGCCCAGGATGGGGTCGAAGCCGGGGAGGAAGGCGCCGCCGTAGCCGCGCCGCTCAACGAACGAGTGCACCGTGTCGCCCGGCGCGGCGATGGTGGCGCGCAGCACGCGGCCGTGCGCGTCCTCGTGCACCCGCGGCTCCGACAGCCCGTGCGCGCCGCGGCGGACCGCCGTCTCGAAGGCGGCCTCCACGTCGTCCACGGTGAACGCCACGTCCTTCACGCCGTCGCCGTGCAGCGCCGCGTGCCGCGCGATCTCGGACTCGGGGGCGATGCCGCTGGTCAGCACCAGCCGCACGTCGCCCTGCTCCAGCACCACCGACATGCGGTCGCGCACCCCGGTTTCCAGCCCCGCGCGCGCCACCGGCCGGAACCCGAACACCGCGCGGTAGAAGTGGGCCGCCTGGTACGCGTTGCCCACGTACAGCTCCACGTGGTCGATGCCGTTCAGCTGCAGCGCGCCGTGGAGCACGGGGGCCTGGATTTCCTGCTCGATCGTGGCCATCAGGGACTCCCTGGGGAGATGAACGTGCGCCGCCTTCCCGCGGGCGGCGGCGATGCGTGCGGGATGGGCGGATCACGCGGCGGGGGGGCGCCGCGGAACACGGCCGGTTCCGGCCTGCGATCCGAATGAGACACTGGCGAGAGACTCCGCACGAACGGACCCGCACCGGCCCAAAGAGTAGCCACGACCGTTATGTGACGTCAAGGGCACCCCTGTAAACACCCGATTCCATCCGGCGCGCGGCCGGTGGCACATGGGTTTCCGGCAGACCCCCGTACGGCCGGGCCTCCCCGGCGACGGGTGTTTCCGTCGACCTGGATGAATAAAAAGTCGTTCCGGTGCGGTTGAAAATGTAATGGCGCATTCCGTGTCGGTACGGGGTCATCCCTTGTGGTTCTGAGCTTGTGGCCTTATCAGTTGTGCGCCGCGGTAACCGCATGTTTATCGGCGAAGCGGCGGGAGACGGGTGGCCGGGCGGCTTCTGGCGGGCTTCGCGTCCGAATGGGAGCTCCACCGCACTGCCGGATTCCACTCACGGGACCGCGCTCTGCCGGTGCGCCGGGCGCGCCGCCCGGGGTCGAAAGGCGCGATCCCGCATCCATCTCTTTCCAGACTCTTTGTATTAAACATCCGTGAACTCTGGATGGCTGCCGCCCCCGGGCGGCGCTCCCGGAGCGACGGAAGCAGCAGGCCGGTTCGGTGCCGCATCCCCGCAGTCGAACGGCAGCGTGTCCTTGTCCGCCGCGGCCGGTTCATGGAGACAGCCGGTCTCCAGCTCCGCCGCCGCGCGTCAAAACATTCGCCGCCGCTCCGGCGCGAGCTGCGCCCGCCAACCGAAGTATTCGCGCGCCGGGACCCCGGCGCGAGCGGCATCCCCGCCGCGGGCGCGGCGGCGGCCGGACCCCCCCCACAGGCACCAGGTAGCGCGAATGACCCCGATCGGCGCAGCTGCGGCAGTGGTTGCGGGACGCGAGCCCGGAAAGGTGCGCGTTCCCGGCGGGATCGTGCAGCCGCCGGCGCCGCACGCCGGCGAGCGGGCGGACGCGGACGGCCGCGCGCCGGAGTCCGCCGCCGCGCACGGGCTGGAGCCCCTGCGCGCCGGAGACCCGGAGCTGTACGGCCTGGTCGCCCGCGAGCACCGGCGGCAGAACGCCACGCTGGCGATGGACGACGCCTCGGGCGTGGCGGGCGCGGCCGTGCTGGCCTGCGGGGGATCGCCGCTGGCCAACACGCCGGCCGGGTGCGGCGTGGCCGGCGCGGTCGAGCGCATCGCGGTGCTGCGGGCGCGGCTGGCGTTCGCGGCGCGCTACGCCAGCGTGCGGCCGGCCTCGGGGTCCGCCGCCCGCGAGCTCGTCCTTTCCATCCTCCTCCGCCCGGGCGACGTCGTCCTGGCGCCGGAGGCGGACGGCTTCCCGTCCTCGCCCCCCGGGACGGTGACGGTGGCCTGCGGGGCGGGAGCGGACGGGCGGATCGACGGCGAGGCGGTGCGGCGGCTGGCGCTGGAGCACCGGCCGCGGGTGATCGTCTGCGGCGCGTCCGCCCATCCCCGCGCCACCGACTTCGCCGCGTTCCGCCGCATCGCCGACGAGGCGGGCGCCTTCCTCCTGGCCGACATCTCTCCGGTGGCCGCGCTGGTGGCGGCGGGCGAGCACCCCAGCCCCATCGACCACGCGCACTTCACCATCACCCGCACCCGCGGGCAGCTGCCGGGGCCGCGCGGCGGGCTGGTGCTGATGGGGCGCGACCACGACGCCCCCGCCCCCGTGGGCGAGGGGACGCTCTCCGGGGCCATCGAGCGCACCGCCTCGCTCGCCTCGCCGGAAGGGCCGGACCTGGCCGCGATCGCCGCCGCCGCCAGCATGCTGGCCGCCGCCGCGTCGGCCGGCTTCCACGAGGCCGCGCGCCGCGCCACCGCGGGCGCCCGGGCGCTGGCGGCCGGGCTGGCTTCGCGCGGCTGGGCCCTGGTCACCGGCGGCACCGACACCCACCTGGTGGCGGTCGACCTTTCCGCGCGCGGGCTGGCCGGCGCGGTGGCCGAGCGGGCGCTGGAGGAGTGCGGGATGAGGGTGAGCCGGTGCCGCGTTCCCGGAGACGGGCGGAGCCCTGCCGCCGCGAGCGGCGTGCGCCTGGGCACCCACGGCCTGGCGCTGCGGGGGATGGGCCCGGCGGAGATGGCGCGGTGCGCCGAGCTGGTGGACATGGTCCTGGCCGCCGTGCGCCCGGTGGACGACGACGCGTACGAGCTGTGCCCCGCCGTGGCCGCCATGGCGCGCGACGAGGTGGCGGCGCTCTGCGCGCGCTTCCCCATCCCCGGCTGGTCCGCCGATTGGCCGCCCGAAGTGGTCTCCATCGCCCCGCCGCGTGCGACCGCGCCGGTCGACCCGTTCTCGCTCCCGGCCGGGGACGCCGCATGACGCTGGCGCGGGACGGGGCCGGACTGGAGCGGGTCGTGGCGGGCGGGACCGGTGCGCGGGCGGCGTTTCCGGCCGATCGCTGCATCCACGCGCTCATCGAGGAGCAGGCGGCGCGCACGCCGGACGCCGTGGCGCTGGTGTTCGAGGACGCCTCGCTGGCCTACCGCGAGCTGGACGCGCGGGCGAACCGGGTGGCCCACCACCTCCGCCGGCTGGGCGTGGGGCCGGAGGTGCCGGTGGCCATAGCGCTGGAGCGCGGCCTGGAGCTGGCGGTAGCCATCCTGGGCGTGCTGAAGGCGGGCGGCGCCTACGTTCCGCTGGACCCCGGCTACCCGGCCGAGCGGCTGCGGCACATGCTGGCCGACTCGGCCGCGCCGGTGCTGCTGACCCAGGAGCGGCTGCGCGGCGCCGTTCCCATCCCCCCGGGCATTGCCGTCGCCAGCATGGACGGAGGATGGGACGCCATCGCCGCCGAGCCCGCGGAGCCGGTGGAGAGCGGCGTCACCCCGGACAACGCGGCGTACGTCATCTACACCTCCGGATCGACCGGCCGCCCCAAGGGCGTGGTGAACGCGCACCGCGGCGTCGTCAACCGCCTCTGCTGGATGCAGGCGGAGTACGGGATCGGGCCGGGCGACGCGGTGCTGCAGAAGACGCCGGTCTCGTTCGACGTCTCGGTGTGGGAGCTGTTCTGGCCGCTGCAGCAGGGGGCCACGCTGGTGATGGCCCGGCCGGACGGCCACCGCGACCCGGCGTACCTGGCCGAGGTGATCGAGCGGCGCGGGGTGACCACGCTGCACTTCGTTCCCTCGATGCTGCGGCAGTTCGTGGACGCGGCGGACCCGGCGCGCTGCCGGACGCTGAAGCGGGTGATCTGCTCGGGCGAGGCGCTGCCGCCCGCGCTGGCCGCGCGCTTCCACGAGCGGTTCGCGCCGCCGGTCACGCTGCACAACCTGTACGGCCCCACGGAAGCCGCGGTGGACGTCAGCCACTGGCCGTGCGAGCGCGCCGCGGCCGACGTGGTTCCCATCGGCCGCCCCGTGTGGAACACCGAACTGTACGTGCTGGACGCGGAGCTACGCCCGGTGCCCGCCGGCGCATCCGGCGAGCTGTACATCGGCGGGGTGCAGGTGGCGCGCGGCTACCTGAACCGTCCGGCGCTGACGGCGGAGCGTTTCGTCCCCGACCCCCTGGGCGGCATGCCGGGGGCCCGGCTGTACCGCACGGGCGACGAGGCGCGGTGGACGGAGTGCGAAAGTGCGGAAGTGCGAGAGTGCGAGAGCGACTCATCGCACGCCGAAGCCACTCTCGCACCTTCGCGCTCTCGCACTCTCGCACTTCACTACCTGGGCCGCCTGGACGACCAGGTGAAGATCCGCGGCTTCCGCATCGAGCTGGGCGAGGTCGAGGCGGCGCTGCGCGGGTGCGAGGGCGTTCACGACTGCGTGGTCGTCGCGCGCGAGGACGGGGGCGGAGAGCGGCGGCTGGTGGCGTACGTCGCCGGCGCGGCGGAGGCGGACGCGCTGCGGGCGCACCTGCGGCGGACGCTTCCCGAGCACATGGTGCCGGGCGCCTTCGTCACGGTCGACCGCTTTCCCGTTTCGCCCAACGGCAAGCTGGACCGCAAGGCGCTTCCCGCGCCCCGCTTCGAGGCGGCGGACGCGGAGTACGTGGCCCCACGCACGCCGGCCGAGGCGGCGCTCGCGGCGATCTGGCGCGAGGTGCTGGGGCTGGGCCGCGTGGGGGTGCGCGAGAGCTTCTTCGAGCTGGGAGGGCACTCGCTGCTGGCCATCCGCGCGGCGAGCCGCATCTCCCGGACCTTCGGTGCCGAGCTGACGCTGGACGCGGTGTTCGAGAACCGCACCATCGAGGCGCTGGCCCGCCATCTCCCCGATCCCCCGGCCGTTCCGGCGCATGGCGGCCGCGCGGCGGAGGTGGGCGAAGCCGCCAGCCCGCACCGCCTGCTGGCCGTGATCGACGACCTGTCCGAGGACGAGCTGGACCGCCTCCTGGGCCTTACCACCTGAAGCCGGAACTACAGGAATGACCGCACCAACCGAGTCCGCGGGCGCGCTGTCGAGGAGCGAGAAGCTGGAGCTGCTCCGGAAGATCCAGGTCGAGCGGATCAGCCGGACGCGCACCGCGCCGGCCTCGTTCGCGCAGGAGCGGCTGTGGTTCCTTGCCCGGCTGCAGCCGGAGAGCGCCCTCTACAACCTTCCCGAGGCGCAGCGGCTCACCGGCGCGCTGGACGCGGCGGCGCTGGAGCGCGCGCTGGGCGAGGTCGTGCGCCGCCACGAGGTGCTGCGCACCACCTTCGCCGAGGAGGATGGCGCGCCGGTGCAGGTGATCGCGCCCTTCGCCGGCTTCACCCTTTCCGTCGAGGACCTGTCGGCGCTGGCGGACGACGAGCGCGAGGCGGCGGTGCGCCGCCGCGCGGGCGAGGAGGCGGCGCGGCCGTTCGACCTGGCGGCGGGCCCGCTCTTCCGCGCCACCCTGCTGCGGCTGGCGGACGACGACCACGTCCTGCTCCTCTGCACCCACCACATCGCCAGCGACGGGTGGAGCCGCGGCGTGCTCTTCCGCGAGATCGCGGCGCTGTACGCGGCCTTCGCCGGGGGCGGCCCGCCGCCCCTGGCCGAGCCGGCCCTGCAGTTCGCCGACCACGCCGCCGCCCAGCGCGAGCGGCTGCGGGGCGAGGCGCTGGACCGGCCGCTGGCGTGGTGGAAGGAGCGGCTGGCCGGCGCGCCCGCGCTGCTGGAGCTTCCCGCCGACCACCCGCGCCCGGCCGTGCAGTCGTACCGCGGCGCGGTGGAGCGCATCGCCCTGGCCCCGGAGCTGGCCGGGCGGCTGCGGGCGCTCGCGCGCGGGGAAGACGCCACGCTGTTCATGGCGCTGATGGCCGGCTTCCAGGCGCTGCTGGCGAAGTACACCGGGAGCGGCGACGTGGTGGTCGGCACCCCCATCGCCGGGCGCAGCGGGACCGAGGTGGAGGAGCTGATCGGCTTCTTCGTGAACACGCTGGCCGTTCGCACCGACCTTTCCGGCGACCCCGGCTTCCGCGCGCTGCTGGGCCGCGTGCGCGAGGGGATGCTGGGCGCGTACGCCCACGGCGAGGTGCCCTTCGAGCGGCTGGTGGAGGAGCTGCGCCCCGACCGCTCGCTCAGCCACTCGCCGGTGTTCCAGGCGATGTTCGTGGTCGAAGAGAACGACGCCGACCTGGACGGCCTTCCCGGCATCCGCCCGGAGCGCGTCGAGGTGGAGACGGGGACGGCCAAGTTCGACCTCACCCTCCGCATCTCCCTGGCTCCCGGCCGCTTCACCGCGGAGGCGGAGTTCAGCACCGACCTGTTCGAGCGCGCCACCATCCGGCGCATGCTGGGCCACTTCCAGCGCCTCCTGGAGCAGGCCGCGGAGCATCCCGATCTCCCCCTGTCGGAGATGGAGATGCTGGACGCGGCCGAGCGCTCGTTCGTGATCGACGAGCTGAACCGCACCGAGGCGCCGTATCCCCACGCCTCCCTCGACGCGCTGTTCGCGGAGCAGGCCGCGCGCACCCCGGACGCCGTCGCGGTGGTCTTCGGCGATGACGCGGTGACGTACGGCGAGCTGGACGCGCGCTCCAACCGCTTCGCGCGGCACCTTCGCCGCCTGGGGGTGGGGCACGAGACGCGGGTGGGGATCTGCCTGGAGCGGGGGATGGAGCTGGTGGTGGCCATCCTGGGCACGCTGAAGGCCGGCGGCGCCTACGTTCCGCTCGACCCCGGCTATCCCGCCGGGCGGCTGGCCTTCATGCTGGCCGACAGCGGCGTGGCCGTGCTGGTGACGGAGGAGAAGCTGGCGGCCTCGCTCCCCGTCTCCGACGGCGTGGCGACCGTCAGGGTCGATGGCGACGCGGACGCGATCGCGGCGGAAAGCGCGGAGCCGGCCGGGAGCGGCGCGGGGCCGCGCAGCCTGGCGTACGTCATCTACACCTCGGGATCGACCGGTACCCCGAAGGGCGTGGCGGTGGAGCACCGCAGCGTGGTGCGCCTGGTGCGCGGGGCGAACTACGTCGCCCTGGGGCCCGACGAGGTGATCCTGCAGGCCGCGCCGGTGTCGTTCGACGCCAGCACGCTGGAGATCTGGGGCGCGCTGCTGAACGGCGGGCGGATGGTGATGGTGGCCGGCGCCAACCCCACGCTCGAGGAGCTGGGCAGAGCGATCGTTCGCCACGGGGTGACCACGATGTGGCTGACCGCCGGACTCTTCCAGGTGATGGTGGAGGAGCGGCTGGACGACCTGCGCGGCGTGCGCCAGCTGCTGGCCGGCGGCGACGTGCTGCCGGTGGAGGCGGTGCGCCGCCTCGGCGAGCGCATCCCCGGCTGCCGGGTGATCAACGGCTACGGGCCCACCGAGAACACCACCTTCACCTGCTGCTATCCGGTTCCCGACGGGTGGAGCGGGACGTCGATCCCCATCGGCCGCCCCATCTCCAACACCCGCGTTTACGTGCTGGACGCGGCCCTGCGCCCCGTTCCCGTCGGCGTTCCCGGCGAGCTGTACGCGGCGGGCCACGGCGTGGCGCGCGGCTACCTGAACCGCCCGGAGCTGACCGACGAGCGCTTCGTGCCCGACCCGTTCTCGGCCGAGCCGGGCGCGCGGATGTACCGCACGGGCGACCGGGTGAGATGGAAGGAAAGTGCGGAAGTGCGTGAGTGCGGAAGTGCGCCGGATCCGCGCGAGAACGAGCGCACTCCCGCACTCCCGCACTCCCGCACTCTCGCACTGGAGTACCTGGGCCGCCTGGACGGGCAGGTGAAGGTCCGCGGCTTCCGCATCGAGCCGGGCGAGGTCGAGGCCACGTTGATGCGGCACCCCGCCGTGGCCGACTGCGCCGTGGTGGCGCGCGACGACGGGCCCGGCGGGAAGCGCCTGGTGGCCTACGTGGTGGGCGGCGCGGACGCGGAGGAGCTGCGCGCGCATCTGCGGGCCAGCCTTCCCGGCTACATGGTGCCGGGCGCCTTCGTGGCGCTGGACGCGCTCCCGCTCTCGCCCAACGGCAAGGTGGACCGCGCCGCGCTCCCCGCGCCCGACGCCGCGGCCGACGCCGACGGCTACGCCGCCCCGCGCACCCCGGCCGAGGAGGTGCTGGCCGCCGCCTGGGCCGAACTGCTGGGGCGCGAGCGCGTGGGGGTGACGGAGAACTTCTTCGCGCTGGGCGGGCACTCGCTGCTGGCCACGCGCGTGATCTCGCGCGTGCGTACGGTGTTCGGGGTGGAGCTGACGGTGCGCGCGCTGTTCGAGGCGCCCACGGTGGCCGAGCTGGCCGCGCGGGTGGAGGCGGCGCGCGCCGGCGGCACCGCGGCGGCGCTTCCGCCGGTCGAGCCCGCGCCGCGCGACCGGCCGCTCCCGGTGAGCTTCCAGCAGCGGCAGCTGTGGCTGGTGGACCGGCTGCAGCCCGGGCTGGCCGTGTACAACGTTCCCGCCGCCTGGCGCCTTTCCGGCGCGCTGGACGCGGATTCGCTGCGGGCGGCGCTGGACGGCGTGGTGCGCCGCCACGAGGCGCTGCGCACCGTCCTGCGCGCCGAGGGCGGCGAGCCGGTGCAGGTGGTGCTCGCCGAGATCGCCGCCGACCTGCCGGTGGACGACCTTTCCGCGCTGGAGCCCGCGGCCCGCGAGCGCGAAGTGCGCGCCCGGATGCGCCGCTCGGCCGAGGCACCGTTCGACCTGGAGCGCGGCCCGCTCTTCCGCGCCGAGCTGCTGCGGCTGGCCGGCGACGAGCACCTGCTGCTGTTCTGCGTGCACCACGTGGTGAGCGACGGGTGGAGCCTGGGCGTGCTCTTCGGCGAGCTGGCGGCGCTGTACGCGGGCCAGGACGAGGCCACGCTCCCCGCGGTGCCGGTGCAGTACGCCGACTACGCGGCCTGGCAGCGCGCCCTGCTCTCGGGCGAGCGCCTGGCGCGGCAGGTGGAGTGGTGGCGCGGCCACCTGGCCCCGGCGCCCGCGCTGCTGGCGCTGCCCACCGACCATCCCCGCCCGGCCGTGCAGAGCTACCGCGGCGCGCTGCACCGCTTCGCGCTCTCCGCGCGGCTGGCGGAGGGGCTCGAGGCGCTGGCGCGGCGCGAGGGGGCCAGCCTGTACATGGTGCTGCTGGCCGCATGGCAGGTGCTGCTGGCGCGGTACAGCGGGCAGGAGCAGGTGGTGGTGGGCGGGCCGGCGGCCAACCGCCCGCGCGCCGAGCTGGAGGGGCTCGTCGGCTTCTTCGCCAACGCCATGGCGCTGCGCACCGACCTGTCCGGCGACCCCTCGTTCCGCGAGGTGGTGGCGCGGGTGCGCGAAACCACGCTGGAGGCGTACGCGCACCAGGAGGTGCCGTTCGAGACGCTGGTGGGCGAGCTGCAGCCGGAGCGCTCGCTCGGCCACAACCCCATCTTCCAGGCCTTCTTCGCCCTGCACGGCCGCGGCGAGGCGCTGCGGCTGGCCGGGGTCCGGGCCGAGCCGGTGCCGGTGGAGATCGCGACCGCCAAGTTCGACGTGTCGCTCTTCCTCACCCCCACCGATGATGGGCTGGACGGCTCCATCGAGTACGCCACCGACCTGTTCGACGCGGCCACCGCGGAGCGGATGGCGGCGCACCTGGAGGTGCTGCTGGGCGCCGTGGCGGCCGACCCCGCGCGCCGCCTTTCCGCGCTCCCGGTGCTCACCGGTGCCGAGCGCGAGACCATCGTCCGGCAGTGGAGCGGGGCGGGGGAGAGCTTCCCCGTCACGACCGCGCTGCACCGGCGCTTCGAGGCGCGCGCGGCCGAGCGGCCGGACGCCGTCGCCCTGACGTGCGACGGATCTTCGCTGACCTACGGCGAGCTGAACGCGCGGGCCAATCGCCTGGCGCGGCGCCTCCGCGCGCTCGGCGTCGCCCCCGAGTCCCGCGTCGGCCTGGTCGCCGAGCGCTCGCTGGACATGATCGCGGGCATCCTCGCCATCCTGAAGGCGGGCGGCGCGTACGTCCCGCTGGACCCCGCGTATCCCGAGGACCGTCTGGCCTACATGGCGGGGGATTCGGGGATCCGCGTGCTCCTGGGCCAGTCCGCGCTCCGCGACCGGGTGCCGGCGGACGGCATCCCCTTCCTGGCGCAGGAAGACGTCCCCGCGGACGAGCTCCCCGAGGACCTGGACGTGGAGATCGATCCCGCGCACCTGGCCTACGTCATCTACACCTCCGGCTCCACCGGCCGCCCCAAGGGCGTCGGGGTGACGCACGGCAACGTGCTGCGCCTGTTCGATTCCACCGCGTCGGGCTTCGGCTTCAGCGAGCGCGACGTGTGGACGCTCTTCCACTCCTACGCGTTCGACTTCTCGGTCTGGGAGATCTGGGGCGCGCTGCTGTACGGCGGACGGCTCGTCGTGGTGCCGTGGACCGTCTCGCGCGACTTCGCCGCCTTCCGCGAGCTGCTGGCGGCCGAGCGGGTGACGATGCTGAGCCAGACGCCCTCGGCCTTCCGCGCGCTCTGCCGCGCCGACGAGGCGCAGCCGGAGCCGCTGGAGCACCTGCGCGCCGTGGTCTTCGGCGGCGAGGCGCTGAACTACGCCGCGCTGCGCGGATGGCTGGACCGCTACGGTCCCCGCCGCCCGCGGCTGGTGAACATGTACGGGATCACGGAGACCACCGTCCACGTGACCTGGCACACCGTCACCGGCCAGGAGCTGCGGCGGGAGACGGCCGGCAGCGGCGTCGGCGTCGCGATTCCGGATCTCCGCGCGTACGTCCTGGACCGCGCGGGGAACCCATCTCCCGTGGGCGTCCCCGGCGAGCTGTTCGTCGGTGGGGCCGGGCTGGCGCGGGGATACCTGGGCCGGCCGGGGCTGACCGCGACGCGCTTCGTTCCCGACCCGTTCTCGGGCGAGGCCGGCGCGCGGCTCTACCGCTCGGGCGACCTGGCGCGGTGGAAGGCGGACGGCACGCTGGAGTACCTGGGCCGCATCGACCAGCAGGTGAAGATCCGCGGCTTCCGCATCGAGCTGGGCGAGATCGAGTCGCTCCTGCTCGCCCAGCCCGGCATCTCCGCCGCCGCCGTGGTGGTACGCGGCGAGGGGGATGACGCATCGCTCGCGGCGTATCTGGTCCCCAGCGGACAGGCCCCGGCCGCGGCCGAGCTGCGGGACGCGCTGCGGCGGCATCTTCCCGAATACATGGTCCCCTCCGCCTTCGTGGCGATCGACAAGATCCCGCTGACCGCGAACGGCAAGCTGGACCGCGCCGCGCTCCCCGATCCCGACGCCGTGGGCGAGCCGTCGGGCGACGCCTTCGTGGCGCCGCGCACGCCGGTGGAAGAGGTGCTGGCGGCGGTCTGGGCCGAGGTGCTGGGCGCCGACCGGGTGAGCGTGGACGAGAACTTCTTCGAGCTGGGCGGGCACTCGCTGCTGGCCACGCTGGTGATGGCCCGCATCCGCGAGGTGTTCGCGGCGCCCATGCCGGTGCGCATCCTGTTCGAGGCGCCCACCGTGGCCGAGCTGGCCGTGCGCGTGGACGCGCAGCTGCGCGCCGACCTCCCCGCGCTGCCGCCGGTGGCGCCGGTGGAGCGCACGCGCGCGCTCCCGCTCTCGTTCGGGCAGGAGCGGCTCTGGTTCCTGCAGCGCCTGCAGCCCGAATCGACGCCGTACAACCACTTCCTGGCGCTGCGGCTGGAGGGCGCGCTGGACGTGGCCGCGATGGAGCGCGCGCTGGGCGAGATCGTGCGCCGCCACGAGTCGCTGCGCACCGTGTTCCCCGAGGTGGACGGCGGCCCCGTGCAGGTGGTGCTCCCCTTCGCCGGCTTCACGCTGCCGGTGGAGGACGTCGCCGGGGTGGACGAGGCCGCGCTCAGCCGGCTGGTGTCGGCGGAGGCGGCGCGTCCGTACGACCTGGCCGCCGAGCCCGCCTTCCGCGCGCGGCTGGTGCGGCTGGCGCCGCGTTCGCACCTGCTGATCCTGGCCACGCACCACATCGCCACCGACGGCTGGAGCGTGGGCATCCTGCAGCGCGAGCTGTCGTCGCTGTACGCCGCCTTCCGCGACGGGCGCACGCCGCGGCTGGAGGCGCTGCCGGTGCAGTACGCCGACTACGCCGCCTGGCAGCGCGAGCAGCTGCGCGGCGCGGCGCTGGAGGCGCAGATGTCGTGGTGGCGCAGCCACCTGGCGGGCGCGCCCACGCTGCTGGAGCTGCCGGCCGACCATCCGCGTCCGGCCGCGCAGAGCTACCGCGGCGGCGTGCACCACTTCACCCTCCCGGCGCGGCTGGTGGCCTCGCTCGAGGCGCTGCAGCGCGCCGAGGGCGCCACGCTGTACATGGTGCTTCTGGCCGCCTTCCAGACGCTGCTGGCGCGCTACGCCGGGTGCGACGACGTGGTGGTGGGGAGCCCGGCGGCCGGGCGGGCGCACAAGGAGGTCGAGGGGCTGATCGGCTTCTTCGTGAACACCATGGTGCTGCGGACGCGCTTCGACGGCGACCCCGGCTTCCGCGACGTGCTGCGGCGCGTGCGCGAGGCCACGCTGGGCGCCTACGAGCACCAGGAGGCGCCGTTCGAGAAGATGGTGGAAGAGCTGCAGCCCGAGCGCTCGCTGGGCCACAACCCGCTCTTCCAGGCCTTCTTCGCGCTGCAGAACCTGGAGGGCGAGGCGCTGCGCCTTCCGGGGCTGGCGATCGCCGAGATCCCCATGGAGGGCGCGAAGGCGGTGTTCGACCTTTCGCTCTTCCTCACCCGCGGCGACGCGGGGCTGGACGGCGCGCTGGTCTACGCCACCGACCTGTTCGACGCGGCCACGGCGGAGCGGATGGCGGCGCACCTGGAAGCGCTGCTCGAGGCCGCCGCGGCCGATCCCAAGCGCCGCGTCTCCACCATCCCCCTGCTCTCGCAGGGCGAGCGCGAGACCATCGTCCGCGAGTGGAGCGGGGCGGGGGAGAGCTTCCCCGTCACGACCGCGCTGCACCGGCGCTTCGAGGCGCGCGCAGCCGAGCGGCCGGACGCCGTCGCCCTGACGTGCGAGGGCCAGAGCCTGACCTACGGCGAGCTGAACGCGCGGGCCAATCGCCTGGCGCGGCGCCTCCGCGCGCTCGGCGTCGCCCCCGAGTCGCGCGTCGGCCTGGTCGCCGAGCGCTCGCTGGACATGATCGCCGGCATCCTCGCCATCCTGAAGGCGGGCGGCGCCTACGTCCCGCTCGACCCGGCGTATCCCGAGGACCGTCTGGCGTACATGGCGGGGGATTCGGGGATCCGCGTGCTCCTGGGCCAGTCCGCGCTCCGCGACCGCGTCCCGGCGGACGGCATCCCCTTCCTGGCGCTGGAAGACGTCCCCGCGGACGAGCTTCCCGGCGACTTGGACGTGGAGGTTGATCCCGCGCACCTGGCCTACGTCATCTACACCTCCGGCTCCACCGGTCGCCCCAAGGGCGTCGGCGTGATGCACGGCAACGTGCTGCGCCTGTTCGATTCCACCGCGTCGGGATTCGGCTTCGGCGAGCGCGACGTGTGGACGCTCTTCCACTCCTACGCCTTCGACTTCTCGGTCTGGGAGATCTGGGGCGCGCTGCTGTACGGCGGACGCCTGGTCGTCGTCCCCTGGACCGTGTCGCGCGACTTCGCCGCCTTCCGCGAGCTGCTGGCGGCCGAGCGGGTGACGATGCTGAGCCAGACGCCCTCGGCCTTCCGCGCGCTCTGCCGCGCGGACGAGGCGCAGCCGGAGCCGCTGGAGCACCTGCGCGCCGTGGTCTTCGGCGGCGAGGCGCTGAACTACGCCGCGCTGCGCGGATGGCTGGACCGCTACGGTCCCCGCCGCCCCCGCCTCGTCAACATGTACGGGATCACCGAGACCACCGTTCACGTGACCTGGCACACCGTCACCGGCGCGGAGCTGCGGCGGGAGACGGCCGGCAGCGGCGTCGGCGTCGCGATCCCGGATCTCCGCGCCTACGTGCTGGACCGTGCGGGCAACCCATCTCCCGTGGGCGTTCCCGGCGAGCTGTTCGTCGGTGGGGCCGGGCTGGCGCGGGGATACCTCGGCCGGCCGGGGCTGACCGCGACGCGCTTCGTCCCCGATCCGTTCTCGGGCGATGCGGGCGCGCGGCTCTACCGCTCGGGCGACCTGGCGCGGTGGAAGGCGGACGGCACGCTGGAGTACCTGGGCCGCATCGACCAGCAGGTGAAGATCCGCGGCTTCCGCATCGAGCTGGGCGAGATCGAGTCGCTCCTGCTCGCGCACCCCGGCATCTCCGCCGCCGCCGTGGTGGTGCGCGGCGAGGGGGACGATGCATCGCTCGCGGCGTACCTGGTCCCCAGCGGACAGACCCCGGCCGCGGCGGAGCTGAGGGACGCGCTGCGGCGGCATCTTCCCGAATACATGGTCCCCTCCGCCTTCGTGGCGATCGAGCGGATCCCGCTGACCGCGAACGGCAAGCTGGACCGCGCCGCGCTCCCGGAGCCCGACGCCGCCGGCTCGGCGCCCGCGGATGGTTACGTCGCGCCGCGCACGCCGGTGGAAGAGGTGCTGGCGGGCGTGTGGGCCGAGGTGCTGGGCGTGGAGCGCGTTGGCGCGCTGGACAACTTCTTCGAGCTGGGCGGCCACTCGCTGCTGGCCACGCAGGTGATGGCCCGCATCCGCGAGATCTTTGGCGTGGGCGTGCCGCTGCGGCTGCTGTTCGAGGGGCCGTCGGTCGCCGAGCTGGCGGAGCGGCTGGAGGCGCTGCGCCGCGCCGGCCTCCCCGTCCTCCCGCCCGTCGCGGCCGTGGAGCGCCAAGCGCAGATGCCGCTGTCGTTCGGGCAGGAGCGGCTCTGGTTCCTGCAGCGCCTGCAGCCCGAATCGACCACCTACAACCATCCCACCGCGCTGCGGCTGCGCGGCCCGCTGGACGCCGCGGCGCTGGAGCGCGCGCTGGGCGAGATCGTCCGCCGCCACGAGTCGCTGCGCACCACCTTCCCCGAGCGGGGCGGCGCGCCGGTGCAGGTGATCGCCCCGTTCGCCGGCTTCTCGCTCCCCGTGGCCGAGCACCCGGGCGCGGACGAGGACGAGGTGCGGCGCATCGTGGACCTGGAGGCGGCGCGCGCGTTCGACCTGGCCCAGGGGCCGCTCTTCCGCGCCTGGCTGGTGCGCATCGCCCCGCAGGACCATCTCCTCCTCCTGTCGATGCACCACATCGTCACCGACGGGTGGAGCATGGGCGTGCTCTTCCGCGAGCTGGCGGCGCTGTACGCGGCCTTCGGGCAGGGCGGCGAATCGCCCCTGGCCGAGCCCGCGGTGCAGTACGCCGACTACGCCGCGTGGGAGCGCGCGCAGCTGCGCGGCCCGGCGCTGGACGCCGAGCTGGCGTACTGGAAGGAGCGGCTGTCCGGCGCCCCCGCGCTGCTGGAGCTGCCCACCGACCACCCCCGCCCGGCGGTGCAGACGCACCGCGGCGCCGACGAGCGCATCGCCCTGCCCGCCGCGCTGGTGGAGCGGCTGCGGGCCCTGGGGAGAGGCGAGGGAGCCACGCTGTACATGGTCCTGCTCGCGGCCTTCCAGTCGCTGCTCGCGCGCCACGCCGGGAGCGACGACGTGGTGGTGGGCAGCCCGGTCGCGGGCCGCACGCGCCGCGAGCTGGAGGAGGTGATCGGCTTCTTCGTGAACACGCTGGTGCTGCGGACCGACCTTTCCGCCGACCCCACCTTCCGCGAGGCGCTGCGGCGGGTGCGCGAGACCACGCTGGGCGCGTGGGAGCACCAGGGCGTGCCCTTCGAGAAGCTGGTGGAGGAGCTGCACCCCGAGCGCAGCCTGGGCCACGCGCCGCTCTTCCAGGTGATGTTCCAGCTGGTGGACGGCGGCGTCCTGCGCGGCGAGCTCCCCGGCGTGCGCGCCGAGGTGGTCGAGGCGGGGTCGGATTCGACCAAGTTCGACCTGGGGCTGGCCTTCGTGGAGGAGGCCGACGGGCTGCTGGGGGTGATGGAGTACAACGCCGACCTGTTCGAGCCCGCCACCATCCGCCGCATGCTGGCGCAGCTGCACCGCGTGCTGGAGCAGGTGGCGGGCGACGCCGACCCGCGCCTGTCGGAGCTGGAGCTGCTGGACGCGGGCGACCGCGAGCGGCTGCTGGTGGAGTGGAACGCCACCGACCGCGACTGGCCGCTGGTGCCGGTCCACGCGGCGGTCGCGGCGCAGGCCCGGCGCGCGCCCGATGCGGTGGCGCTGCTGCACGCGGGCGGGTCGCTGACGTACGCGGAGCTGGACGCGCGCGCCGAGGCCGTCGCGCGGCGGCTGCGCGCGCTGGGCGTGCGCCCCGAGGTGCCCGTGGGCGTGTGCACCGGGCGCACGCCGGAGCTGCTGGCCGCGGTGCTGGGGATCTGGAAGGCGGGCGGCGCCTTCGTTCCGCTGGACCCCGACTACCCGGCCGACCGGCTGGCGTGGATCGCCTCGGACGCGGCGCTCCCCGTCATCGTCACCGCGGGAAGCGCGGCCGCCGCGCTGCCGGAGCACGCGGCCACGCTGGTCCACGCCGACGAGATCCACGCGGAGGCGGGCGCGGCGCCGGTGGCGGCGGAGGTGTCTCCGTCCACCCTGGCCTACGTCATCTACACCTCCGGCTCCACCGGGAAGCCCAAGGGCGTGCTGGTGGAGCACGGCTCGCTGGCCAACCTGCTGGCCGCCACGCGCGACGCGTTCGGGGTGGCGCCGGGCGACGTGATGCCGGCGCTGGCCTCGTACGCCTTCGACATCTGGCTCTTCGAGGCGCTGCTCCCGCTCACCTCGGGCGCGGCCACGCGGCTGGTGGAGCGCGAGCGCGTTCTCGATGTGGCCGCGCTGATGGGTGACATCGCCGACGCCACGCTGCTGCACGCGGTGCCCGCGCTGATGCGGCAGATCGCGCGGGAAGAGCGCGCCGCGCCGCGCCTGGGCCGCCTGCGGCGGACCTTCGTGGGCGGCGACCTGGTCTCGCCCGACCTGCTGGGCGAGATGGCCGGGGCGTTCCCGGCGGCCGCCACGCACATCCTGTACGGCCCCACCGAGGGGACGATCCTGGCCTCGTGGCACCCCGTTGCCGCGGACGGAAGGGTGGAGGCGCACCCGATCGGCCTCCCCTTCGGCAACGTGCGCCTGTACGTCTGCGACGCGCACGGCCGCCTGCAGCCGCCGGGCGTGCCCGGCGAGCTGCTGATCGGCGGGCTGGGCGTGGCGCGCGGCTACCTGGGCCGCCCCGACCTCACCGACGAGCGCTTCATCCCCGACCCGTTCTCGGGGAACCCCGGCGCGCGGCTGTACCGCACGGGCGACCGGGTCCGCTGGTGCGAGAGTGCGGAAGTGCGGGAGTGCGGAAGTGCGCTGGATCCGCGCGAGGCCGAGCGCACTGACGCACTCACGCACTCACGCACTGCGTTCCTGGAGTACCTGGGCCGCCTGGACGGCCAGGTGAAGATCCGCGGCTACCGCATCGAGCCGGGCGAGGTCGAGGCCGCGCTCAGGACGCACCCCGGCGTGCGCGAGTGCGCCGTCATCGCCCGCGAGGACGCGCCGGGGGAGAAGCGCCTGGTGGGCTACGTGGTGGGCGAGGGCGATGGGGAAGCGCTGCGGAGCCATCTCCGCCAGACGCTGCCGGAGTACATGGTGCCCAGCCCCATCGTGTTCCTGGACGGGCTTCCCCGCTCGCCCAACGGCAAGCTGGACCGCCGCGCCCTTCCCGCGCCGGAGCAGGGCGGCGGCACGGCTTCGCCCGCGCCGCGCAACGAGCTGGAGTCGCTGGTGGCCGAGGTGTGGCGCGAGGTGGTGGGCGCGGCGGAGATCGGGGTGCACGACAACTTCTTCGACCTGGGCGGCACCTCGCTCCTGCTGTACCGCGTGTTCAGCCGCCTGCGCGAGGCGCGCGCCGACCTGCGCATGGTCGACCTCTTCCGCTACACCACGGTCGAGGAGCTGGCGGGATACCTGGCCGCCGCGGGCACGGGCGACGACGCCGGACTGGCCGAGAGCCGGTCGCGGGCGGAGGAGCGGCGCGCGGCGCGGCGGCGGGTGAGGAACTGAAGAACAGACAGTCCTAAGTCCTAAGTCCTAAGTCCTGAGTAGCACGGCACTTGGGGCGATTCGGACGGGTGCGGTTCGACGGGCGGGCGTGCGGGGCCGGCTATAGATCCTTCGGCCTGCAACGGTTTGCGCGGGGGCTGGGTCGGTGTGGCCGGCCTGAATAGAAAGTTCGCGGCCTGGCCCCCCACCGGCGACTGAAGTCGCAGCAACAACTACGGGAAGCCTCGCAAACTGCGCGAGGCTGATCCGCTCATTCTGTGGCATCAGCGCTCACGACCACTGTCCTTTCATCCTCCGTGGTCGCGCGCAGCGCGGTGTTCGACTCAGGATGACGTCCATGGGTGACGGGTCGGGGTTCTCGTAACTGTCTCCCCCGGCTGGCGTCGGAGCCGGATGCCCGGACTTAGGACTTAGGACTTAGGACTTAGGACTTAGGACTTAGGACTTAGGACTTTTCCGTACCACCTGGAGCGAACGACCGAATGTCGATGTCTGACCGCGAAAACGAGATCGCCGTCGTCGGGATGGGCTGCCGCCTCCCCGGCGCTCGCGACGTCGCCGGGTTCTGGACGAACCTGAGCGCCGGCGCCGAGTCGATCTCGTTCTTTCCGGACGACGAGCTGCGCGCGGCGGGGGTGCCGGAGGAAGACCTCCGCGACCCGGCGTTCGTCCGCGCGTACGGGTCGCTCCCCGACGCGTGGGCCTTCGACGCGCCGTTCTTCGCGGTGAACCCCCCCGAGGCGCTGGTGATGGACCCGCAGCACCGCGTCTTCCTGGAGTGCGCCTGGACCGCGCTCGAGGACGCGGGGGTGGACCCGGCGCGCTTTCCCGGCTCCATCGCCGTCTACGCCGGATCGGGCGCCAGCCGGCACCTGGCGCGGGTGATGTCGCACCCCGACATCGTAAACTCGGTGGGCGGCGACGTGGCGCACTTCGCCAACGAGCGCGACTTCCTGACCACCCGCGTCTCGTACAAGCTGGGGCTGCGCGGGCCCAGCGTGGTGGTGCAGACGGCCTGCTCCACCTCGCTCGTGGCCATCCACCTGGCCTGCCAGAGCCTGCTGAACCGCGAGTGCGACCTGGCGCTGGCCGGCGGCGTCACCGTCTCCATCGACCAGGAGCAGGGATACCGCTACGAGGAGGGCGGCATCCTTTCCCCCGACGGCCACTGCCGCGCCTTCGACGCGCGCGCCGCGGGGACCGTGGCCGGCTCCGGCGCCGGCGTCGTCGTCCTCAAGCGCATGGTGGACGCGCTGCGCGACGGCGACCCCATCCACGCGGTGGTGAAGGGCTCGGCCATCAACAACGACGGGGCGGGGAAGATCGGTTTCACCGCGCCCAGCGTGAAGGGCCAGGCGCAGGCCATCGCCGAGGCGCTGGCGGTCGCGGGGGTGGACCCGGCCGACGTCTCGTACGTCGAGGCGCACGGCACCGGCACGCCGCTGGGCGACCCCATCGAGATCGCCGCGCTAACCGAGGTCTTCCGCGAGGGGACCGATGCCGTGGGCGCCTGCGCGCTGGGCGCGGTGAAGGCCAGCATCGGCCACGTGGACGCCGCGGCGGGTGTAGCCGGCTTCATCAAGACCGTCCTGGCGCTGAAGCACCGCGCCATCCCGCCCACGCTGCACTTCCAGGTCGCGAACCCCGAGACGGGGCTGGACGGATCGCCCTTCTTCGTCAACACCGGGCTGCGGGAGTGGGAGACGGGCGGCCGCCCGCGCATCGCCGGCGTCAGCTCGTTCGGGATGGGCGGCACCAACGCGCACGTGGTCCTCGAGGAGGCGCCCGAGCTCGCGCCGCTGCCGCCGTCAAGTGCGCCGCAGGTGATCGCCCTCGCCGCGAAGTCCGGCGCCGCGCTGGAGCGGATGCGCCGCGAGCTGGCCGGGCGCCTCGCCGCCGATCCCCATCTCCCGCTGGCCGACGTCGCGTTCACGCTGCAGGAGCACCGCGCCGCGCACCCGCACCGCTGGGCCGCCACGGTTCGCGACCTGGCCGAGACGCGCGAAGCGCTGGCGGGGACGCCGGTCCGCCGTCCGTCCACCCGCCGCGCGGGCGAGCAGCCGCCGCCGGTGGCCTTCCTCTTTCCCGGCCAGGGGACGCAGCACGCGGGGATGGCGCGCGAGCTGTACGAGCGCGAGCCCGTCTTCCGCCGCGAGCTGGACCGCTGCGCCGAGATCCTGAAGCCGGAGATCGGGATCGACCTGCGCTCCGTCCTCTTCCCGCCCGAGGGTGGGGAAGACGTGGCCAACGCCGCGCTCCGGCGGACGGGGCTGACGCAGCCGGCGCTCTTCGCCGTGGAGTACGCGCTGGCGAAGACGTGGATGCACCGCGGCGTGATGCCGGACGCGATGCTGGGCCACAGCATCGGCGAGTACGTGGCCGCGCACCTGGCCGGCGTGTTCACGCTGGAGTCGGCGCTGGGCCTGGTGGCCGCGCGCGGCCGGCTGATGCAGGCGCTGCCGGGCGGGGCGATGCTGGCCGTGCCGCTCCCCGAGGCCGAGGTGCGCGCCCTCCTTCCCGCGCGGGTCTCGCTGGCCGCCGTGAACAGCGCCGCGCACTGCGTGGTCTCGGGCGAGACGGCGGAGATGGACGAGATCGAGGCGGCGCTCTCCGCGCGCGGCGTTTCCGCGCGGCGGCTGCACACCTCGCATGCGTTCCACTCCGCGGCGATGGACCCGGTCCTGGACGCCTTCGCCGCCGAGGTGCGGAAGGCGCGCCCCGCGGCGCCGTCCCTCCCCTTTCTCTCCAACGTCACCGGCGACTGGATCACGGCGGAGCAGGCGGCCGACCCCGGCTACTGGGTGCGCCACCTCCGCGAGACCGTCCGCTTCGCCGACGGCGTGGGGCGGCTGCTGGAGAACCCGTCGCGCGTCCTGCTCGAAGTGGGCCCCGGCGAGACGCTGGGCACCTTCGCCCGCCGCCACTCCGCCGCGACCCCCGAGCGCGTGATCGTCCGCAGCCTCCCGCGCGCGGACAAGCCGGACGATGCCGGGCTGGTGATGCTCGACGCCGCGGCCGCGCTGTGGACCGCGGGCGTGGCCATCGACTGGAAGGCCCTGCGCGGAGGCGAGAGCCGCCGCCGCGTCCCGCTTCCGACGTACCCGTTCGAGCGCACCGTCTACCGCGTGCCGCGCCCCGCCGCCGCGCCCGCGCCCCTTGCTTCCGACCCGCCGCGCCCCGACCCGATGCACAACGCTGGAACCGAACCCGCCGCCGCCCCCGCGCGCCGCTCGCGCGCCGCCGCGCGCGTAACCGAGCTGTTCGCCGGGCTGCTGGGCACCGATCCCGCGCAGCTGGACGCGGAGAGCAGCTTCCTGGACCTGGGCGCCGACTCGCTGCTGCTGATGCAGGCCAGCCGCAGCATCGAGAGCACCCTGGGCGTGCGCATCCCCTTTCGCCGCATGATGGAGGAGCTGTCGACCCCCGGCGCGCTGGCCGCGCACCTGGAGCACGAGCTCCCCGAGCTGGCCCAGCCGGAGCCGGAGCCGGAGCCCGAGCCGGCCGCCATCGCGCCCGAGCCCGTCGCCATCGCCCCGCAGCCGGCCGCCGAGGCCGCGCCCGCCGCCGCGCAGGCGGTCGCGATCCCGGCCTCCGCGTTCCACGCCCTTCCCGCGGGCGACGCCAGCCTGCAGGCGATCGTCGCGCGCCAGCTGGAGCTGATGCAGTCGCAGATCGACCTCCTGCGCGGCGCCGCCCCGTCCAGCGGCCACGGATCGAACGGGCACGCGACGAACGGCCACGGATCGAACGGCCACGGCAACGGTGGGTCGGCGAACGGCCACGGATCGAACGGCCATGGCTCGAACGGGCACGGATCGAACGGGCATGGGAACGGCAGCGGCGGCGCGCACCATCCCACCGCCGCCGCGGCGACGGTGAAGGCGCCGGAGCGGATCCGCGCGGCCGACGTGGCCGGGGCCGCCGCCCCGGGGCAGCAGCCGGCGTCGCACGGCCCGCACCGCCCCGTCTCCGCAACGATCGGGCTGGGCGGGGGACACGACGAGAAGCAGGCGGCGTACTTCGGCGAGTTCGTGCGGCGCTACAACGCGCGGACGCGCCGGTCCAAGGAGTACGCGGCGGAGAACCGGCCGGTGCTCTCGGACAACCGCGCGGCGCTGAACTTCCGCATGGCCACCAAGGAGCTGCTGTACCCCATCGTGGGCGAGCGCTCGCAGGGGTCGCGGCTGTGGGACCTGGACGGCAACGAGTACGTCGACTTCACCATCGGCTTCGGCGTCCACTTCTTCGGCCATCGCCCCGCCTTCATCCTCGACGCCGTCGACGAGCAGCTGAAGCGCGGCATGCACCTGGGCCCGCAGTCGGACCTCGCCGGCCCCGCCGCGAAGCTCTTCAGCGAGCTGACGGGGATGGAGCGGGTGACGTTCTGCAACACCGGCTCGGAAGCGGTGATGACGGCGCTGCGCATCGCGCGCGCCGCCACGGGGCGCGACCGGGTGGTCATCTTCGAGGGTTCGTACCACGGCTGCTTCGACGGCATCCTGGCCGCGCGCGCCCCCGGCGGCAGCGACGCCGAGCCGCGCTCGCGACCGGTGGCCCCCGGCACCACGCAGGGGATGGTGGACGACATCCTGGTCCTCCCCTACGGCACCCCCGAGACGCTGGACTTCCTCCGCGCCAACGCGGCGAAGATCGCCGCCGTGCTGGTGGAGCCGGTGCAGAGCCGCAACCCCGAGTTCCACCCGGTCGAGTTCCTGCGCGAGCTGCGCGCCCTGACCGAGCGCGCGGGATCGGTGCTGGTCTTCGACGAGATGATCACCGGGCTGCGGCTGGAGGCGAAGGGCGCGCAGGGGTTCTACGGCATCGACGCCGACCTGGCGGTCTACGGCAAGGTGATCGGCGGCGGCTTTCCCATGGGCGTGGTGGCGGGCCGCGCGCGCTACATGGACGCCATCGACGGCGGGCAGTGGAGCTTCGGCGACCGCAGCTATCCCGCGGCCGACCAGACCTTCTTCGCCGGCACCTTCTGCAAGCACCCGGTGACGATGGCCGCGGCGCTCGCCGTCCTCCGCCATCTCCAGGCGCGCGGGCCCGCGCTGTACGAGGAGCTGAACGCGCGCACCGCGCGCCTGGTCGCCCGCCTGCGCGCGCTGCTGGAGGCGGAAGGGGTGCCCATCCGCATCGTCAGCTGCGCCAGCCTCTTCCAGTTCCGCTTCGCGCCGCAGGACCCGATCGTCGATCTCCTCTTCTACCACATGATCGAGCGGGGGATCTACATCTGGGAGGGGCGCGCCTGCTTCGTCTCCACCGCGCACACCGACGCCGACTGCGACCGGCTGGTGGACGCGCTGGCTGATAGCATCCGCGCGCTGCGCCAGGGCGGCTTCCTTCCCGCGCAGGGCGGCCCCGGCGGCGGCGGTCCGGGAGGGCGGGGGGATGCGGATCCCGATCCGGCCCCGGCGGTTCCCGCGGACCTGAAGATCTTCCCGCCGCCCGAAGTCCCAGCGGACGAGCCGCGCTCGTACCCGCTCACCCCCGCGCAGCGCCAGATCTGGGTGCACGCGCAGCTGGGCGACGACGCCTCGCGCGCCTACAACGAGCAGACGGTGTTCGCGCTGCGCGGGCCGCTGGACGTGGCCGCGCTCCGCGCCGCGCTGGACGACGTGGTGGCGCACCACGACTCGCTGCGCACCACCTTCGACCGCTCGGGCGAGGCGCAGCGCGTCCGCGCCTCCGTCTCCGTCCCCTTCCTGGCCACCGCCCCCGACGGCGCGGACGCGCTGGACGCGGCGCTGGCGGCCGCGGCGGGCCAGGCCTTCGACCTGGCCGAGGGGCCGCTGCTGCGGCTGCACGTGCATGCGCGCGGCGCCGACGACCACGTGGTCCAGCTGGTGATGCACCACCTGGCGGCCGACGCGCTGGGCGCCGGCGTGCTGATGCGCGACTGGGAGACGGCGTACCATGCGCGCCTGGCCGGCGAGGCGCCGGTCCTCCCCCGGGCGATGCAGTTCGGCGAGTACGCGGCGCTCCTGGCCGAACACGCGGCCGGGCACGCCGAGCACGAGGCCGGGTGGCTGGAGCGCTTCCAGGGCGCCGAGCCGCTGCAGCTTCCCGCCGACCGTCCGCGCCCCCGCGTGCCCACCCACCGGGGCGGCACCGAGCGGCTGAGTCTGCCCGCGCCGCTGGTGGCCGCGCTGCGCGACTTCGGGCGGCGGGAGCGGTGCACCCTCTTCGCCACCCTGCTGGGCGCGCTGGCCGCCACGCTGCACCGCGTGGCCGCGCAGGACGACGGAGTCATCGGCATCCCCAGCGCGGGGCGGCCCTTTCCCGGCTCCGAGTCGCTGGTGGGGCACTGCGTGGACGTGCTTCCGCTGCGCACCCGCGCGGACGAGGGCACCACGCTGCTCGCCTTCCTGAAGCAGGTGCGCGGCTGGCTGCTGGACGCGTACGAGCACGAGCCGTTCTCGTACTCGCGGCTGCAGGAGCTGGCCGGCGCGGCGCGCGGGCCCGCCGCGGCGCCGCTGGTGTCGGTCGCCTTCAACCTGGAGCCGGGCGGCGGCGGCGCGGAGCCGCGGTTCGCGGGGATGCGGATGGAGGGCGTGGGCACGCCCACGCCCAACGCCAAGTTCGACCTGAACCTCGACGCGGTCGACGCGGGCGCGGAGATCGAGCTGGTTTGCCTCTACAGCACGGACCTGTTCGACGCGCCCACCGTGCGCCGCATGCTGGGCCGCCTCCGCCGCGTGCTGGAGCAGGCCGTGGCCGACGCGGCGGTCCCGCTGTCCTCCGTCGACCTGCTCGGCGCCGGCGAGCGCGAGCAGCTGCTGGCCGCCTGGAACGACACCGATCGCCCCGTTCCCACGCTCCCCGTCCACGCGCTGTTCGCCGGGCAGGCCCGCCGCGCGCCGGGGGCCACCGCGCTCCTGCACGGCGGCCAGGCCGTCACCTACGGCGCGCTGGACCGGCGCTCGAGCGCGCTCGCGCGGCGGCTGCGCGCGCTCGGCGTGGGCCCCGAGGTGCCTGTGGGGCTGTGCGTGGAGCGCACCCCCGAGCTGCTGGTGGCGGTGCTGGGGATCTGGAAGGCGGGCGGCGCGTACGTGCCGCTGGACCCCGCCTACCCCGCCGAGCGGCTGGAATTCATGGCCGCCGACGCGGCGCTCCGCGTCATCGTCACCTCGGGCGGCGCGGCCCCGGCGCTGAACGCGCACGGCGCCGCGCGGGTCCGCATCGACTCCATCGATCCCGATCTCCATGACGGGAACGAGGAGGGGGACGAGGGAGATGCGGGTGCCACGGCGGAGAACCTGGCGTACGTCATCTACACCTCCGGCTCCACCGGCCGCCCCAAGGGGGTGATGGTGCGCCACGGCTCGCTGGCCAGCCACCTGGCCGCCACCCGCGAGGCGTTCGGCATCGCGCCGGGCGACGTGGTGCCCGCACTGGCTTCGTACTCGTTCGACATCTGGCTCTTCGAGGCGCTGCTCCCGCTGACCTCGGGCGCGGCGGTGCGGCTGGTGGCGCGCGAGCGGGTGATGGACGTTCCCGCGCTGCTGGGCGAGATCGCCGACGCCACCCTGCTGCACGCGGTGCCCGCGCTGATGCGCCAGGTGGCCGCGGCCGAGCGCGAGCGCCCCCGCCTGGCCGGGCTGCGCACCGCCGTGGTGGGTGGCGACCTGGTGCCCGCCGGGCTGCCGGCCGAGATGCGCGCGGCGTTCCCGTCGGCCCGCCTGCACGTGCTGTACGGGCCCACCGAGGCCACCATCCTGGCCTCGGCGCACCGGGTACCCGACGACGGCTCCGTCCAGGGGCACCCCATCGGGCGGCCGCTGGGTAACGTGCGCCTGTACGTCTGCGACGCCGGCGGCGCCCCGCAGCCGGTGGGCACCCCCGGCGAGCTGCTGATCGGCGGCGAGGGGGTGGCGCGCGGCTACCTGGGCCGCGCCGCCCTCACCGCCGAGAAGTTCGTTCCCGACCCGTTCGGCGGGCGGCCGGGCGCGCGCCTGTACCGCACCGGCGACCGGGCGCGCTGGCGCGGCGACGGCACCCTGGAGTTCTTCGGGCGGCTGGACCAGCAGGTGAAGATCCGCGGCTTCCGCGTGGAGCCGGGCGAGATCGAGGCGGCGCTGCGCCGCGACCCGGCCGTGCGCGACTGCGTGGTGGTGGTGCGCGACGACGCCGCCGGCGAGCGGCAGCTGGTGGCCTACGTCGCCGGCCAAGTGGAGGTGGACGCGCTGCGCGCCGGGCTGCGGCGCACGCTTCCCGAGCACATGGTCCCCGCCGCGTTCGTCGTGCTGGACCGGCTCCCCCTTTCGCCCAACGGCAAGCTGGACCGCAAGGCGCTCCCCGCGCCCGACTTCGCGGCGCCGGACGATGCCTGGGTGGCCCCGCGCACCCCGGTGGAAGAGGTGCTGGCGGCGATCTGGGCCGGCCTGCTGCGCCTGGAGCGGGTGGGAACGGCGGATTCGTTCTTCGAGCGGGGCGGGCACTCGCTGCTGGCCACGCGGCTGGCGTCGCGGGTGCGCGAGACCTTCGGGGTGGAGATGGGGGTGCGCGAGGTGTTCGACGCGCCCACCATCGCGGAGCTGGCGGAGCGCATCGAGGTGCTCCGGCGCGAGGACGCCCCCGCGCTCCCGCCCGTCGCCCCCGCGGACCGCTCGGCGCCTCTGGCTGCGTCGTTCGCGCAGGAGCGGCTCTGGTTCCTCGACCGGCTGCAGCCCGGCGGCGCCTCGTACAACATCCCCCTCGCCCTCCGCCTCTCGGGCGAGCTGGACGCCGCCGCGCTGGAGCGCGCGCTGGGCGAGATCGTGCGCCGCCACGAGTCGCTGCGCACCACCTTCGCCGAGATGGGCGGCGCGCCGGTGCAGGTCGTGGCTCCCTTCTCCGGCTTCCGTCTCCCCGTCCACGACGTGGCGGACGAGGCGGAGATCCGTGCCCGCGCGGAAAGCGAGGCGGCGCGGCCTTTCGACCTGGCCACGGGCCCGCTCTTCCGCGCCACGCTGCTGCGGCGGTCGGACGCGGAGCACGTCCTTCTCCTCACCGTGCACCACGTGGTGGGCGACGGGTGGAGCCTGGACCTGCTCTTCCGCGAGCTGCGGGCGCTCTACGGCGCGTACCGCGAGGGCGCCGCGTCGCCCCTCCCCGATCTTCCCCTGCAGTACGCCGACTACGCCGCCTGGCAGCGCGAGCAGCTGCGGGGCCAGGCGCTGGAGCGGCCGCTGGCGTGGTGGAAGGAGCGGCTGGCGGGCGCGCCCGCGCTGCTGGAGCTGCCGACGGACCGCCCGCGCCCCGCGGTGCAGAGCTTCCGCGGCGCGCACCGCGAGTTCGAGCTTCCCGCCGGGCTGGCCGCGCGGCTGGAGGCGCTGGGCCGGCGCGAGGGCGCCACGCTGTTCATGGTGCTGCTGGGCGCCTTCCAGGTGCTGCTGGCGAAGTACGCGGGGACCGACGACGTGGTGGTCGGCACCCCCATCGCCGGCCGCACGCGGCGCGAGACCGAGGAGCTGGTCGGGCTGTTCGTGAACACGCTGGCGCTGCGCGCCGACCTCTCCGGCGACCCCGCCTTCCGCGAGGTGCTGCAGCGCGTGCGCGAGGCCACGCTGGGCGCGTACGAGCACCAGGAGGTGCCCTTCGAGCGCCTGGTGGCCGAGCTGAGCCCCGAGCGCAGCCTGGGCCATTCGCCGCTCTTCCAGGTGATGTTCACCCTGAACGACGGCGCCGGCGCCGCGCGCGATCTGCCCGGACTGCGGGTGGAGGGCGTGGAGGCCGGGGCGGCCGAGACCAAGTTCGACCTCACCCTCTTCGCCGCCGCCGGGCCGGAGGGGATCCGCGGGGTGCTGGGGTACGCGGCCGACCTCTTCGAGCCCGCCACCGCCGCGCGCATGCTGGCGCACTGGGTCCGCGTGCTGGAGCAGGTGGCCGGCGATGCCGACGTGCGCCTTTCCCGGCTGGAGCTGGCCGGCGCGGACGAGCGCCGCGCGGTGCGGGTGTGGGGGCGCGGCCCGGAGCTGGCGGCCGGCCTCCCCGTCCATCGCCGCTTCGAGGAGCAGGCGGCGCGCACCCCCGACGCGGCCGCCGTCGCCTGCGCCGGCGAGCGGCTCACCTACGGACAGCTGAACGCGCGGGCCAACCGCATCGCCCACCGCCTCCGCGCGCTCGGCGTGGGGCCCGAGGCGCGGGTGGCGATCGCGCTGGAGCGGAGCCCGGAGATGGTGGCCGCGGTGCTGGGCGTGCTGAAGGCGGGCGGCGCCTACGTCCCCCTCGACCCCGCGTATCCGGCCGAGCGGCTGGAATTCATGCTCGCGGACTCCGCCGTGGCCGTGCTGGTGACGCAGGAGTCGGTTCGTCCCCGCCTCTCCATCCCCCCTGCCGTCGCGGTGGTGAGCGTGGACGGCGAGGACGCGGATCTCGGCGGCGACGACGAGAACCCGCGCTGCCTCGTCGTGCCGGAGAACCTGGCGTACGTCATCTACACCTCCGGCTCCACCGGCCGCCCCAAGGGCGTGGGCGTGGTGCACGGCGGGCTGGCCAGCTACGCCGCGTGGGCGGTGGAGGCGTACGGCGAGGGGGGATGCGGCGCGCCGGTGCACTCCTCGCTCTCGTTCGACCTCACCGTCACCTCGCTCTTCGTCCCCCTGCTGACGGGGAAGACGGTGACGCTGGTCCCCGAATCGGCCGGGGTGGACGGGCTGGGCGAGGCGCTCCGCGCCGGGGGCGGCTTCACCCTGGTGAAGCTCACCCCCGCGCACCTGGAGCTGCTGTCCCGCCAGCTCCGACCGGAAGAGATGGCCGGCCGCGCGCGCACCTTCGTGGTGGGCGGCGAGCAGCTGCTGGCCGAGACGGTGGCGCCCTGGCACCGCCACGCGCCGGAAACGGCGGTCGTGAACGAGTACGGCCCCACCGAGACGGTGGTGGGGTGCTCGGTCTTCCGCTCCACCCCGGAAACGGCGGCGGAGACCGGCGCCGTCGCGATCGGGCGGCCGGTGGCCAACACCGCGCTGTACGTGCTGGACGGGAACCTGAACCCCGTCCCCGCCGGCGTCCCCGGCGAGCTGTACGTGGGCGGCGCCGCGGTGGCGCGCGGCTACCTGGGGCGCCCGGCGCTCACCGCCGCGGCCTTCGTCCCCGACCCGTCCTCGGCCCAGCCGGGCGCGCGGATGTACCGCACGGGCGACCGGGTGCGGTGGAAGGAAAGTGCGGAAGTGCGTGAGTGCGGAAGTGCGCTGGATCCGCGCGAGAACGAGCGCACTCCCGCACTCACGCACTCACGCACTGCGGTTCTCGAGTTCCTGGGCCGCGCCGACGACCAGGTGAAGATCCGCGGCTTCCGCATCGAGCCCGGCGAGGTCGAGGCGGCGCTGCGCCGCGAGCCGGGCGTTGCCGAGTGCGCGGTGATCGCGCGCGAGGACGGGCCGGGCGGGCGCGCGCTGGTGGCGTACGTGGCCGGCGGCGCGGATCCCGACGGGCTGCGCGACGCGCTGCGGCGGAGCCTTCCCGAGCACATGGTGCCCTCGGCAATCGTGGCGCTGGACCGGCTCCCCCTTACCCCCAACGGCAAGCTGGACCGCCGCGCCCTTCCCGCGCCCGGGCACGGCGCCGCTTGCGGGCAGGTGGCTCCGCGCACCCCGGCCGAGCAGGTGCTCGCGGGGATCTGGGCCGAGGTGCTGGGCGTGGAGCGGGTGGGCGCGGGCGAGAACTTCTTCGAGCTGGGCGGGCACTCGCTGCTGGCCATCCGCGTGGTGGCCCGCGTCCGCGAGGCGTTCGGCATCGAGCTGCCGGTGCGCGCGCTCTTCGAGGCGCCCCAGGTGGCGGCGCTGGCGCGGCGGGTGGAGGAGATCCGCGATCAGGAGCTTCCCCCGCCGCCCCCGCTCGCGCCCCAGCCGCGCGACGGACGGCTCCCGCTCTCGTTCGGGCAGGAGCGGCTCTGGTTCGTGGACCGGCTGGAGGGAGGATCGCCCTTCTACAACATGCACGACGCGCTGCGCCTTTCGGGCGCGCTGGATGCGGCGGCGCTGGAGCGCGCGCTGGGCGAGATCGTCCGCCGGCACGAGACGCTGCGCACCGCGTTCGTGGATACCGGGGACGGCCCGGTGCAGGTGATCGCCCCCTTCCAGGGCTACACGCTCCCCGTCGAGGACCTGTCCGCGCTCCCCGCGAGGAAGCGCCGGGCCAAGGTGGCGCGCCGCGTGGCCGCCGACGCCGAGCTGCCCTTCGACCTGGCCGCGGGGCCGCTCTTCCGCGCCGCCCTGCTGCGGCTGGGTGAGGAAGAGCACGTCCTCCTCCTCTGCGTGCACCACATCGTCAGCGACGGGTGGAGCCTGGACGTGCTCTTCCGCGAGCTGGGCGCGCTGTACGCCGCCTTCCGCGACGGCCTTCCGTCTCCCCTTCCCGAGCTCCCGGTGCAGTACGCCGACTTCGCCGCGTGGCAGCGGCGGCGGCTTTCGGGGCCGGTGCTGGAGCGGCAGCTGGCGTGGTGGAAGGAGCGGCTGGCCGGCGCCCCCGCGCTGCTGGAGCTTCCCACCGACCGCCCCCGCACCGCCGAGCGGAGCTGGCGCGGCTCGCACGAGCCGGTGTCGTTCCCGCCCGCGCTGGCCCGGCGACTCGAGGCGCTGGCGCGCGGCGAGGGCGCCACGCTGTACATGGTGCTGCTGGCCGCCTTCCAGGTGCTGCTGGGCCGGTACGCCGGGAGCGACGACGTGGTGGTGGGCAGCCCCATCGCCGGGCGCGACGTGCCCGGGGTGGAGGGGCTGGTCGGCTTCTTCATCAACGCACTGGCCATGCGCGCCGACCTTTCCGGCGACCCCGCCTTCCGCCAGCTGCTGGGGCGGGTGCGCGCCGGCACGCTGGACGCCTACGAGCACCAGGAGATCCCTTTCGAGAAGCTGGTGGCCGAGCTGCAGCCCGAGCGCGCCACCAGCCACTCCCCCGTCTTCCAGGTGACCTTCACCTTCGAGGCGGCGGGCGAGGGGGCCGCGGGGCTGGGCGGGCTGGAGGTGGAGCGGGTGGAGCCCGACGCCGACACCACGCGCTGGGACCTGACGCTGGCGCTGGGCGCCGGCGCCGGCGGCATCGCCGGGCAGCTCTTCTACAGCACCGACCTCTTCGAGCGCTCCACCATCCGCCGCATGCTGGCGCACCTGGAGCGCCTGCTGGAGCAGGTGGCCGCCGACCCCGACGTGCCCCTTTCCCGGCTGGAGCTGCTGGGCGACGAAGAGCGCGCGCTGGTGGTCCACGAGTGGAACCGCACCGACGCGCCGTCGGCCTCCGACCGCTGCCTGCACCAGCTCTTCGAGGCGCAGGTGAAGACGACGCCGGGCGACGCGGCCATCCTCGCCGGCGACGAGACCGTCACCTACGCGCGGCTGGAGGCGCGCGCCAACCGCGTGGCCCACCGGCTGCTCGCCCTCGGCGTGGCGCCGGAAGAGCGGGTGGCGCTGGCGATGGAGCCGTCGCCGGACTGCATCGCCGCGCTGCTGGGGATCCTGAAGGCGGGCGCCGCCTACGTGGCCATGGACCTGGCCGCGCCGGACGACCGCATCGCCTTCATGCTGAACGAGTCGGCCGTGCGCGTGGTGGTGGCCGACGCGGCGCAGGCGGGGCGCGCGTGGGCGGCCGCGCGGACGGTGGTGGAGCTGGACGGCGCGCTCGCCCGCCTTCCCGGCCTGGCCCCGGCGGTTCCGGTCACCCCGCGCCACCTGGCCTACGTGGTCTACACCTCGGGGTCCACCGGCATTCCCAAGGGGGTGCTGGTGGAGCACGGCGGGGTGAGCAACGCCGTGGCCGCCTTCGACCGCATCTACTCCGTCACCCCCGGCTCGCGGGTGCTGCTCTTCGCGCCGCTGCACTTCGACGCGTCGGTGATGGACATCTTCACCGCGCTCACCACCGGCTCGGCGCTGGTGGTGGCCCCGCGCGACGAGCTGATCGGCGACGCGCTGGTGCGGCTGATGGAACGCCACCGGGTGACCCACGCCAAGTTCACCCCCAGCTCGCTGGCCGCCACGCCCTTCGCCGAGCTTCCCGACCTCCGCGTGGTCTCGGTGGGCGGCGAGGTGTGCAGCGCCGAGCTGGTGGCGCGCTGGGCACCGGGGCGGCGCTTCTTCAACAACTACGGGCCCACCGAGACCTCGGTCCGCATGTCGACGTTCGAGGCCAGCAACGGCACCGTGCCGCCGCCGATCGCCGCGGGGATCGACAACGTGCGCGTGTACGTGCTGGACGAGGCGGGCGCGCCGCTCCCCGTGGGCGTTCCCGGCGAGGTGTGCATCGGCGGGGTGCAGGTGGCGCGGGGATACCTGGCCCGCCCGGCGCTCACCGCCCAGCGCTTCGTGCCCGACCCCTTCTCCGGCGTTCCCGGCGCGCGCCTGTACCGCAGCGGCGACCGCATGCGCTGGAAGGGCGACGGCACGCTCGAGTTCGTGGGGCGCATCGACCACCAGGTGAAGATCCGCGGCTTCCGCATCGAGCTGGGCGAGATCGAGGCGGTGCTGCGCCGCCACCCGGACGTGGCCGGCGCCGTCGTCGTCGCCCGCGAGGACACGCCGGGGGACAAACGCATCGTGGCCTACGTGGCCGGCGGGGCGGACGCGGGCGAGCTGCGGACGCACCTGCGCCGCGCGCTCCCGGAGTACATGGTTCCCGCGGCCTTCGTCGCCCTGGGCTCGATCCCGCTCACCAGCAACGGCAAGGTGGACCGCGGGGCGCTTCCCGCGCCCGACTTCGCGGCCGCGGAAGAGGCGTACGTGGCGCCGCGGACCATGGTGGAAGAGGTGCTGGCGGGGATCTGGAGCGAGGTGCTGGGGGTGGACCGGGTGGGGGCGGACGACAGCTTCTTCGAGCTGGGCGGCCACTCGCTGCTGATCATGCAGCTGATCACCCGCATCCGCGCGGCCTTCGCCGCCGACCTTCCCATCCGCATCGTCTTCACCAGCCCCACGCTGGGCGCCATGGCCGAGGCGGTGGAGCGGCGCATCTACGAAGACATCCTGCAGATGCCCGAGGACCAGGCGCTGGAGCTGGCCGGCCTGGACCTGGTCGCGGGAGACTGACCATGACGCATCTCCACACCCGCCCCGCGGCGGCCGCAACGAATACCGGAGGTTCGAGGTGACCATCCAGGACGTGGAGCTCTCGCCCGCCAAGCGCGCGCTCCTGCAGGCACGCCTGTTCGGGCTGCATCGCGCCGCCGCCATCGTCCCCCGCCCGCGCGGGGGGCCGCTTCCCCTGTCGTCGGACCAGGAGCGCTTCTGGTTCCTGGACCGGCTGGGGCAGGGCGGCCCGGCGTACAACATCTCCGCGGCGCTGCGATTGACGGGCGGGGTGGACGAGGCGGCGCTGGAGCGCGCGCTGGGCGAGGTGGTGCGCCGCCACGAGCCGCTGCGCACGGTCTTCCGCGAGGCCGACGGCGTTCCCGTGCAGGTGGTGGCCCCCTTCGCCGGCTTCCGCCTGGCCGTGGACGACCTGTCCGCGCTCCCCGCGGCCGAGCGCGAGGCCGAGGTGCTGGCCCGCCACCGCGCGCTCTCCGGGCACCGCTTCGACCTGACCGCGGGGCCGCTCTTCCTGGCCCGGCTGCTGCGCGCGGGCGAGAAGGAGCACGTGCTTCTCCTCTGCATGCACCACATGGTCAGCGACGGGTGGAGCATGCGCGTGCTGTACCGCGAGCTGTGGACGCTGTACGACGCCTTCCGCGCCGGGCGCCCGTCGCCGCTCCCCGAGCTTCCCGTGCAGTACGCCGACTGGGCGCTGTGGCAGCGCGACGAGCCGCAGCGCCGGGCCGAGGCGCGCCACCTGGACTACTGGCGGCGGCAGCTGGCAGGCGCCCCCGAGCTGCTGGAGCTTCCCGCCGACCACCCGCGCCCGCCCACGCCCTCGCTGGGCGGCGGCACCGTGCCCGTGTTCGCGCCGCCCGCCGTGCTGGAGCGCCTGCGCGAGGTGGGGCGCGCCGAGGGCGCCACGCTGTTCATGGTGGTGCTGGCCGCCTTCAAGGTCCTGCTCGCGCGCTACAGCGGGAGCGAGGACGTGGTGGTGGGCACCCCGGTGGCCGGGCGCACGCGCGGCGAGGTGGAGGGGCTGATCGGGCTGTTCGTGAACGAGATCGTGCTGCGCACCGCGCTGAACGGCGACCCCACCTTCCGCGAGCTGGTGGGCCGGGTGCGCGAGACCGTGCTGGGCGCGCAGGAGCACCAGGAGGTGCCCTTCGACCGCGTGGTGTCGGAGCTCCGCCCGCAGCGCAGCCTGAGCCACGCCACCCTCTTCCAGGTGATCTTCCAGCTCGACAACGCCGGCGAGGGCCCCGCGGGTCGCGGGCTGGCGGTGGACGAGATCCACGTGGAGCGGGGAACCACCAAGGTGGACCTGACGCTGGGGCTGGACGCGCACGCGGGCGGGCTGACCGGGGCGCTGGACTACAGCACCGACCTGTTCGAGCGCGGCACCGCGCGGCGCATGGTGGAGCACCTGGAGCGGCTGCTGGAGCAGGTGGCCGCCGGCCCCGACCGCCGCATCTCGCGCCTGGCGCTCATCGGGCGCCCCGAGCGGGCGCGCGTGCTGGGGTGGAACCGCACCACCGCCCGGTACCCGGCCGACCGCTGCATCCACCAGCTCTTCGAGGCGCAGGCCGCCCGCACGCCCGACGCGGTCGCCGTCACCTTCGGCGACGAGCGGCTGACGTACCGCGAGCTGGACGGGCGTGCCAACCGCCTGGCGCATCACCTCGCCTCTCTCGGCGCCGGCCCCGAGGTGCGCGTGGGGCTGTGCCTGGAGCGCGGGCCCGAGCTGATGACCGCGATCTTCGGGGTGATGAAGGCGGGCGGTGCGTACGTGCCGCTGGACCCCGCCCATCCCGCCGAGCGGCAGCGCTACATGCTGGAGGATTCCGGCATCGCCGTGCTGCTCACGCAGGAGCGGCTCCGCGCCCGCGTCCCCGCGCTGGACGGCGTCCCCGTCGTCGCGGTGGACGCGGAGTGGGCGGCCATCGCCGCGGCGGGCGACGGTGCCCGCGCGCCGGAGACGGGGGTGACGTCGGAGAACCTGGCCTACGTCATCTACACCTCGGGAAGCACGGGGCGCCCCAAGGGCGTGGCCATGCACCACCGCGGGGTGTGCAACTACATCCACTGGGGCGTGCGCGCCTACGGGGCGGAGCAGGGCGATGGAGCGCCGGTCTTCACCTCCATGGCGGTGGACCTCACCGTCACCAACCTCCTCCCGCTCTTCGCCGGGCGGCCGGTGCACCTCCTTCCCGAGGATTCGCCGGTCGAGGCGCTCGCGCGCACGCTGCGGGCGCGGCCGGGGTTCGGGCTGATCAAGATCACCCCCATCCACCTGGGGCTGCTGAACACCATGATCGCCCCGGAAGACGCGCCGGGGGCCGCGCACACCCTGGTCGTGGGCGCCGACTTCCTTTCCGCCGAGCCCACGCTCTTCTGGCAGGAGCACGCGCCGGGGGTGCGGCTGATGAACGAGTACGGCCCTACCGAAACGGTGGTGGGCTGCTCGGCCTACGTCCTCCCGCAGGGGAAGCACCGCGACGGCCCGGTTCCCGTGGGGCGCGCGATCCAGAACCTGACCTTCTACGTGCTGGACCGGTGGATGGAGCCCGTCCCGGTCGGCCTTCCCGGCGAGCTGTACATCGGCGGCGCGGGGGTGGCGCGCGGGTACCTGGGGCGCCCCGGCCTTTCCGCCGAGAAGTTCGTCCCCGACCCCTTCGCCGGGGCCGGCGCGCGGATGTACCGCACCGGCGACCGGGCGCGCTGGCAGGCCGACGGCAACCTCCTGATCCTGGGCCGCACCGACAACCAGGTGAAGCTGCGCGGCTACCGCGTGGAGCTGGGCGAGGTCGAGGCGGTGCTGCGCCGCCGCCCCGGCGTGCGCGACTGCATGGTGGCCGTGCGCGAGGATCGCCCCGGCGACCGGCGGCTGGCCGCGTACGTCGTGGCCGACGCGGGCGCGGTGGACGCGGCGGAGCTTCGCGACGCGCTCCGCCGCACCCTTCCCGAGTACATGGTGCCGGACGCCTTCGTCGTTCTCGACGCGTTCCCGCAGACGCCCACGGGCAAGATCGACCGCAAGGCGCTCCCCGCGCCCGGCTGGGCGCACTCCGCCGGCGAGGACGACGAGCCGCGCGACTTCGTGGAGGCGCAGCTGATCCAGGTGTGGGAGGAGCTGCTGGGGGTGGAGGTGGGCGCCACGCAGAACTTCTTCGACCTGGGCGGCAACTCGCTCCTGGCGCTGCGCCTGTTCGCGCAGGTGAACCGGCGGATGCGGTGCGACCTTCCCGTCGCCACCCTCTTCGCCGGGGCCACGGTGCGGCGGATGGCCGCGGCGATCCAGGAGCAGCGGAAGGACGATGCATCGCCCCCCTCGCCCGTCGTGGCCCTGCAGCCGAACGGCGCGCTGCCGCCGCTCTTCTGCGTCCACCCGGCCGACCGGAACGTGATGGCGTACCTGGGCCTGGTGCGCCACCTGGGCGCCGACCAGCCGGTGTACGGCCTCCGCGACCTGGGCGACGACCTGTCCCGCCCCCTGGCGCAGATCGCCGCGGAACACGTGGCCGCCGTCCGCGCGGTGCAGCCCGCCGGGCCGTACCACCTGGCCGGATGGTCGTTCGGCGGCTTCCTGGCCTACGAGATGGCGGTGCAGCTCCGCCGGGCGGGCGAAGAGGTGGCCTTCGTGGGGCTGCTGGACACCCGCGCCCCCCGCTTCGCCGTCACCCGCGCGGCGGCGGACCGCGACCTGGTCGCCGCGCTGGCCGGCGACGTGGCCGCGCAGATGCGGCGCCCCTTCACCCTCGCCCCCGGCGCGCTGGAGGGGCTGGGGCTGGAGGAGATGCTGCGCGTCGCCGCGGACCAGCTGCGGGCGCAGGAGGCCGCCCCGGCGGGGTTCGACGCCGCCGCGCTCGGCGAGCAGTGCCACACCATCCGCGCCCGCGTTCACAGTCGCGCCGGGTACGCCGCCGCGCCGTTCGACGGCACCCTCACCCTCTTCCGCGCCGACACCCCGGCGCCGGACCTGGAAGACGTGTTCGCCGGCGAGGGCGACGAGGTGCGGCGCACCCTGGGGTGGAGCCTGCTGGCGGCCGGGATCCGGGTGCACCCGGTCCCCGGCGCGCACGTGACCATCGGCACCGAGCCGCACGTCCGCGTTCTCGCGCGGCGCATGCGCGAGGCGCTGGCCCACGCCCGCGCGCTCCCGGGCGCCGCGGAGGAAAACCGATGAGCGCCCGCGCCCCCTTTGGCGCCGGCCGCGCGACCACACGCCCCACCTTCGCGAGGGCAGCCGTGGCTCCACCCGTATCCGTGCTCGACCGACCCGCCGCCGCCGAGCGCGCGCGGTTCGCGCCCGCCACCGCGCTCTTCGCGCCCCCGGCGCCGCACCGCCGCTCGGGCGCCGGCGAGGTGCACGCGCACCACGGCGAGATCGTGCAGGGCGCCTTCTACTCGGCCGACGGCACGCTGGAGCAGGCGCTGGTCACGCTCCCCTGCTCGCTGTACCGCTCCCGCGCCCGCTTCCGCCCGCTGCGCTCGGGGCCGCTGACCGTGGAGCCCGCCGGGTGCACCAAGGCCCGCGACGCCGCCCGCCTCACCCTCGAGGTGCTGGGGCGGCCGGGGTGGGGCGGGTCCATCCGCATCGACAGCAACGTTCCCGTCAGCTGGGGATGCGGCTCGTCCACCACCGACGTGCTGGCCACCATCCGCGCCGTGGCCGACGCCTTCGACGCCGAGCTCCCCCCGGAGTGGGCCGCGCGCCTGGCCGTGGCCTCGGAGGTCGCGTCGGACTCGCTGATGTACGCCCCCGACCGCGCCGTGCTCTTCGCGCAGCGCCGCGGCAGCGTGCTGCAGGACCTGGGCGGGCCGCTCCCGGCGGTGCACGTCCTGGGCTTCAACACCGAGGTGGACCGCGGGGTGGAAACGCTCTCGCTTCCCCCCTGCCGCTACTCGGGGTGGGAGGTCGAGGCCTTCGGGCCCATCCTGGGGCTCCTGCGCCGCGCGGTGCAGGAGCAGGATCCCCGGCTGCTGGGGCGCGTGGCCTCGGCCAGCACCGCCATCAACCAGCGCCACCGCCCCAAGCGCCACATGACCGAGATCACCGCCCTGGCGCGGGAGACCGGCGCGGCGGGGGTGCAGGTGGCGCACAGCGGCACCGTGGCCGGGCTCCTCTTCGAGCCCGGGCGCGAGGCCGCCGAACGCATGCACCACGCACGCACCCGGCTGCAGCGGCTGGGGCTCGTCCGCACCTGGCACTTCGCCACCCAGCCGAACCAACCGGAGGTACTCTCGTGAGCGGTCCCGCGATCAACGCCAGTTCCGTGGACGCCATGGCGCTCCCGCGCCTGGTGTGGCTGCGCCCCAACCTGGTGGGGCTCGCCTTTCCCCTGCTGAAGCTCCTTCCCGCGCGCTACATCATCCGCAAGGCGCGCGAAGAGGGCGAGCTTCCTCCCGGCGGCGCCATCGCCGAGACCAGCTCCGGCACCTTCGGGCTGTCGCTGGCCATGGTGGCGCGGCTGCACGGCCATCCGCTCACGCTGGTGAGCGACGCCTCGCTCGAGCCCGCGCTCCGCCGCCGCCTGGCCGACCTGGGCGCCGACGTGCACGTGCTGCGCGACGCGGGGCCGTCGGGGGCCTTCCAGAAGGCGCGGCTCGAGTACCTCGACCGCTTCCTGGACGAGCACCCCGGCACCTTCTGCCCGCGCCAGTACAGCAATCCCCGCAACCCGGCGTCGTTCGCCCCGGCGGCCGAGCTGCTGGCGCACGCCGCCGGCGCGGTGGACTGCCTGGTGGGCCCCGTGGGCTCCGGCGGCTCGTCGTGCGGCATCGCCTCGTACCTGCGCCTCCTCTTCCCGGAGATGCTGCTCGCGGGCGTCGACGCGCACCGCAGCGTGCTCTTCGGCCAGTCCGACGCCCGGCGCACGCTGAAGGGGATGGGGAACAGCCTGGTTCCGCCCAACGTGGACCACACCGCCTTCGACCTGGTGCACTGGGTGGGCGCGGCCGAGGCCTTCCGCGCCACCCGCGAGCTGCACCGCCAGCACGCGCTGTTCATGGGGCCCACCAGCGGCGCCGCCTACCTGGCCGCCGACTGGTTCGCCCGCCGCAACCCCGACCTGCTGACCGCGGTGATCCTCCCCGACGAGGGCTACCGCTACGAGAACACCGTCTACGACGACGAGTGGCTGGCCGAGCGCGGCCTGGCCCTCGACGCGCTCCCCCGCGATCCGGTGGAGTGGGACCACCCGCACGACGGCGACGACGCGTGGGCCTTCTACCGCTGGGGCCGCCGCACCTACGCCGAGGTCACCGGCGCCCCCGCCGAGCCGCTGGAGCTGGCGTCGCTGTGATGGCTGGCGGCCCGCGGTGGCGATCGGGAGATGCGAAGGCGATGCAGGGGACATGCGGGCGATGTGGGGGCGATGCGGGGCCGGTCCGGGGCGATCCGGGAGGCGATCGATGGACCTCGTCCTCCACGGGACGTCATCCCGAGGCCGGCCACGACGAAGCCGGATCTCGGGGGATGACGGCAGGCCGAAGGATCGGTGGCCCGCCGCCTCACGCCGGCAGCGGACACGCACGACCCGTTGGACTGATGGGATTCGGTGGATGGGGCCCGCCTCCCCATGACGGGAGGGCGAAGCGTGGGACCGGAATCACCCGCGCCCCCCGCGGACGTCATCCTGAGGCCGGCCCCGACCAAGCCGGACCTCGGGGGATGACGGCAGGCCGAAGGATCTGTGGCCCGCCCCCGCACGTCAGCCGTAGAAACGCACGACCGATCGATCGAGTGAAGGTGATGGGAGATGGACCGCCGGGCAGCCTCGCCCGGCCGGAACCCTGAAGAGGTGCCAAGGTGAGTAGAACGAGCATGCAGCTGGCCCGCTGGCGCGCCCTCCTGGGGCTGCTCTGGAGCGCCGGGCGATGGCGGGCGGTGCGCTTCGGGGTGGGAACGCTGCTGGTCGGCGCCCTCCCCACGGCGGTCATCGTGCTGACCGGCGCGCTGGTGGACGCCATCCCCGGCGCGGTGCGCCACGGGCTGGGCGCGCCGGGCGGGCACCCCGCCCTCCTGGCGCTGGCCGGGCTGGCCCTGGCGCTGGCGCTGGCCTCGGCGGGCGGCAACTGGCTGCACCAGCAGGGGCTGGTGCTGAACGCCGCGTACGCGCTGGAGGTGCACTCCACCGTCGCCCGCGTGAACCTGGGCACTCCCGGGGTGGCCCCGCTCGAGGACCCCGCGCTCCGCGACGAGCTGGAGGCGGTGCACGAGGCCGAGCGGCGCGGCGTGCTGCGGATGACGGCCTCGGAGCTGTCGTACGTGGCGCTCCAGCGCATCCGCGGCTTCGGCGCCTTCGCGGTGCTGCTGGGCTTCCGCTGGTGGGCGCCCCTTCTCCTGGCCGCCGCCTGGTACCTGACCAACCGGGCGTACATGAAGAAGACCGAGAAGGGGATGACCGTGCAGGACGGCGCCCCCGGAGTGCGCCGCGCCGGCTACCTGCGCTCGCTGGCCCTGGACCCCTCGGCCGCCAAGGAGATCCGCGTCTTCGGGCTGGGCGCGTGGGCGGTGGGGCGGTATGGCGACGCGATGCTGGAGGCGCTCGGCGAGCTCTGGGCCAGCCGCGGCGCGGCGCGCGGATGGAGCGCCGCCGCGACCGTCATGCTGGTCGTCTCCCACGCCGCCGTCCTGGGCGCGCTCGGCGCTTCCGCGGCCGCCGGCACCCTGGGCGTGGCCGGGCTGCTGGTGTTCGTGCAGGCGGTGATCGCCACCAGCGACCTGGGGCTGGTGGGCGACTCGCAGTGGTGGCTGGCCGAGTCGCTGGTCGTCGCCGGAAAGGTCTCGGCGCTGCGCCGCCGCGCCGCCGCCTGGCTGCTGGATGGTGGGCCCGAGCCGCCGCGCGCGGCCGGGCGCGGCAAGGTGGCCGTGCGGCTCGACGGCGTGCGCTTCACCTACCGCGGCCGCCCGGCGCCCGTGCTCGACGGCCTCACCCTCGACATCCCCGCCGGCCAGTCGCTGGCCGTGGTGGGCGAGAACGGGGCGGGGAAGAGCACCCTCATCAAGCTCCTCTGCGGGCTGTACGAGCCCGACGCGGGGCGCATCACGCTGGACGGCGGGGCCACCCCGCTCGAGGCCCGCGGCCGCGTCGGCGTCATCTTCCAGGACTTCGTCCGCTACCCGCTGGCGCTGCGCGAGAACGTGGGCTTCGGCCATCTCCCCCTGCTGCACGACGACGCCGCGCTCACCGGCGCGCTGCACGACGCGGGCGGCGCCGGGCTGCTGGGCGACCTTCCCGCCGGGCTCGACACCGTGCTCACCCGCGAGGGCGAGGGCGGGGCCGACCTGTCCGGCGGGCAGTGGCAGCGCGTGGCACTGGCCCGCGCGCTCACCGCCATCCGCGGCGGCGCGGGGCTGCTGATCCTGGATGAGCCCACCGCCGCCCTCGACGTCCGCGCCGAGACCGAGCTGTTCGAGCGCTTCCTGGAGCTCACCCGCGGCGTCACCACCATCCTGGTCTCGCACCGCCTTTCCAGCGTCCGCCACGCCGACCGCATCGTGGTGGTCGACGGCGGGCGGGTGGTGGAGGACGGCACCCACGACCAGCTGATGCGCTCCGGCGGCCGCTACGCCGAGATGTTCTCGCTGCAGGCCAACCGCTTCTCCCCCAAGCTGGAGGTGGCCGATGCGTGAGCAATGGCGCGCCCTGGTCTTCCTGGTCGGCACCGCCTGGAAGACCGCCCGCTGGCGCTCGCTGGGGCTCCTGCTGGAGCCCGTGGGAGCCCTGCGCTTCCCCCTCTTCGCCTGGTTCCTCCGGCTCATGGCCGACGGCGCGGTGCGGCACGACGGCCGCCTGCTGCTGCTGGCCGGCGCCGGCATCGCCGCCACCCGCGTGCTCTGGTTCGCGGGGCTCTGGTACGGCAGCATGCTGCGCATCCGCCTGACCGAAGAGGTGGGGCTGGCCATCGACCGCGAGGTCACCACCCTGGTCTCCGCGCTCCCGGGGCTGGAGCACCACGAGCGGCCCGACTACCAGGACCGGCTGGAGCTGCTGCGGCAGAACCAGGGCGTCCTGGGGCGCTCGCTGAACACCCTCATCCGCGCCGCCAACTTCACCGTGGGCGGGGTGGCCACGGTGGTGGCGCTGGCGCTGGTCAGCCCCTGGCTCCTCCTCCTCATCCCCTTCGCCCTTCCCGCCCTTCCCGTGGCCGCCGCCCAGCAGCGCGCCTTCGGCCAGGCGGAAGAGCGCTTCGCCGGGCCCGCCCGCCGCGCCCGCCAGCTGCAGGCGCTCACCGCCGACCGCAACGCGGGGATGGAGATGCGCGTGTTCGGGCTGCAGCGCGAGCTCCTGGGGCGCTTCCGCCGGGCGTGGGAGGGCTCGCGCGCCATCCTCCTGGCCGTGGAGCGGCGGATCGCCCTGCAGGACAGCGCGGTCGACGTGCTGTTCGTGGCCGGCTTCGCGGGCGCCGTGGCCCTCATGCTGTGGCGCGCCAGCCGCGGCCTGGCCACGGTGGGCGAGGTGGTGATGGCCGTGTACCTCTGCCAGCAGGTGCGCACCGGCGTGCTGGACCCCATCCGCAGCGTGGCCGGCGTGGGCGAGTCGCTGCGCGCCGCCGGGCGCGTGCTCTGGCTGCGCGACTACGCCCAGGAGCAGGACCGGGCGCGCCCCGCCGCGCGCCCCGCCCCGGCGCGGCTGCGCGAGGGGATCGTCTTCGAGAACGTTTCCTTCCGCTACCCCGGCACCGACCGCTGGGCGCTGCGCGACGTGTCGCTCACCATCCCCGCCGGCGCCGTCATCGCCCTCGTCGGCGAGAACGGGGCGGGAAAGACCACGCTGGTGAAGCTGCTGGCGGGGATGTACGAGCCCACCTCGGGGCGGATCCTGGTCGACGGCGCCGACCTGGCCGGGATCGACCCCCGGCGGTGGCGCGAGCGGCTTTCCGCCGCCTTCCAGGACTTCGTGCGCTTCGAGCTTCCCGCGCAGCAGGCCGTGGGCGTGGGCGACCTCCCCCGCATTTCCGACCGCGCCGCGGTGGAGGCGGCGCTGGAGAGCGCCGGGGCGGCCGGCGTGCTGCCGAACCTCCCGGACGGGCTGGAGACGCAGCTGGGGGCCAGGTGGGAGGGCGGCGTGGACCTTTCCACCGGGCAGTGGCAGAAGCTGGCGCTGGGGCGCGCGCTGATGCGCCGCGAGCCGCTGGTGGTGTTCTTCGACGAGCCCACCGCCAGTCTCGACGCGCTGGCCGAGCACGCCCTGTTCGAGCGCTACACCCGCGAGGCGCGCTCCGGCTCCGCGCGCGGCGCGGTCACCGTGCTGGTCTCGCACCGCTTCTCCACCGTGCGCTCCGCCGACCTGATCCTGGTGATCGACGGCGGGCGCGTAACCGAGCTGGGCGCGCACGACGAGCTCCTCTTGCGCGAGGGGCTGTACGCCGAGCTGTACCTTCTCCAGGCGCGCTCGTATGCCTGACCGCCGGACATCCGCCTGCACCCGGGAGGGGAAGCCCCATGGCACGTGACCTTTCCTTCCGGCGCGCGATGGAGTTCGCCGCCGACCTCATCCGCATCCCCTCGCTCTCGGGCGGCGAGGAGGCGGTGGCGCTGCGCATCCTCGATGAGCTGCACGCGGTGGGCTTCGACGAGGCCGCCATCGACCGCGCGGGCAACGTCGTGGGCCGCATCGCCGGCACCGGGCACGCACCCGCGGTCGCCCTGTCCTCGCACATGGACGTGGTCGACGTGGGCGACCCCGGCGCGTGGGAGCACGACCCGTACGCCGGTGTCCTGGCCGGCGGCTTCCTGCACGGCCGCGGGGCCATGGACGTGAAGGGCCCGCTGGCCATCCAGGTGTACGCCGCCGCCCGCTTCGTGGCCGAGCGCCCCGCCGGCGACCTGGTCACCCTCTTCTCCGTGTACGAGGAGAAGGGGGGATGGGGGATGATGCACATGATGGACACCCTGGGCGTGCGCCCGGGCGCCGTCATCCTCAGCGAGGCCACGGGGGGCGACCTGTGCACCGGCCACCGCGGCCACGCCGAGCTGGCGGTGGAGATCCACGGGGTGGCCGCGCACGCCAGCGCGCCGGAGCGGGGCCGCAACCCCAACGATCTCCTCCCCCACGTGCTGCTGGCGCTCGGCGAGCTGTCCGCGGCGCAGCCGCGCCACCCGGTGCTGGGGGCGGCCACGCTCACGCCCACGGTGGTGGAGTGCTGGCCCAAGAGCGGGAACGTGATCCCCGACCGCGTCCGCGTGACGCTGGACATGCGCGTGCTTCCGGGGTGGAGCGAGTGCGCCGCCGTCGCCGAGCTGCGCGCGCTCCTGGCGGCCCGCGTGCCGGCCGGCGAGGGCGTGCGCGTGGAGGTGCTCCCCGGCCGCGCCACCCACCGCGCCTGGACCGGGTGGGAGGACGAGCACAGCAACTTCACCCCCGGCTTCCTGGTGCCCGACGAGCACCCCGTGGTCCAGGCCGCGGCGGGCGCCGTGCTGGCCGCCACCGGCCGCGCGCCCCGCATCCGCCAGTGGAAGTTCGGCACCGACGGCGGGCACTCGTGCGGCACCCACGGCGTTCCCACGCTGGGCTACGCGCCCGGCGACGAGGCGCTGGCGCACACCAACCGCGAGCGGCTGGAGTTGGCCCAGGCGCGCACCGTGTTCGGCGCCTATCCCGCGCTGATCCGCGCGGTGCAGTCCACGCTCGCCGCCGCCCGGGGCATTCCCGTGCAGGGGCTGGCCGTGGCGCGCGGCTCCCCCCTGTCCGCCGCCGCGGGGGGCTGACGCCCGCCCCCCTGAGCCCGAACCGTTCGAACCCCGACGACGCTCCCCGCGGCCGTGCCCGGCGCGAGGACCTCCCATCCGACCCGAAGGAGTGGACCGAGATGTACCGCATTGCACTGGTGAACATGCCGCTGGCCAACCTGGCCATGCCCTCGCTGGCCCTCACCCAGCTCCAGGCCGTGGTCGGCAAGGCGTTCGGCGAGCGCGTCTCGGCCGAGCTCCACTACCTGAACCAGGACTTCGCCCTGCACGTGGGGCTCCCGTTCCACGACGAGCTGATGTCGTTCGCCCACCACCCCGCGGGGCTGGGCGACTGGTTCTTCCGCGCCGCCGCCTTCCCGGGCGAGCCCGACAATGCCGACGAGTACTTCCAGCGCTACTATCCCCCGCACGCGCCGCAGAACCGCGCGCTGCGCGAGCTGGTGATGGAGAAGCGCGCCGGCGTGGTGGCGCACTTCCACGACATGATCGACCGCTACGCGCTGGACACGGCCGACGTGGTGGGCTTCACCTCCATGTTCTCGCAGAACGTGGCCTGCCTGGCCATGGCGCGCCTGCTGAAGGAGCGCAACCCCGGCGCCGTCATCCTGGTCGGCGGCGCCAACTGCGAGTCGGTCATGGGCCGCGAGCTCATCGACCGCGCGCCCATGGTCGACTTCGTCTTCTCCGGCCCCTCGCTGCGCAGCTTCCCCGAGCTGGTGCGCTGCCTGATGGAGGGCGACCACGAAGGGTGCCACCGCATCGACGGCGTCTTCTCGCGGCGCAACCGCGTGCAGGCCGCCGGGTGCGGCTCCGTGGCCGCCGGGGACCAGGGCGACGTGCCCACGGTGCGCGCCTTCGGCGAGGAGAACGACGTCAACGAGCTGCTCGGCTTCGCCTACGAGCCCTTCCTGGACCGCTACGAGGCCAACTTCCCCGACCGCGTGCGTCCCGTCCTCCTCTTCGAGACCTCGCGCGGCTGCTGGTGGGGCGAGCGGGCGCACTGCACCTTCTGCGGGCTGAACGGCTCCACCATCAACTACCGCTCCATGCGGACCGAGAACGCCTTCACCCTGCTGAACGGCCTGTTCCAGCACGCCGACCGCGTCAGCGAGCTGCAGAGCGTCGACAACATCCTCCCCAAGAGCTACCTCACCGACGTCCTCCCCTACCTCGACACCCCCGAGGGGATGGCCATGTTCTACGAGGTGAAGGCCGACCTGGGCGAGGACGACTTCCGCGTGCTGGCCAAGGCGCGGGTGCTGCGCATCCAGCCGGGGATCGAGGCGCTGAACACCTCCACGCTGAAGCTGATGCGGAAGGGGACCTCGGTCTTCCAGAACCTGAGCTTCCTGATCAACGCCGTGCGCTACGGTATCGAGCCCGCCTGGAACATGCTCATCGGCTTCCCCGGCGAGGAGATCGACGTGTACGAGAAGTACCTGCGCGAGCTGCCGCTGCTCACGCACTTCTTCCCCCCGTCGGGCGTCTTCCCCATCCGCTTCGACCGCTTCAGCCCGTACTACGAAGAGGCCGACGCCTACGGGCTGGACCTGCAGCCGCTGGACTGGTACGCGCTGACCTATCCCTGGCCGGCCGAGGCGCTGGCCAACCTGGCCTACTACTTCGCCGACCAGAACTACCTGGCCCCGTACGCCATGAACGCGGCGCGCATGGTCAGCAAGCTCCGCGAAAAGGTGGAGCGCTGGAAGGAGCTGTGGAAGCACGCGCAGAAGCCCGAGCTGCGCGTGGACGAGCGCGGCGGCCAGTCGTACGTCTTCGACTCGCGCTCCGGCGCCCCGGTCGAGTACGCCATCCCCGCCTCCACCCGGCGCGTGCTCGACGCGTTCGCCACGGCCAAGAAGCCGGTGAACGTCGCCCGCGAGCTGCCGGGGGTGAACGTCGACGCCGAGATCGCCACGCTGGTCGAGCGCGGGCTCCTCTTCCACGAGAACGAGCGCTACATCAGCCTGGTCGTCGCCCCCGTGCAGCCCGTGTCCATCCCGCTGGTGCGGACGGACTTCGCGCTGGCCGCCGCGTAGCCGGGAGACTGACGGAATGCGACTGGACGAAGCCCGCGCGCTGGTCACCGGTGCCGCCAGCGGGCTGGGGTACCGCTTCGCGCTGGAGCTGGCGCGCGCCGGCGCCGCGGTGGCCGCGGTCGACGTGAACGGCGAAGGGCTGCGCGCCCTGGCCGCCGAGGCCGCGGGGCTCCCCGGCCGCGTGGAGACCTTCGTGGGCGACGTGGCCGACGAGCCCGCGGTCCGCGCCTTCGTGCGCGACGCGGCCGAGCGGCTGGGCGGCCTGAACGTGCTGGTGAACAACGCCGCCGTGCTTCTCGACGGGCTGCTGGTCACCGAGGAGGACGGGTGGGTCCGCCGCCTTCCCACCGCCCAGTGGCGCAAGGTGCTCGACGTGAACCTCACCGGGCAGTTCCTGGTGGCGCGCGAGGTGGCGGCCGAGATGCTGGAGCGCCGCGAGGCCGAGGGGGTGATCGTGAACCTGTCGTCGCTGGCCCGCGCCGGGAACGTGGGCCAGTCCGGCTACGGCGCCTCCAAGGCCGCGCTCGACTCGGCCACCCGCACCTGGGCGCTGGAGCTGGCGCGCTACGGCATCCGCGTGGCGGCCATCGCCCCCGGCGTCATCCGCACCCCCATCCTGGATCACATCTCCCCCGAGGCGCAGCAGGCGCTGCTGGCGGCGATCCCGGTGGGGCGCTTCGGCGACCCGAACGAGGTGTGGCTGGCGCTCCGCTTCATCCTCGAGTGCGGCTTCTTCACCGGCCGCCTCCTCGAGGTCGACGGCGGCGCGCAGATGTAGGGTGGATGGAGGTGTCGGCGGCGCGCAGATGCAGGAGTGGGATGGAGATGCAGGGCGGAGATCGGAATGGATCCCGGGCGGGGCGCGAAGACGCGGCCTGATGCCGATCAGTCGGGCGAGCGAGTGTTGCCCACCGATCTCCCCCAGACGTCATCCTGAGGCCGGCCACACCGTAAGCGGCTGCCGCACGGGACGTTGCAGGCCGAAGGATCTATGGCCCGTCCAGCACGTCCGCCCGAGGAAGCACACCCGAGCCTCCCTCCGAATTCGGCAGGAGATCGGGAGATCGAGGACCGAGAGATGGAAACGCGCCGGGCACGCCGCGGGGAGACACCGAATCCCCCCGGCTCCCGGCCCAGAGCACCGGGAAGTACCGTGATGGAAGGCATGCTCCAGGACATCCGCTTCGCGCTGCGCACCTTTCGCCGCGCGCCGGGCTTCGCGCTGGTCGCGGTGCTCACCCTGGCGCTGGGGATCGGCATCAACACCGCCATCTTCAGCGTGGTCAACGGCGTGCTCCTGCGCCCGCTCCCGTACCGCGACCCCGGCGCCCTGGTGCGCCTGTACCACGTCCACGCCGAGAAGGCGCCGCAGGGCGGGCCCTTCTCGCCGCAGGACTTCGACGACCTGAAGGCCGGGGCGCGCGGCTTCCGGTCGCTGGCCTCCTACTGGTTCGTTCCCGGCGAGTCCGGGCTGAACCTCACCGGCGACGGCCGCGAGCCGCGCCGCGTGCAGGGCGCGTTCGTCTCCCCCGAGTTCTTCCCGCTCCTGGGCGTCTCGGCCGCGCGCGGCCGCACCCTGCGCGCCGACGAGAACGTCCCCGGGGCCGACCGGGTGGCCGTGCTCAGCGACGCCTTCTGGCGCAGCCGCTTCAACGCCGACCCGTCGGCCGTCGGCCGCACGGTCACCCTCGACGGCAAGCCCTTCACCGTGGTGGGGGTGATGCCGCCGCGCTTCGCCTTCCCCGCGCGCGAGGCCGAGGTGTGGGTCCCCGTCTCGCTCATCGGCGACAACGAGATCCCGCACGAGCGCGGCCTCCGCTGGCTCGACGTCGTCGGCCGCCTGGGCCCCGGCACCGCGCCCGAAGCGGCGCTCGCCTCCGCCAGCGCCGTGCTGGGCCAGCTGGCCGGCGACCACGCCGACAGCAACGAGGGATGGACCCGCGCGCGCATGGAAACGCTGCGCGACTCGCTCGTCGGCCCCGTGCGCCCCGCGCTGCTGGTGCTGATGGCCACCGTGGTGATGGTGCTCCTGGTCGCCTGCGCCAACCTGGCCAACCTCCTCCTGGCCCGCGCCTCGGCCCGCGAGCGCGAGATCGCCATCCGCACCGCCCTGGGCGCGGGGCGCCACCGCCTCGTCCGGCAGATGCTCACCGAAAGCCTGGTGCTGGCGCTGCTGGGCGGCGCGGCCGGCGTGGTGCTGGCCGCGTTCGGCGTGCGCGCGCTCCTGGCGCTCAGCGCCGGCACCCTCCCGCGCCCCGGCGAGGTGGGGCTCGACGCCGGCGTCGTCCTCTTCGCCCTCCTGCTGTCGGTGGTCACGGCGGTGCTCTTCGGGCTGGTCCCCGCCGTCCGCACCGCGCGCGGCGCCACCGCCGAGGTCCTGCGCGACGGCGGCCGCGGCGGCAGCGAGCGCCGCGGCGGCCGCACCCGCGCCGCGCTGGTGCTGGGCGAGACCGCCGCCGCCATGGTGCTGCTGGTGGGCGCCGGGCTCCTCATCAACTCGTTCTGGCGGCTGGTCAGCGTGGACCCCGGCTTCCGCCCCGACCACGTGCTGGTCGCGTCGTTCGACATCCCCCCCGGCTACGACACGCCGGAGAAGATGAACGCCTACCGCGCCGAGCTGCTCCGGCGCGTCGGCGAGATCCGCGGCGTCACGGCGGTGGGCGCGGCCAAGACCCAGCCCCTGCGCGGCCACGGCGAACGCATGCAGTTCACCCTCCCCGGCCGCACCGGCGGCGACGCGGTGCTGCGCCCCGCGTCGGGCACCTACATCGTCAGCGCCGGCTACTTCGCCGCGCTGGGGATCCCCGTGCAGCGCGGCCGCGTCTTCGAGGCTCGCGACGACGCCCCCGACGCGCCCCCGGTGCTGGTCGTGAACCAGTCGGCCGCGCGGCGCTACTGGCCCGGCGCCGACCCCGTGGGTCAGACGGTCCTGCTCGGCGACGCCCCCTTCACCGTGGTCGGCGTCGTGGGCGACGTGCGCAACGAGGGGCTGGCGTCGGCCACCGGGCCGGCCGCGTACCTTCCCTTCAGCGTGGCGCCGCGCCCGGCCACCCGCCTGTTCGTCCGCGCCTCGGGCGACCCCGCGGCGCTCGCCCCGGCGGTCCGCGACGCCATCCACTCCGCCGACCCGCTGCAGCCCATCGCCGACATCCGCACCCTCCGCGGCGCCATGGCCGACACGGTGGCGCAGCCGCGCTTCTTCACCCTGCTCCTGGGCGTCTTCGGCGGGCTGGCCATGTTCCTGGCCGCGCTCGGCCTCTACGGCGTGGTCGCCTACTCCGTCACCCGCCGCACGGTGGAGATCGGCATCCGCATGGCCTTGGGCGCCCGCGCCCGCGACGTGGTGCTGATGGTGGTGCGCCGCGCGATGGGACCGGCGCTGGGCGGCATCGTCGCCGGCACCGCGGCGGCCGTCCTGCTGGCGCGGTTCCTCGCCTCCATGCTCTTCGAGGTGCGCCCCGGCGACCCGGCCACCTTCGTGGCGGCGGCGGCCCTGCTCGCCGCGATCGCGCTCCTGGCCAGCTGGCTCCCCGCCCGCCGGGCCTCCCGCGTCGACCCCATGCGCGCTCTCCGCGCCGAGTAACACCGGGCCGTCCGGGGAGATGGGCCTCCGCGCCCGATCTCCCCGACATCCGGAAGGGCGGGCATACCGCCACTCCTTCCGACGAGCCCTCCGGATCGACTTCGGGGGGCTCGTCTCGTCTTTATATATCGCGCGGTGCCCGGCGATCGCCGGACGGCGGCGATCGAGAAACGCCCCGTTGACGCCGAAGCGGATTTCGTGTATCATTGGCGCCCCGCTGGAAACCCGAGGGAAACCGGCCCCCGCGAGGGGGTTGACGGGGCTTTGCCGGGCTGATATCCTTTAGGGCTGTCGCCCGAACGGCGGCGGGCGATCGAGGGGCAGCAAAAACGTTCGAATCGCCTCTTGACCGCAGGTTGTAAGTGGTTTAGCTTGAGAGAGTTAACCGAAGGCAGGGCAGGGTGGAAGTCGCAAAAGAAGAGGCTTCCGAGGGGTTGACGGTCGGGCCGGTCAGGGTTAGATTGAAAGGCTTGCTCGAAGGAGCGGGCAGACGCGACGGGCCGGGTGAAACCGGGCGGTTGCCATGAAG
>Ga0326721_10000047_pt1 | contig 98882 bp, 78 predicted proteins | sample SGPome_FD_203951 | JGI IMG/M metagenome (GOLD analysis project Ga0326721, IMG submission 203951) | Soil microbial communities from Southern Great Plains, Lamont, Oklahoma, United States - SGP_1_2016 | ecosystem: Engineered > Artificial ecosystem > Soil microcosm > Unclassified | place: USA... | reverse complement strand
GCCACAGACAACTCCCGCATGAACCCAGGAGTGTCACCAATCAACCGAAGTAGGCGTAACCCATCAACCGAAACACCGACACCCATCACCCGAAGGCCGAATGGGAACCATCAACCGAAGGCACACAGCCCAGATGTGCCCCCGGCAGGATTCGAACCTGCGACGCCCGGCTTAGGAGTCCGGCGCTCTATCCCCTGAGCTACGAGGGCGAGAACCGTGACGCCAGGCGTACGGTCGGCCTGCCTCGCAGTCTAGGGCACCGGACCGGTCGTGCCCGGCCGAGCACAGGGCAAGTGCTGGAGTGCGGGTACGTGGTTAGGCTGGCAGCGTGGAACTGACCCATGTCGATGCTAGCGGCGCTGCCCGGATGGTGGACGTCACGGACAAGCAGGTCAGCGTCCGGGAGGCGCGGGCGTCCGGGGTGTTCCGGACCACCGCCGAGGTGATCGGGCTGCTGCGCGCCGACGGCCTGCCCAAGGGCGACGCGCTGGCGGTGGCCCGGATCGCCGGGATCGCGGCGGCCAAGCGGACACCGGAGTTGATCCCGCTGTGCCACCCGGTGGCGATCCACGGTGTGACGGTGGAGTTGGAGCTCGGCACGAACTGCGTGACGATCACCGCGACGGTCCGGACCGCCGACCGCACCGGGGTCGAGATGGAGGCGCTCACCTCGGTAGCCGCAGCCGGTTTGGCCTTGTACGACATGGTGAAAGCCGTCGACCGGTCGGCGGTGCTGACCGACATCCGGCTGGAACGCAAGTCCGGCGGGCGGCGTGGGGACTGGGAACGGGACGGCTCATGACCGGCTCGACCTCGGCGGCGGTGATCACCTGCTCGAACCGGTCGGCGGCCGGCGAGCGCCCGGACGATTCCGGGCGGCTGCTGGCCGACACGCTGCGCGACTGGGGCTATGACGTGCTGGCCAAGCTGGTGGTGCCCGACGACGTGGCGCTGATCCAGAAGGCGGTGCGGCAGGTGCTGACCGACGGTGCCCGGCTGGTGCTGACCACCGGTGGCACCGGGCTGAGCCCGACCGATGTGACGCCGGAGGCGGTCGCTCCGATGATCGAGCGGTCGATCCCGGGCATCGCCGAGCGGCTGCGGCTGGCCAATGCCGAGGCGGTGCCGACCGCGGTGCTGTCCCGCGGGGTGGCCGGGCTGATCGGGGACGCGCTGGTGGTGACGCTGCCGGGCTCACCGGGCGGTGTCCGGGACGGGCTGGCGGTGCTGCAGCCGCTGGTGGGCCACCTGCTGGATCAGGTGAGCGGCGGCGACCACCGCCCCGGTGGTGGCGTATGAAGGTCCGGATCGCCGAGGTCAGCGAGACGCCGCTGGACGTGGCCGCCCACTCGGCCGCTACCCGAGATGCCGCGGCGGGGGCTGATGTGAGCTTCTGCGGGGTGGTGCGCGACCACGACCACGGCCGGACGGTGGTGGAGCTCGAATACACCTCGCACCCCAGCGCGGCGGGGATCCTGCGCGAGGTCGCGGAGGAGATCGCGGCCGACCCGGCGGTGCTCGCGGTGGCGGTCAGCCACCGGATCGGCATGCTCGCCATCGGCGACGTGGCGCTGGTTGCGTCGGTCACTGCGGCGCACCGCAAGCAGGCGTTCGACAGCTGTCAGCGATTGGTCGATGAGGTGAAGGCCCGGCTGCCGATCTGGAAGCGGCAGGTGTTCACCGACGGCACCGACGAATGGGTCAACTGCCCCTAGTTCCGCCGGACGCCCAGCCACCGTCGGTTTCAGCGCGTGCGATGGCGGGCGGAGTAGTTCTCAGCCGCCGGCGAACGGCGGCGGGGTGATTTTCAGCCGCCGGCGAACGGCGGCAGGATGTCCACCACCGCGCCAGCGGTCAGCGGATGGTCCTCCCGGCTGGGCTTGACCTCGTCGACCAGCACGGAACTGGCCCCGACGACCTCGGCCAGCCCCGGGCGGGCCCGGAGCTGGCCGAGCAGGTCGGCGAGGGTGTCGGCGGTCAGGACCTCTGATGCCAGGCCGGCTGCCCGGCGGGCTCCTGCCCAGTACCGGACAGTGACCTGGGACGGCATCAGCTCTGCTCGTCCTTGTGGACGTCCGGGTTCGCGCTCGGGGAGGTCAGGCCGGGATCGGTCTCCAGGGTCGGCGTCGCAGCCGGCGGTGGGACCTCGACCGGTTCGGCCGGAATGACCACTGGTGACACCGGCTCGACCAGTACGGCGTCCGGTTCCCCGAGGTCTGTGGCCGCAGCGCCGCCTGCAGCCGCCGCGCCGGCCGCCCCCGCAGCGCCGGCTCCGCCGGCCTTGTCGCCCACCTTCTGCGCGGTGTCGTGCACGACGCCCTGCACCTTGTCGATCTGCCCGCTGTAGCGGCCCTTGGTCGCCTTGTCGAGGCTGTCGGCTGCCTTGTCGATGCCCTGGGCGACGGCGGGTGCGGCCTTGCTGGCCAGCTCGGTGGCTCGTTCCTTGGCCTGCTCGGCCAGCGGGCCGGCCTTCTCCTTGGCCTCGGCGGCCAGCACGGTGGCTCGTTCCTTGGCCTGCTCGGCCAGCGGGCCAGCCTTTTCCTTCGCCTGATCTGCGATCTTCTTCAACTTCTCCAACATCGCTATGGCCTCCTCGTGGTGTTCAGGACAGGGCGCGCACACTGGCGGGGTGACCGAATCCCAGCACAGTCAGCAACCCCCCGAACCCTCTGACAGCGAAACACTGGAACCTCCATCATCGCCTTCCGCCGGCCCTCGACGCCAGGCGGGGGAGGATCTGCTGCCACAGCGCTCCAGTGACGAGGCCGAACTCGGCTGGGGCGACCGTCCGGACCAGTACGGCGACGACTGGTATCTAGCCGAGCGGCCGCCGCACCACGGCTGAGCCCGGCAGGTTCCTCAGAGCTGCGGATGCTGCGGCGTGGGGCCCGCGGTGCCTTCCGGCCGGGCACCGAGGGCGTCCCGAATCTGGCGCAGCAGCAGGACGTCTTCGGAGACCGCCTCCGGCTCGGGGGTCAGCCCGCTGGCCCGCAATTGCTGGATCCTGGTCATCGGCACCACGAAGGCGAAGTAGACGACAGCGGCGGTGAGCAGGAACGTGATGATCGCGCTGATGATGGCCGAGAAGTTGATGGTGGTCTTGGCGGCCAGTGCCCCGCCGCGGATGGTGTAGCTGAGCCCGTTCACCGACAGGCCCGGCAGCGCGTTGAGAATGGGCTGGATGATCGAGGAAACCACTGTGTTGACCACGGCGGTGAACGCGGTGCCGATCACGACGGCGATCGCCAGGTCGACGATGTTGCCGCGCAGCACGAAGTCCCGGAAGCCTTTGAACATGTTCCACCCTCCACTGGGAGGTCGCAGGACGCCGCTGTTCGTCGCATCCGCGGCCCTCATGACGGAGGCACCAGACTAGCCAGGAACTGTCCCGCCGGCGCGTCGGCAAGCCGGGCAGCGGTGCTCCGATCGACGGCAAGCACCAGGCTCGGTCCGGCACTGCCGGGCGGGTCGTTCGCGGCCGGCAGGACGGCCAGCACCCTGAGGCTCGTGCCCAACCGGCGACCAGTGCTCGAAGGCAGCGGGCTGCCCGAGACGTAACCGGCGTCGGAGCCCGCGGCATAGACGTCGACCAGGGCGCCGGCCTGCAGGATCGCCGCCTGGTTGCCACCCGCGAGGCTGATCGTCAGGGCCACCTGGCCGGGCTCCAAGGCAGCCGACATGCCGGTGTCGAGCAACCGGGCTACGGTGAGCGGCTCGCCCCTGGTCATGGCGGCAGCCACGGTATGGCCGACGGCGGAGGACAGCTCGCGGACCGCGCTGCCCGGCACCAGCCCGTCCGGCCAGCGAGCCGTTGCCAGGTCGGCGGCAGCCAGCACGGTGCCCGGCTGCAGCGCCCGCATCGCCACGACGACCGTCGAGCGGTGTTCCGGGGCGGGGCTGCCGTGCCCGGCGAAGGCGGACAGCACCGCCAGCGCCAGGCACAGCAGGGCGGCTGTGCGGCGTGGCCAACCGGCCAGGGTCGAGAGCCGGCCGGACCAACGCAGTCGAGAGATCACCATGAACGAGAGCCTGGACCGCCCGGCTCACGTCAAACGGTCAGCCGACCGATCTGTGGACAACTTTCCGGCTGTCCACAACCAGGCGGAACCGCCTGGACCGCTGCCAAACTTCGTGGTCAGCTGGCGGTCGCCGCGGCCGGAGCCTTGGCCGCCGAGCCGGACTCGCCCGAACCCGACGATCCTGAGGAGCTCGCCTTGCCTGCGTCAGCGCTCTTGGCCGCGTCCGAACCCTTGCCGGCGTCGCCGCTCTTGGCGGAGCCGTCGGACTTCGCGCCGGCTCCGGTCTTCTCCCGGCTGTCGGTGCGATAGAAACCCGAACCCTTGAACACCACACCCACCGAGCCATACACCTTGCGCACCCGCTCGTTGCATTCCGGGCACTCGCTGATCGCCGGGTCGGTGAATGCCTGGACCCGCTCGAAACGCAGGCCGCAGTCGGTGCTGGTACAGGCGTACTGGTACGTCGGCATCGGGGTCAGGCTCCTCTTCGCATCCTGCGCTGGGTGGCGAGTTAGCACTCTCGCCTTACGACTGCCAACAATGGTGCGGCATGGAGTGTTCCTGCGTCCACCCGGGTCGTGCTCCAGCTGCTCAGCTATCGGTCAGATCACGCCAGCCGTCCGGTGTCACCACCGAGCTGACCGGCAGGTCCCAGCTGTCCACCGGCACCTCGGGCAGCAGTTCGTCGCTGAAGAGCAGCGCCGCAACCGGCGTACCGGCCGGCACCCGCGCCAGGGCCCGGTCGTAGGAGCCGCCGCCTCGTCCCAGCCGGTGGCCTGCCGGATCCACCGCGAACGCCGGCACCAGCACCAGCGCGGCCGCCGCGATCGCGGCCACCCCGAGCCGGGGCACCGGATCGGCCGGCGGCCAGGCGGCCCAGTCCAGGTCCCGGTCGGGCAGCGTGACCGGCACGATCACCCGGTGCCCGTCGGAGGCCAGTCCGGCCAGCAGTTCGGTCGAGCCGGGTTCGGTGCGCAACGGCTGGTAGGCAGCGATCAGGCTGCCAGGCGGCACCCGGCCGGCCCGGCAGCCGGCGAGCACGTGCGCGCGGATCGCGGCCCGGTCCCGGGCGCGTTGCTGCTCGGTCCGGGCCGCCCGGGCAGCCGCCACGGACGCGCGCAGCGCAGTCTTGTCGGTCACCTGACTAGTCTCGCGGGTATGACGTCCGCAGAGCAGGCGCCCCCCGCCGCCGCCGTGTCCCGCGCCCGCAAGGCGGTCATTCCGGCCGCCGGCCTGGGTACCCGGTTCGCCCCGGCCACCAAGGTGGTGCCCAAGGAACTGCTGCCGGTGGTGGACGTCCCGGCGCTGGAGTACATCGTCGCCGAGGCCGCCCGGGTGGGCCTGTCCGACGTCCTGGTCATCACCGGCCGGGGCAAGGACGCCATCGAGGGCCACTTCGACGCCGCTCCCGAGCTCGAGGAGGCCCTGGAGCGCAAGGGCGACAAGCGCCGGCTCACCAGGGTGCGCCGGTCCAACGAGCTGGCCCGGATGCACTACACCCGCCAGCGCGAGGCGCGCGGCCTGGGAGATGCGGTCAGCTACGCCGAGGCGTTCGTGGGCGACGAGCCGTTCGCGGTGCTGCTCGGCGACGACATCATCGACGAGCGGGACGTGCTGCTGGCCCGGATGCTGGAGGTGCAGGCCGACAAGGGTGGCATCCTGGTCGGGTTGATCGAGGTCGAGGGGGCGGCGATCTCGCTGTACGGCAGCATCAAGCCGGCCGGCGAGGTGGTCGACGGGGTGATCGCGATCGAGACCCTGATCGAGAAGCCGAAGCCGGAGGAGGCGCTGTCCAACCTCGCGGTGATCGGCCGCTACGTGCTGCCGCCGCAGATCTTCGACGCACTGCGCCGCACCGAATTGGGTGCGCGTGGCGAGTTGGAGCTGACCGACGCGATGCGGGTGTTGGGGCAGGATGGGGTGCCGATACACGGAGTGGTGTTCTCCGGCCGCCGGTACGACACCGGTGACCGGCAGGACTACCTGCGCGCGGTGGTGCGGTTGGCATGTGAGCATCCGGAACTGGGCGCGGACTTCTCCGCCTGGTTGACCGAGTTCGTCCGCACCCTGGAGTAGCCGCAGTTGGCAGCCTGGATGGCAACCGCGCCGGCACATGCCGGCCGCCCGAGCCGCCGCCCGAGCCGGAGGAGCGCACCCTAAGTGAGCGAGAGCAGCAGCGACTGGCCCACCGACACGATCCCGGTGGTGCCGGCGGACGCTGCCGAGCCCGGCGCCGCGCGTGAGCAGGCTGCCGGCCGAGGCCGGGTTGCGCTGCGCCCGGTCGCCGAGCAACTGGCCAAGGTGCTCAGCACCATCGGCTCGATCGACCCGATCCAGCTGGCACTGCTGGACGCCCAGGGGCTGATGCTGGCCGAAGAGGTGCATGCCGACGCCCCGCTGCCGGGCTTCGACAACGCCGCGATGGACGGCTACGCGGTCCGGGCGGTGGACTTGCGGCAGGCCAACGAGACGAATCCGGTGGCGCTGCCGGTGGTCGGCGACGTGCTGGCCGGGGCTCGCTCGGTGTCCGGTATGGGGCCGGGCCTGGCCATGCGGATCATGACCGGTGCGCCGATCCCGCCGGGTGCGGACGCCGTGATCCCGCTCGAGCACACCGACCGCGGCGTAGCGAGGGTGCAGATCCACCGTCCGGTACGTACCGGCGAGTGCGTCCGGCGGGCTGGCGAGGACCTCGCCGCCGGCGCGCTGGCGCTGGCTCCCGGCGCGACCCTGGGGCCGCAGCAGATCGCCCTGCTGGCCGCGGTCGGGCACGACCGGGTGATGGTGCAGCCGCGGCCCCGGGTGGTGGTGATCTCGACCGGTTCGGAACTGGTCGACGTGGGCAAGCAGGCCGGCTTCGGCGAGGTGTCGGACTCCAACTCCTACATGCTGGCGGCCGCCGCCCGGGACGCCGGCGCCGACGCCTACCGGGTCGGCATCATCCCCGACGACCATGCCCGGCTGCTGGATGTGCTGGACTCCCAGCTGCTGCGCGCCGACCTGATCATCACGTCGGGCGGCGTCAGCATGGGCAGCTCCGACGTGGTCAAGGAGGCGCTCAGCCAGCTCGGGACCGTGGAGTTCACCAACGTCGCCATGCAGCCCGGATCGCCGCAGGGCTTCGGCACGCTCGGCCGGGAGCGCACCCCGATCTTCTGCCTGCCGGGCAACCCGGTGTCGTCGCTGGTGTCCTTCGAGGTGTTCGTCCGGCCGGCGATCCGCAAGCTGCTGGGCAAGCGCAACGTGCACCGGCAGACCGTCCAGGCGATGGCGCTGGAGCGGATGGACAGCCCCGTCGGCAGGCGGCAGTACCGTCGCGGGTTGCTGCACCGCGAGTCGGACGGCCGGTACTCGGTGTCGCTGGTCGGCGGCAACGGCTCGCACCTGGTGGCGGCGCTGGCCGCGTCCAACTGCCTGATCGTGCTGGACGAGGACACCACCGAGGTGGTGCCGGGTTCGCGGGTGACCGTCCAGCCGCTGATGCTTGCCCAGCGCTGAGATGTCGCAGCTGCATCCTGGCTGGCCTGCCGTGCTGGTGGCCGGGCCGGTGATGCTGCGGCCGCTGCTCCGCCGCGACGCGGGTGCCTGGAGCCGCAGCAGGCTGGCCAACGCCGAGTGGTTGGCGCGGTGGGAACCGACTTCGAACCAGTCCTGGCAGACCCGCAATTCGGTCTTCGAGTACCACCGGACGCTGTCGCGGCTGCGCTCGGCTGCCCGGCTCGGCGCCATGCTGCCGTTCGGGATGGTCTACGGCGACCGGTTGGTCGGCCAGCTGAACGTGTCCAACGTGGTGCGCGGGGCGCTGCGTTCGGCCAGCGTCGGGTACTGGATCGACTCGGCGGTGGCGGGTCGCGGCATCACGCCGACCGCGCTGGCGCTGGCCATCGACCACTGCCTGACCGAGGCCCGGCTGCACCGGGTGGAGGTGAACATCAGGCCGGAGAACCAGGCCAGCATCCGGGTGGTGGAGAAGCTCGGCCTGCGCCAGGAGGGCTATCACGAGCGGTTCCTCGACATCGACGGTGGCTGGCGGGACCACCTGTCCTATGCGATCACCACCGAGGAGATCCTGTCCGGCACGGTGCTGTCCCGGCTGAGTGCCCTGCCCGTGCCGCCCGGTTGAGCCCGAAACCCACCGCTCTTCTTCCTGTTACTCGGTCGAACTGTAAAGCGGCACTTGACCTTGACACCCGGCGCGCCTGCGGTCTCCGGACGAATCGGCACCCTAACTTTGACTGCAGCGTGTGACAGGTGTGACGGGAGAGCTGACGATGGTTTCGCCGACGATGACGGTGCTGGTACTCGCCGTCCTCTGGCTGATCGTCGCGGTGCCGATGGTTCTCAAGCGCAAGGACGACCGGGCGGGCGAACGGTCGGTTGCCCGATTCGGCGGGGCCATGCGGGCGCTGTCCAGCCGCGATGCGGTCACCGACGCCGTGCCGGCCGCCGACCGCCGGCCCGCCAGTCACGCTCAAGTCTTTATTCCTGGTGGCCCGCCGCGGCTGCCGCAGGTTCCACCCGCGGGACGCCGGCCGGTGCCCGCCGCCATGGAGGCAGTCATGTACCCCGACCAGATCGCCAAGGCCGACATGTCCGACGCTCGCCGTCAGATGATGGCCCGCAGACGGCGGTCGCTGGCCATCCTCATCGCCGGAACCGTGCTCGGACTGCTGTGGGGGGTGGCCGCCGGCGGAATGCTGGCCTGGACGGTTGGCCTGCTGTCCCTGGCCTCGCTGGGCGGTTACCTGTTCTTCCTGCGCAACCAAGCGCTGCGCGACCGGGACCGGCGGCAGCAGCGCCAGCAGCGGTCCGAGGTGGCGAGGCCGAGGGGGTATGACGCGACCGAGCAGTTTCCCTTTCGCGTCGAGCCCAGCGACGCCGTGGGGATCGACGACGATGACGTGGAGCTACAGGGGATCGCCGACACGATCGACCTGACCGGGCTGTATGTCGAGGAGGAGTTCGACGAGCGGTCCATGCGCCGGGCGGTGTGACGGCGCCGTCGGTTCTCGCGCCGGGTGGTGCGACGGCGGCTACCCGGGTCGTCGCGGCCGGTTGGTTGGCCGGACCGGCGGGCTGGTAATCTTCGGGACTGGTTGGGGGCTGTGGCGCAGTCCGGTAGCGCACCTCGTTCGCATCGAGGGGGCCAGGGGTTCGAATCCCCTCAGCTCCACCAAACAGGCGACGTTCGAACCCTTCACATGGGAAAGAACGCGGTAGGTGCCGCCCTCTCTGTCCTCGCCCGTGGCAGCTCGATCTGATCGCGCGCCGGCTTCCGACCGCTCGGTGATCATGGCGGTTTGGATGGCCTCGATGAGGTCGGTCCGGGCCGTGCGGTCTACCGAGATCTGGTGATCATGGATGTCGAGGTAGAGGCCCTCGAACCAGGCTTGGTTGTAGAGCCGGCGGGTCGGGTCGTCGCTGTGGGCGTAGGCCTGGCCGCAGTGCGCGACAAGGTCGGTGGCGGCGCGGACCAGGCCCGCATGGTCGGCGTGGACGGCATCGAGGCTGCTTCGGTGTCCTTCACAAGTGGCTGGCTAGAACCACAGTTTCCTTGGTTATGTCGCCAGCGCGATGTACTAGCAGGCAGCGCCCCCGCCCTGGATGGGCACGAAACGGTTAAGTTCCGGCCACCAAGGTTCCGCCGCTACACGCTTTCCTAAGTTGGGACTATGATCAAATTGATACTGCACGTAATTGTCCCAATCGTGCTCGTTACTAGCGAAACCTGGCAGACACTTGACTGCCTTTATAGCGACGGATAACACATCGAGTAGGGAATCGCCGCACTGCATGGCCCTTCGAACCCGGTGTAGGCGGACTTGATGTCGGCGGTGCCCATATGTAGTTGTAGCAACTGCGATCATCAGCAATCGTTTGCAGCACTTCATCAAGCTGTTGCATGACCTGCAGACTGAATTGGACCGTGCCCGTTTTGGCCGTATCGTGAGCACTACGGCTCGATTGGTGAAGTTGGTAGACCACAAGAAAGATGCCAATCACTGCCACAATGGCGGTGATGCGTTCTGAGGACTCCTTTAACCAATGCCAGAATTTGCGAACCACTCGTTTGAAGCCACGCCAAATACGCTGGATTGAGACTGAGTTCGACATACAATGGGCCCTCCTCGGAAGCTCTCGCTATTCCGCCTTCAGTAAGGTGCTGCTGCAAATGCGGCAGCCGTCTATTGGCAACGGTCTGAGGTCGACACGGCCGATCGGTGAGCGGTATGTCGTGCCCTCGCCCACGGGCTGATCGGCCCGATCTGACTCAGGGCCACTAGATCATCCGCAGTCTGTCTTGGGCTGCTGCACCCCGGCGAAGGGCGCTACCTCGGGCCACCAATCGGGTTTGTCACGAATCCGCCGAACCAAGTTGGGGCTATTCTTCAATTGAAACTTCACATACTCAGTCCAGTCGTTGCCGTTCGACGAAAAACCAGGCAGGCAGTAAAGTGCCTTCATCGCCATTGACAATTCGTCGATAAGCGCATCACCGCACTCCATAGCCGTTGAACCTTCTTTAGGGCGAACTGCAAGCTTCGGACCCCACACGTATGTGACGCACGACTTATCACGAGAAATCGCAAGCAGTGTATCGTCCGTCCGCTCCATAATCTGAAGATTATACTGGACCTGCTCCGTATGTTTGGATGCATTTAATGCTTGCGCAGACTGTTGTGATTGATAGCTGAGGAAACCGAGGCCTATTAATGCGGTCACCGCAGCCACAATGGCTGCGATAACTTCCCAACGGCGCCATCGGCGTTCTGATGCCGGCGTCCCAGGTGAGGACATGAAGCTCCTTAGGTCTCTTTGAGTGGTACGGCGCATCACGGGCTTAGTCCTTAGCTGCGCGCTGCCGCCGTACAGTAGTAGATCAAGGGCAGCCCGGGGCAGTTTTATCAAAACGAACTCATCGGTCCTATGGCCCGAGCCGTCGCAACGCAGGATCCGTCATGCATGAGTGTCATCAACGTGGAGGCACGGGATTGCCGTGGCCCGTGGACACTCGCTCGCCTCGTAACCATCGACTGCTTTCCTGGTCACAACGACACGCTTACTCCAAACACTGCGGCCATCAATCCGGACGCCCTCTGCCTAACAAGGGTCGCCGCTTGGCGGCTCGTAGCTCCACGCCAGCTCGGAGCAGGTGGTTCCGGGCGGTGTGTGGCCGACGCCAAACTTGGACCCGAGCTGCTTAAGGGTCTCGCCAGCTAAGTAGAGACTTACGACCTTCCGCGGCCTGGTCAGGTGTCAGGACTTTCTGCGGGCGCAGCGGGACGTTGGCCCGCACAAGATGAGCCTGAACCCTGCTCTTGTTGATCTTGAACTCTCGGCTTAGTGCGGCAACCGATCGGCCGGCTTGGTATGCCGAGACCAATGCGCCAGCTTCGGAGGGAGAAAAATGATGCTGGGTCTGCCGGATGCCGGGGTGAACGGCTTCATCTCGGGGCGTCCCGTGGCTGTGAAGTGTGGTCTCCGGCCAGCCTGCCTCCTGGTGGCGCACTACATCGAGGGCCCGATGTAGGCTTGACGTGAGGTTAGAAGGATGCTCAGGCGCCCGCGTGACGGCTTTCAAGTCTCCACCGCGTTAAACTGATGAGGCGTCTACCGGAGATCTTGGGAGCTGGGCTCGGCCCCGTTTCGCCGGAAGATTGAGCTAACAGTGTTGTGGTTGATGCCCGAGTCGGCGGTACAGCTTGCTTGGATCTTGGCACCCGCATGGGTAGGAAATGATCGGCAGGCCCACCTCAGCACCGTGAGCTGGGTCTAGACCTGTCGCTCGTGCCAGCTCTTCAGAAGGCCAGCCAGCTCAGGCCAGGTTGCCGGGAACGGGAACATGCTGCGATCCGAGTTCCGCAGAGGTAACGATGACATCCGTGGGAAGCGGCGCACCCATGGCGCCGATGAGCATGAATGTGTGAGCCTGGCCTGGTTCAAGCGTGACGCCTGGCGGTTCGGGGAGGTTCCGAGCGATACTGGACCCGGCGTCTATCATGACGCGAGTTGATGGGCCCGCGCCGACATTGCGCAGTGCATAGGTCTGGCCTGTTCGGTACTCGATGTTCCAGGCAGGAGGCCGCGTCCCAGCTACTTCCGCCCCTCGAGCACCTTGGTAGCCCTGCGGGCCTTGGTTCCCGGGAATGCCTTGCGGACCTTGAGGGCCCTGGATCGGATGGCTTCGGAAGCTTTCGGCGATCGCATCAAGTGACTGCGCCATACTCCTGTAAGCGGTGAGCGCTTCTTCTGAGCGTTCCATGGCCCTGGCGGCTGCTTGCCTCGTTGCCTTTGAGCGGTACAGGTTGGCCACGCCAAATACGATCGCGACTACAATTCCAGTCCACGCCGCTCCTACCTCCCATGTCATGTAGAGATCATGCACGCCGCGGGCACACTTCACCGGCATACCGGCCCGCGCGGCAGCTGCCTAGATCTCCTGCCTAGACCCAATCCGAGATCGACGACCACCTCGTTCACAGGTGATGTTCCGTATGCTCCAGTTTCATGAAGCATTCCTGAACCTGACGATGCGCTGATCACTAGCCTCGCTATCGACAACATGGCGGCCTACTGCACCAAAGCAGGTGTTACAAGAGCCACTGATTTGGACGAGGTCCAGATGATGGAGATGTTGAAACGCGGTGCGCGCGTGGCATGGGTCAACGGCTACAGCCAAGGTCGGGACGAAGCAGAAGGTATGCCTCTGTAGCGACCTTTCACACCCTTCTCGTGGCCATACGATTCGGTTTCCGACACTCCACACCTGACTGGATCAAGGCCTGCCGCACCGTCTCAGCAGCGCAGCCAAGCTGCTCACCAACGCAGCTGAGCGACCAGCCGGCTAGGTACAGGATCCTGCCTGCGCGATGTCGTCAGGCGAGAGACCTCGACGGCGGGCCTCGATCCCGCCTCTTCGCAGAATCGAGCTGACAGTATTACGGTTGAGGCCGAAGTCGGCGGCTAACTGGTTGATCTTGAAACCGGCCTGGTAGGCCGCGATCAAGCGAGTCACTTCGGCCTTGGGGAGCCGGGTCTGGACCTGCCGTTTCGACCGCCCAGCGGCCACCGGCCGCTCGCCCCGCGTCCGGGACGCCAAGACCAGAAAGCCTTTCCGGGAGTTTGAACTGACTCCTGTCAGGACCACCATGACACGCTTACTCGAAACCCGGTCCTGAAAGACGGCGGCGAGTACGCGGTGCGCGCTGATGCGGTCAACTGGTTCAGGCACAGGGAGCTGAAGCATGCACCCCCACCACCCCGAGCCTTTGCGCATCCAAATCCTTAATGAGTGTGGTGAGCCAGTCGAACCACCCGACGAGGTTACCTACAGCGCCAGCTACGAAGTCCTCGACATAGATCCTTCTCCCTTTGACGCCACCGACATTCACACTTGCGCGATCTGCACCTCACCCGACTGGCGCTGGATCCTCCACATGAAGCCGACTGAGCCCCCGTGCGCAGCTGGCATGGCCGCCCTATCTGGTGGCGTGTGACACCTGTCAGCAGCTACGCGGTACTGAGCAGTTCGATGCGCTCCGCGAACGAATCGAGGCCGGAACCGGCACAGACTGGCTGCTCGAGTACCTCGACGAGCTACGCGATCAGATTCAATTGGCAGAGCCTAGGCGCTGAGGCCTGCGAGGGGTCTGGCTGACAGAATCCCGGTATGGACGATCTTCGGGTGCTCAGCGGCGGGAACGGCGAGCCGTTGCTGCTTCTGCTGCACGGGCTCGGCGCAACCGGTGACGTGTGGGCTGGGTGGCAACCGTTCCTGGCCGAGCGTTGGCCGGGCCGCTGGATGGCGCCCGACCTGCCCGGCCACGGCGGCTCGGCACCGCTGCTGGAATACACCTTCGACGGCCTGGCCGCACAACTGCGCCCCTTGGTGGAACCCGGAACCGTCGTGCTGGGGCACTCCCTGGGCGGGGTGGTCGGCCTCGCGCTGGCTGCGGCCGGCGCGCCGGTGGCCAAAGTTGTCGGGCTGGGGATCAAGGTTGCCTGGACCGACGAGGAACTCACCAAGGCCCAGGCGCTGGCCGAGCGGCCGGTGGCCTGGTTCGACTCGCGGGACGAGGCAGCCGCCCGGTACCTGCGGGTGTCTGGGCTCACCGGTCTGCTAAAAACCGACGATCCGGCAATAACCCCCGGGCTGGTGCAGCAGGACGGCCGGTGGCGGCTCGCGCTGGACCCGCGGGCCTTCGCGGTCGGAGCGCCGGACATGGCCGACCTCATAAACCGCTCTCCAGCAACGGTCACGCTGGTGCGCGGCGAGAACGACCCGATGAACAGTGACGAACAGCTAGGGCAGTGGGGCGTGCCAGTGGTGACCTTGCCCGGCCTCGGCCACAACTCCCACGTGGAAAGTCCTGAGCGATGCCTGACACTGCTGGCGTAGCGGGCCAACCAGGCGCGACCGAGGCCACGCCGACCGAGTTCGCCCGACGCGTGTGGCAGCTGTACGAGCCACTGCACGCGGTCACCTATTTCAGTACCCAGGCCCGGGCCGCCTTCGAGAGCGCTGGACTGCGCGGCTTCTGGCGCGGCTACTTCGCCGGGCGGGCCGCTCCGCTCGGCGCGGTGATGGCGGCACCGGTCACCGCTGCGTTCTTCTCCTTCGCCCCGGGCATGGTGGCCCGCGCCATACCCGACGTGTGGCAACGCGCGTCGCCGGAACAGGCCCTCGCCGCTCGCCTGGACGGCGCGGTGGCCGCGCTGCGCGCGGTGCTGCCCGACGAGCCGGAACAGTGGGCGCAAGCCGCCGGCCTACTGGAGACGCCGGCCGGGGCGGCGGTGACAGACGGCCGGGTGCTCGGCGCCGCCAACGCCGCCCTGCCCCAGCCCACCGATCCGCTCGCCCGGCTGTGGCAGGCCGCCACGGTACTGCGCGAGCACCGGGGCGACGGGCACATCACCGCGCTGGTCGACGCCGAGCTGGACGGCTGCCAGGCGCTGGTGCTGCGCGACGCGCTGTACGGCGGCCGCGACCAGCTGCAACCCAACCGTGGCTGGACCGACAGCGAATGGGACGCCGCCGCCCAAGCCCTGGCACGACGCGGCTGGCTGACCGAGGACGGCCGGCCTACCGCCGCAGGAGAGGCCGCACACGAAGCTGTGGAGAGCCGCACTGACCGGCTGGCCGCCCGGCCCTGGACTGCGCTCGACCCGTCCGAGCAGGGCCGGCTGACGCAGCTGCTGGCACCGCTGGCCGAGGCCGCCAGTGGAATCGTTCCCTATCCCAACCCGATCGGCCTGCCCCGGCCCACGCAGTGAGGAGCCGGCTACACCGTCTGGAAGGTCGCGTTGTTCGTGGTGTTGCCGAAGTTGCAGGTGCCGGCGGAGGTTCCGTTGCCGGTGACCTGATTGCCGACCAGCTCGGGGTCGCCGAGCGGGTAGTGGCATTCGACGTCCAGGTACCAGGTCTGCCCAGCCGGCCGGTTCGTGCAGGTCATCGACTCCTGGTTCGGTGCGTTCTTGCCGAGGTTGCAGTCGAGAGGTATCTGGCCGCCGTCCAGGATGGTGCCGGTACCGACCGAGCTGATGTCGGCCGGCGAGCTGGAACTGGTCAGCTTCAGCTGGAAGGTTTCGCTCGGCTCGCTCACCCCGTCATTGAAGACGGTGACCAGGACGTAGGCCTGCGGAAAGTCGTGCTGGATGGTGACGGTGCCCGAGGTGGCCTGGTAGTCACTGCCCGCGACCGCGCTGCCGTCCACCGTCTGGTAGCCGACGGTGATCGGGGCGCTGCCCTGGTTGGTGGTGAGATGGTGAACTGGAGCTGCTTGTCGTACGTGCCGCACGGGTACGGCGCGGTGTTCGAGCAGGACTTGACGTACTCGTAGCTGGTCGCACCCAGCACCGAGACCGTCGTGCCGTGGCCCCTGGGGGCCGCCTCGGCGGCCTGCGCCGACAGCACGCACAGTGCGGCCGCGGCGATGATGGACATACAGCGACGTGCCATTCTCATCTGGGACTCCTGGTGGAGCGATGGAATAGGATTCGCCGACTCCGGCCGGATGGCGACGTAACTATCCCACCCGTACCGATTCCTGCCTAGTGGCCGTGTCTACCCTGGCCGGCGGGATGAGCTGCCTCAGCGACTAAGACCTGCACGCGCAAATCCGGCCAGACCAGCTCACAGCCAGTTAACCTTTGACGCATGACCCGTCCCGCGACCGTACGGCGCGGCGTGTCGGTTCGGGTGGACAGCGACGAGCCGGCCGCCGACCACGACGAGCCGGCAACTCAACAGCTGGCCCTGCCGCCGGCCGTGGCGGGGCTGACCATGCAGCTGTCGCCGGTCATGGTCGGCTCGGCCGATGACCAACAGGAGCAGCACGCCGATGCCGTGGCCAGCCGGGTGGTGGCCGCGCTCCGCCGCCGGCGCGACCCGGCGCCGACCGCCACGCCCGACCCGGCGCCGACCGCCACGCCCGAGCCGGATACCGACCCAGCCGATCCCACCGCCCATGCCGACCCCGTCGTCCGAGTCGCGGCATCGCTGAATGCCCTGCGCCGACAAGCCGATCGAGGCAGCACCGGCCACCTGCCCATCGGCCGGGACGGCGGCCCGGTGTCCACCGACACCGCCTCCCAGCTGGCCCAGGCCCGCACCGGCGGCGCGCCGTTGCCTCCCGACACCCGGGCAGCGTTCGAGCCGGCCATCGGTGCGGATCTGAGCGCCGTCCGGCTGCACGTCGGCCCCCAGGCCACCGCACTCAACCACCAGGTGGGCGCGGTGGCGTTCACCACGGGCCGGGACATCTTCTTCCGCGACGGCCTGCCGGACGTCGGCACCGAGTCCGGCCAGCACCTGTTGGCCCACGAACTGGCGCACGCAGTCTCGCCGGAGGCCACCGGTCCGGTCCGGCGCGCGGTGGTGGCCCAGCTGCACATGGACAAGGGGATCGACGAGTCCGACGACGTAGCCCGCATCACCGCGGTCTCCATCGTCGGCCGTCCGCCACCGACCTTCAGCGACTCGATGGGCGACCACTCGACCGCCTTCACCGTGCACGTCAACGCGGTCCAGCTGGCCCTGATCGGTTGCCCGCTGAACCAGGCGGTGGCCCGGATGCAGGAGCTGGTGAACGGGCTGAACTTCACTCCAGGTTCAACCCTGCTGGCCGACCTGCCGGCGCGGCACGTCCGAATGCTGCGCGAGGCGCACGAGCGGCTGGTCGAGATCCAGGGCCGGCTGAACGTCCCGTCCAAGGGCCTGGACGTGGCCGCCGCCATCCAGGAATACGTGGCCGCCTACCTGGAGCTGCGCGAGCTGATCCCGCTGAGCACCATCAACACCGGGTCGGTGTCGAAGGCCACCTCCGGCAAGGGCAAGGGCGAGGATTGCGCGGCCCTGCGCGGCCAGGCATCCGGCATCCCGCAGCATCCGGACCAGCTGGCCGCCGAGATCGTCGGCCTGCTCGACGTCCGGGCGGTGGCGCTGGCCTGTGCCGAGACCGATCCGGCGAAGCTGGCCGCGCTGGCCCCGGGCCTGCCGGTGTCGGCCGATGCCACCAAGCGTGCCGCCCTGTACGTCGAGCAGCACCTGCGCAGCCTGCAGACCGCGTTTCCCGGTGCGCTGGCCGCACTGGCCGAGCAGCGCGGCTTCCTGGCGCCGGAGATCGTGCTACTGCCGCCCAGCGACCCGCGGGCAGCGGCCCGGGCCCGGGACGACCTGGCCATCCCGCTGGTGCTTCCCGAGCTGCTGCACCGGGTGGTGCTGCCCCGGGCGGTGGAATGCCTGAACGAGGAATTGCCCATCCTGCTCAAGAACCTGGCCAGCCTGCAGGCCGAGATCTCCTCGTCCAGGCCGGTCTCCTTGGGCGACCCTTCTGCACAGAAGCGCAAGCGATCAGAGCTCGACAGCGGCAAGACGACCAAGAGTGCCTTGGCGCAGCTGGCCAAACTCGAAGCCGACGAGGACACCCTGCGGGCACAGGTGAACGCCATCGAGGCGGTGCTCGGCCGGCCGTTGACCCCGGCCGTGGACGACGTCTCCAAGCGCCGGAAGCTGAAGGTCCCCGAGGGCCAACGCCGGTCCGGCCGGGCCCGCTCATCCAGCGTCGTCAAGTACAGCCCCTCCGCCGAGATCGAACGGGCCAAGTCGCTGGCGCACGAACGGCACGTCCAGGAGCAGATGAAGGCGCTGGAGGCGCCGGAGCCGAAACTCGACGCCGAGGAGCTGGAGGAGGAGGCCGAGAGCCAGGGTGCGCTGGCCATCCAGGTGATCGTCGACGATGCCGGCACCGTCACCGCGGTGCGCTCGGCCGGCCGCCCGCCGTCCCCGTTCGCGGGCAGCACGATGGGCGCGCACACCACCGCGTGGACGGTGCACGTTGACCGGGTCCGCCAGCTCATCGTGGGCTCGTCGGTCGACGAGGCGCTGGCCGCGGTGGAGAAGCTGGAAACCGAGCGGGAGGAGATGGCCGAGCAGCTCACTCCAGCCTTCGCCTTCCCGAAGGGCAGCGAGCTGCCGATGGGCGCGGATGGCTCCAGCGGCGAGAATCACCTGCTGCAACTGCAGAACGCGATCATCAGCCACCTGGAGGCGGTCAACCTCATCCCCGGCGCCGCGCTGGCGGCGGCCGACGTAGGTGGCAAGAGCGAGGGCAAGTACCGGCGGGTGCTGCTGGAACATCTCGGCCTGCAGCAGTACAAGGGCAAGTCCGTCGCCTACTCCAAGGCGCAGGTGCTGGAGGCGATCGTCGGCCTGCTCGATGTCGGCGGTCTCGGTGCCGAGCTGGAGTCCGAGGACGACCGGTTCGCCGAGCTCGTGGTCGACCAGGACGAGAACCCGCTGAACCGGCTGGTCGAGCAGCACCTGACCACCATCGAAGCGAGCTACCCCGGCGCCCTCGACGCCGCCGGATTGCCGTCCTCGATGAAGGCCGCCGTCGCCAAGGTGGTCAAGGAGACTGACAAGGACAAGGACCCGAAGGCCAAGAAGGCCAAGAAACGCCCGGAGAAGAAGTCCAAGCAGGAGGCCGAGCCGGCGCCGGACTCTGACTCGCCGTGGGCGCCCTCGCTGTTCGGCCTGTCCTCGTCGTTCCTCTTCGACGGCGATTTCGAGTTCACCGGCAGCCTGCTCGGCGGGCTGGGGGCATCGCTGCCTGCCCGCCAGGACGAGGAGCCGGCCGAGGGGGACTGGCTGGACGCCCAGGGCAACCTGCTCGACGAGCGGCTGCCGCAGTTCCGCGACGCCTACCGGGCCGATGTCGCCCGGCCGGGCACCTACCTGGCCGAGGCCGAGGGCAACCAGGTCGCGGATGCCTTCGGGATCCGGGTGAACGTCTACCGGGACCGGGCCCCGGGCGGGTTCACCCGGGTGGAGAACATCGCCGGCGGCGACTGCCTGCTGCACGCCTCGTCCGACATCCGCGCGGCCATGGCCCTCGAGCGCGACCACCGGGTGCCACGCGCGGAGATCCCGGCCCGGCTGGGCCCGGCCGCGGGCCGGGCGGTGGCCGGGGGCGAGGTCAGCCGGATCCGCGGGATCGTCTCGGTCGGCATGGCCGAAGATGCCCTGGACCAAGCGGTCCGCGACGTGGTGCTCAGCGAGGTGGACGGCCGGGGCACCCTGGGCCTCGGGCCGGCGATGCGGCAGCTGATCCGCAACCGGCGGCTGCAGTACACCGCCGCGGTGGTGCGCGGGCGCAAGCGGCGGCAGGAGGCCGAGAAGGAGCTGGCGGCCAAGGAGGCCGAGAAGCAGAAGCGCGCCGAGATCAGGAAGGAGGAGCGGCAGAGGGAGAAACTGGGCCTGTCGAAGCGATCACCGGCGCCCGCCAAGCCGAAGCCGGTGGCGGTCGCGCCGGTGCTGCCCCCGGTCGTGCAGGCTCAGCTGAACTACGGCACGGTGGGCGCGATCAGCGAGAACTACGCGCTGCTGCACACCGGCGGCAATCACTACGTGGCGTTGATCCGCACCGGCTGAGGTCGCCTTCCGGCCATGTCACAGCCGGCCGCGCTGTCTCGTCTCAGAGGGTGAGAGTCACATCCTGGAGACGAGAAGGTGAGTGGTTGTGCGGATATTCGTGGCAGGCGGAACGGGAGTGCTCGGCCGGTGGTTGGTGCCTCAGCTGGTGGCACGCGGCCACCAGGTGACCGCGACCACGACCAGCCCGGCCAAGCTGGACCAGCTGACCGGACTGGGCGCCGAGGCCGTCGTAATGGACGGCCTGAACGCCGTCGAGGTGGGCGAAGCGGTGGCCAAAGCACATCCGGACGTGATCGTGCACCAGATGACGGCGATCTCCCCGGCACACGCCGGCAAGCCGAACTTCAAGCACCTGGACCGGTGGTTCGCCCCCACCATCCGGCTGCGTACCGAGGGCACCGACCACCTGCTGGCCGCCGCGGAGGCGGCCGGGGTCCGGCACGTCGTCGCGCAGAGCTACGCCAGCTGGAACGGCATCCGCGAGGGCGGCTGGGTCAAGACCGAGGACGATCCTCTGGACCTGCACGAGGGGACCGCCGCGCACCCGGTCTCCGCCGCTATCGGCTACCTCGAGGAGGCGGTCGGCAAGGCCGGCGGCGCGGTGCTGCGCTACGGCGGGCTGTACGGCCCGGGCGCCACCGACGACCAGATCGAGATGATCCGCAAGCGGCAGTTCCCGCTGGTCGGAGCCGGCACCGGCCACACCTCCTGGCTGCATCTCGACGACGCGACGAGCGCTACCGTGCTGGCTGTGGAGCAGCGAGCGACCGGGGTGTTCAACGTCGTCGACGACGAACCCGCCCCGGCCAGCGAGTGGCTGCCCTACCTGGCAGCCTGCGCGGGCGGCAAGCCACCGAGGCGGGTCCCGGTCTGGCTGGCCCGGCTGCTCGCCGGCGAGGTCGCGGTGATCATGATGACCGAGGGTCGTGGCTTCTCCAACGCCAAGGCCAAGTGGCAGCTCGGCTGGCAGCCGCGCTACCCCTCCTGGCGGCAGGGCTTTAAGGAAGCGTTGACGTGACCGGCCCAGAAGGCGAGCAGACCAAGGCCGAGGAGTTCGAAGAACTGCGCCCACTGCTGTTCTCGATCGCCTACCGGATCCTGGGCAGCGTCAGCGAGGCCGAGGACGCGGTGTCCGAGACCTGGCTGCGCTACCAGGCCACCGAGACCCAGCCCACGTCGGTAAAGGCGTTCCTGTCCGCCGTGGTCACCCGGATCTCCATCGACGTGCTGCGCTCGGCGCGGGTGCGGCGCGAGCAGTACGTCGGGCCGTGGTTTCCCGAGCCGCTGCTCACCGACCCCTACCAGGACCCGGAGCGCTCGGCGGAACTGGCCGACTCGGTCTCGATGGCCGCACTGCTGCTGCTCGAACGGCTCAGTCCGCTGGAACGGGCGGTCTTCGTGCTGCGCGAGGTGTTCGGGTTCGGCTTCGGCGAGGTCGCCACCGCCGTGGGACGTTCCGAGGCGGCCTGCCGGCAGCTCGCGGCGCGGGCCCGCAGGCACATGGACGCCGGGCGCCCGCGGTTCGAAGCCGACCGGCGGGAACGCGACCGGCTGGCCGCTCGCTTCTTCGAAGCCCTGCGGGAGGGCGATGTCGACAACCTGCGGGACCTGCTCGCCGCCGACGTCGAGATGGTGGGCGACGGCGGCGGCAAGGCGCCGCAGTGGGCCCGGGGCATCTCCGGCGCCGAGAACGTGGCCCGGGTGCTCACCTCGATGCTGCCCCCGATGGTCCGGATCGAGGTGAGCTGGCAGCCGCAGCAGGTGAACGGCCAGCCGGGCGCGGTCTTCCGCGACCGGGACGGCAAGGTGCTCAACACCTGGGCGCTGGACATCTCCGACGGGCGCATCCAGGCCATCCGCACGGTGCTCAACCCCGACAAGCTCGCCCACGTCGGCCCGGTGGCCGACGCCTGGGCGGTGCTGCGCGAGGCGACCCAGGCCCGCCGGTCCGGCGACTGAGTCCGGGGAAGCTCGGGAAGGGCTCGGGAAGGGCTCGGCCCAGCGCAGCTGGGAGCGCTCTCGCGGCAGCCGGTCACCCCCTTGTCCGCGGGCCGCCGCTGCAGACATACTCGCCCCGGAACGTGCCCCGGATCTGCCGGGCTTGACCCCCCGAGCGACGCAGGAGTTTGTCGGTGGCCACTGTCTCGAGGTGCAGCGTGATCATCCCGACCTACAACCGGGCCGGGCTGCTGCGGCGCACCCTGGACTCGCTGGTGGCCCAGACCCTGCCGCACGCGGACTTCGAGGTGCTGGTGGTCGACGACGGTTCCGGCGACGACACCGCCGAGCTGGCCCGTAGCTATACCGACCGGCTGGACCTGAAGTACTTCTTCCAGCCGGACGAGGGCTGGCGGGTGGCGCAGGCCCGCAACGTCGGCATCGCGCACGCCGCCGGCGCGGTGTGCGTGATGGTGGACACCGGCGTGCTGCTGCACTCCGGGTGCCTGGCCGCCCACCTGCGCAGCCACCAGGAGGCCGGTGGCCCGGTCGCGGTGTGCGGCTACGTCTTCGGTTTCGACTGCGCCCCCACCGAGGTCGAGGAGCTGACCGGCATCCTGGATGCCGGCGACCTGGACGCCGGCATCGAGCGGATCTCCCGGAGCGGGCGGTGGACCGACACCCGGGAGCCGTTCTACGCCAACCCCGACAACGACTTCGACCGGCTGCCCGCGCCCTGGGTGTTCTACTGGACCTGCAACGTCTCCGCCCCCACCGCCCGGTTGCGCGCGGTCGGCGGGTTCGACGAGCAGTTCCGCAGCTGGGGTGGCGAGGATATCGACCTGGGCTACCGGCTGTTCCTGGACGGCGCCCGGTTCGTGCTCAACCGGGCGGCGAGTTCCGTGCACTACCCGCACCCCAAGAACCCCGGCGACCTCAACCACCAGGCCCGCGCCAACTACCGGTACATGGCGCAGAAGTACGACACCCCGGTCGGCCGGCTGCTGAAGTCCTTCGGCGGCGCCCTGCACTGCTACAACATCAACGGCCTGATCACGGCCCGCGGGCTGCCCGACTGCCGGGAGTACCTGCGCCAGCGGTCGGCAGCCGGCTAACCGGGTACTACAGCTGCACCTTGTTGCCCGCCGTGGTCAGGCAGAACGGATGCCCGGCCGGATCCAGCAGCACCCGCCACACCTCGGGCCCCGGTTGATGTGCCGCCTCGACGGCACCCAGCCGCACCGCGGTGGCGACCGCCGCGGGCAGATCGGTCACGGCGATGTCCAGGTGCAGTTGCTGCTGCTGGCCCGGCTCCGGCCAGGTCGGCCGGACGTGGTCGGCCGCGTACATCGCGGTCAGCGCGATGCGACCGTCGGACAGGGCGATGACGCTGCCGTCCGGGCGCTGGTAGATCCGCCGCATGCCCAGCAGCCGGGCGTAGAAGTCGGCCAGGGCTTCCGGGTCGGTGGTGTCCAGGGAGACCGAGGCCAGCCGGCCCACCGGCTCCGGGTCCGCGGCGGGCTGCTCCGTGCTCGTCATGGCACGACCATCGCACACCGAAGGTTCTCCTGCCGCCGGCGGGTGCCGAGCACCGGTTTGCACAGCGCTACCAGCCCGATGACCGCAGGTATCAAAGGCCGGAATCCAACCTCCGGAGTACAGGTGCTCGCCGGAAGAAAAGATGTCATCGTATGCGCGCTCGGTGTCTACCGGGTGCGCCAGCAGGCGCGTTCCAGTCGTCGACCTTTCGAAAGGGTTCTTTGTGAAGGCGTACGTAGCTGTCCTGCGGATCACGGACTACCGGTTGCTGTGGACGGCGTTGACGATCAACCTGCTCGGCGACGGGGCCACCTACACCGCGCTGGCCTGGATCACCGTGGACCGGGCCGGCGCCGGCGGCCTCGGGGTGCTCGGGGTCTGCCTCACCCTGCCGGTGATCGTCGGCGGCGCGGTGATCGGCCCGCTGCTGGACCGGTTCTCCCGGCGCAAGCTGTTCATCTACGACTCGGTGTTCCGGGCCGCGGTGGTGGCGATGATCCCGCTGGCGCACGCGCTCGGCTGGCTGGCGATGTGGCAGCTCTACACGGTGGCCCTGATCTATGGGCTGCTCAAGATCATTCCGCTGGCCGGCACCCCGGCGGTGATCCCGGAACTGGTGCCCGAGAGCGAGCTGCAGGCCGCGATGGGCCTGGAATCCACCGCGATGGGAGCCGCCAACGTCGCCGGCCCGGCGATCGGGGCGCTGCTGATCACGCTGATCGGCTCGTCCAACGTGCTGCTGCTCGACGCCGCCAGCTACCTGCTGTTCGCGTTCCTGATCAGCCGGATCTCGGCACCGCTGGACCGCCCGGCCCCGGTCGAGGACGGCGCCGCCAAGCGGGTGTCGGGCTGGACCCCGGTGTTCGACATGATCGTCCACGACAAGTTCCTGCTGCTGCTGACGCTGTCGTTCGCGTTGTTCAACATGGCCGCCGGCGCGCTGCTGGTGGTGCTGCCCTGGTTGGCGAAGTTCGAGTTCTCCAACAGCCCCGGCGTCCTCGGCCTGCTGCTCGCCCTCTTCGCCGCCGCTGAACTGGTCGGCTCGCTGGTCTCGGGTGCCCTCAAGACCTCGGAGAAGCAGATGCTGCGGATCGGCCAGCTGCAGATCGTCACCGGCGGCCTCTTCCTGCTGCTGGGCCCGCGCAACCTGGCGGTGATCTCGCTCGCCCTGATCCTCATCGGCGTGCTGTCCGCCCCGATGACGGTGCTGGGCGGGGTGGTGCGGATGACCCGGACGCCGGCGGAGATGCGCGGCCGGGCGATGACCCTGATGCGCACCACGATGGCCGGCTCGCTGCCGGTCGGGGCGGCGCTCGGCGGCATCCTGCTCAGCGGCAGCCACTACACCGGGCTGGTCGTCGTGATGACGATCCTGGCTGCCTCACCCGGTTTCCTGACCGTCCTGATCTTCCGCAACGTTCCGTTCCGGCTGGGGGTGAACGCCCTTGTCGACCGCCAGCCGGCCGCTGTCGAATCCTGAGTCGAGTCCTGAACCGGTCGAGCTGGTCGCCGACCGTCCCCGGACCGCGGCCGGCTCGTCCGGCCTCGCCTGGCTCTCGGCACCCGCCGACGGCCACGGCCCGGACGCGGTGCTCGCGGCGTTCGCCGTGCTGCTCTACAAGTACACCGGCCAGACCGAGCTGCTGCTCGACGCGGAGCTGGCCGGCCGGGCCGGCGCGCTGTCTCTGACCGTCGACCCGGACGCGCCCGGGCACCGGCTGCCGGACACCGCCGGGTACGGCCCGGTCCGGCACACCCCGGTCCGGTTCACCGACCGGGCGCCGGACCAGGCCGCCGATGCCGACCTGGTGCTGCACGCCGGCACCGAGCTGCGGATCGGCTACCGGACCGGGCTGTTCGCCTCGGCCACCGCCGCCCGGCTGGCCGAGCAGCTGCGCCGGGCGCTGGCCCAGCTGCACCAGCCGGTCCGCACCGTGCAGCTGGCCGACCAGCCGGAACGAGCGCTGATTCTCGACCGGTTCAACGACACTCGCCGCCCGTACCCGGCCGACGTGCCGGTGCACCGGCTGTTCGAAGAGCAGGTCCGCCGGGCACCGGACGCGCTCGCCGTCAGCTGGTGTGACCAGCGGCTGAGCTACGCCCAGCTCGACGAGCGGGCCGACCGGTTGGCCGGCGCGCTGCGGGCGGCCGGCGTCCGGCCGGGCGATCTGGTGGCATTGCGCACCGGTCGCACGCCGGACCTGGTGGCCGGCGTGCTGGCCATCCTCAAGACCGGCGCCGCCTACCTGCCGATCGACCCGGACTACCCGCAGGGCCGGGTGGAGTTCCTGCTCGCCGACTCCCGGGCCCGGGTGCTGGTCACCGACTCGGCCCTCGACGCCGCCTTCGACGGCACGGTGCTGGACCCGGCCACGGCTGCCCGGGCTGCCGGACCGGTCGAGCCCGAGCCGGTCGCGCCCGACCTTCCCACCGACCGGGCGGTGGCCTTCCTGTGCTACACCTCCGGCACCACCGGGCGTCCCAAGGGCGTGCGGGTCACCCACCGCAACATCGTCCGGCTGGTACGCGGCGTCGAGTACTCCGACCTCGGGCCGCACACCCGGATCCTGCTGACCGGCTCGATCTCCTTCGACGCCAGCACCTTCGAGCTGTGGGCCACCCTGCTCAACGGCGGCAGCCTGCACCTGGTCGGCAATGACGTCCTGTTCAGCGCCCGGGCACTGCGGGCGGAGCTGGCCGCCGAGCAGATCAGCACCCTGTGGCTGACCGCGCCGCTGTTCAACCAGATCGTCGAGCAGGACCCGGCTGCCTTCGCCCCGCTGCGCGAGCTGTACACCGGTGGGGACGTGCTGTCGCCGCCGCACGTCGCGAAAGTGCTGGCAGCCTGTCCGGACCTGATCTTGATCAACGCCTACGGGCCCACCGAGAACGGCACCTACTCCCTCACCCACCGGATCGAGCGCGCCGGCTTCGACGAGCGGGCCGGCATCCCGATCGGCCGGCCGATCGCGAACTCCACGGCCTACGTGCTCGACCCGGACGGCAACCTGTGCCCGGTCGGCGTGCCGGGGGAGCTGTGCTTCGGCGGCGACGGGGTGGCCGCGGGCTACCTGGACCGCCCGGAGCTGACCCCGGAGAAGTTCGTTGCGGACCCGTTCACCGGCGGGCGGATGTACCGCAGCGGCGACCTCGGCAGGTTCGGCCCGGACGGCACCGTCGAGTTCCTCGGCCGCCGCGACCAGCAGGTGAAGGTGCGCGGCTTCCGGATCGAGCTCGGCGAGGTGGAGAACGTCCTGCTCGGCCATCCGGACGTCGCCGAGGCCGCGGTCACCGCCCGGCCCCGGCCCAGCGGCGCCGACAAGTACCTGTGCGGCTACTACGTGCCGCGCCGCCCGGTGACCGGCCTGCGGGCCTACCTGGAGCGGATGCTGCCGGCGCACGCGGTGCCGGCCTACCTGATCGAGCTGCCGGAACTGCCGCTGCACGCCAGCGGCAAGCTCGACCGCAGCCGGCTCCCCGAACCGGAGGCCTCCCAGCTGGTCACCGGCACCGACTACGTCGCGCCGCGCGACGAGTTCGAGCGGGTGCTGGTGGAGCTGGCCGAGAATGCCCTTGCCATGGTGGGCATCGGCATGCAGCACGACCTGCGCGACCTCGGCTCGGACTCGCTCACCGCCACCCTGCTGGCTGGTGGCCTGGCCGAGCGGCTGGGCCGGCAGGTGCCGGTCAGCCGGGTGTTGCACGCGGGCTCGCTGGCCCGGCTCGCCGAGCTGGTCCGGCACGGCGACGCCGCAGCCGCACCGGCGATCCCGGCGGCCGCCGCGGCCGAGAGCTACCCGGTCACCCCGCAGCAGCGCCAGCTCTACCTCGAACAGCTCAAGGATCCGGCGGCGGTGCACTACAACGTGCCGGTCAGCCTGGACCTGCCGGCCGGCACCGACCCGGCCCGGCTGGCCGGGGCGCTGCGCCGGCTCGCCGAGCACCACGAGGCCCTGCGCAGCCACTTCGTCCTCGACGGCGGTGAGGTACGCCAGCGGATCGAGCCGGAGATCGCCCTGCCGGTGCCGGTGATCGACGAACCGGCCGACAGCCCCGGCGTCCGGCCGTTCGCGCTGGAGGTCGCCCCGCTCTGGCGAGCCGAGCTGCGCCGGTCGCCAGACCGGTTGCGGCTGCGCCTGGAACTGCACCACCTGATCGTGGACGGGTTCTCCCTGCAGATCCTGCTGAGCGACCTGGCGGCGCTCTACGCGGGCCGGCCGGTTGCCGAGGTGGGCGTCCGGTACCGCGACTACGCGAGCTGGCTGGCCGGGCCCGCCGGTGCGGCACTGCGCGAGCAGCAGCGCGGCTACTGGCAGCAGGTGTTCGCCGTCCCGCCGCGGCGCGCCGACCTGCCGCTGTCGGCCCCGCGCCCGCCGCTGCGCCCGCTGGCCGGCGACGTGCTGGGCTTCGACCTCGGCCGGGCCCGGACCAGCGCGCTGCGCGAACTGGCCCGCCGGCAGGACGTTCCGCTGTTCGCGGTGCTGGCCGCCGCGCACGGCATCGTGCTGGCCCGGCTCACCGGCTCGGCCGATGTGCTGCTGGGCACCCCGGTGTCCGGACGGACCGCGCCGGGCCTGCACCGCACCGTGGGCATGCTTGCCAACACCGTCTGCCTGCGGTTGGCGGCCGATCCCGAGGCCGGCTTCGCCGACTACCTGCGCCAGGTCGCCGGCACCGCCGAGCAGGCCTTCGCGCATTCCGACGTCCCGTTCTCCGACGTGGTCGCGCTGGCCGCGCCGCAGCGGGACTACCGCCGGGCCCCGCTGTTCGACGCGCTGATCGCGTTGCACAGCAGCCGTTACCTGCACCTCGACTTCGCCGGCCACGGCGTGGACGTGACCCTGGAACCCACCGGCCAGAGCGCGTTCGACCTGAACATGCAGATCTATCAGACCGGCGACAGCCTGCGGGTGGCCTGGCACTACTCGGCCACCCTGCTGCGCCGCACCGAGATCGAGCAGTGGCGTGACGATCTGCTGCACATTCTCGACACCGTGCTGGCCGACCCGGCGACCCCGGTGGGTGCCTTCACCGCTCCGGCGAACACCGCCGCCGCCTTCGACTTCGACCTCTGACCCCGCGACTTCCGGCCCTTCCCCTACCCGCCCGCTCAACCGCATAGGACGTTTCATGTTCTCCAGCGTTACCGGCTTTCCTGCCGACTTCTCCCACATCGAGCCCGATCCGATCGAGCCCGCTGCTCCCGGACACGCAGCCGGCCGCTGGGCGGAGCTGACCCCGGTCGCACTGCCCGCCGAGCTGACCGCCCGGCTGGACCGGATCAGCCGCGGGCGGGAGGAGATGCTGCAGGTGGTGCTGGCCGCCGGCGCGCTGGCCCTGCTCGGCCGCTACACCCGCGCCGAGGAGGTGTCGCTGGGCCTGCCCGGGGGGCTGGTGCTGCGCACCGATCCGGCCGGCACCCTGCGCGAGCTGCTCGGCCGGGTGGCCGGCGCAGTCCAGTCCGGGACGCCGGACGCGGGTGCGGCCGACGTGCGGGTGGAGCTGGCAGCCGCTCCGCCGGACGCCCCGGGAGGAGCCGGCGTCCGGTTCGCTGCGTACCGCGCCGGCGGCGCGCTGCTGCTCGGCACCGGCTACGACCCCGCGCGCTACGCCGAGGCCAGCATCGGCTGGATCGCCCGGCAGTACCTGCTGCTGCTCGCCGCTGCCACCGCCGAGCCGGACCGTCCGGTGGCCGACCTGGAGCTGAGCACTGCCGAGGACGCGGCCGTCATCGCCGCCGCCAACGACACCGAGCGGGCCTTCGAGTCCGAGGCCACCCTGCACGGCCTGTTCGCCCGGCAGGCCGCCGCCACCCCGGACGCACCGGCGCTGCTCAGCTCCGCCGGCACGATGAGCTATGCCGAGCTCGACGCCCGTTCCAACCAGCTCGCGCACACCCTGCGCGGCCACGGCGCCGGCCCGGGTGCGGTCGTCGCGCTGCTGGCCGAACGCTCGCCGGAGCTGGTCGTAGGGATCCTGGCGGTGCTCAAGGCCGGCGCCGGCTACCTGCCGGTCGACCCGTCCTACCCGGCCGCCCGGATCGGCTACCTGCTGGCCGACTCAGCTGCCCGGCTGGTGCTCGGCCAGGCCCGGTTCGCCGGCCTGGCCGGCGACACCCCGGTGCTGGAACTGGACGCCGAGACCAGCTACGCCGCCGACCGCGGCCCGGTCGAGCCACTGGGTAGCGCCGGCGATCTGGCCTACCTGATCTACACCTCCGGTTCGACCGGCGCTCCCAAGGGCGTGCTGGTCGAGCACTGCGGCGTGGTCAACCGGCTGGCCTGGATGCAGCGCGCCTACCCGATCGGGCCCGGGGACGTGCTGGTGCAGAAGACCTCGGTCTCCTTCGACGTGTCGGTGTGGGAACTGTTCTGGTGGTCGTTCACCGGCGCGGCACTGGCGCTGCCGGAGCCGGGGGCCGAGAAGGACCCGGCTCGGCTGGCGGCGGCGATCGAGAATCATCAGGTCACCACGATGCATTTCGTGCCGTCCATGCTGACCCTGTTCCTGGTGTGGGCCGAACGTGCCGGCGCGGCGGACCGGTTGGCCGGGCTGCGGCGGGTCTTCGCCAGCGGCGAGGCGCTCACCCCCAGCCAGGTCGGCCAGTTCGAGCGGCTGCTTCCCGGTGCCGAGCTGGTCAACCTGTACGGCCCGACCGAGGCAACGGTGGACGTCACCTGCCAGCCGGCTCGCGGGCTGGCGGGGCTGGCCCGGATCCCGATCGGCCGGCCGATCGACAACATCCGGATGTACGTGCTGGACGAACGCGGCCGGCCGGCACCGGTCGGCATGCCGGGCGAGCTGCACGCGGCCGGCGTGGGCCTGGCCCGCGGCTACCTCGACCGTCCGGAGCTGACCGCCGAGCGGTTCGTCGACGGGGCGGCGGTGGGGGAGCGGCGGCTGTACCGGACCGGCGACCTGGCCCGGTGGCTGCCCGACGGCCGGCTAGACTACCTGGGCCGGGTGGACCTGCAGGTCAAGGTGCGCGGCTTCCGGGTGGAACCCGGCGGCATCGAGGAACGGCTGCGGGCGCATCCGGCGGTGACCGACGCCGCCGTGGTGGCCGTCGACGACGGCTGGCAGACCTCGCTGCGCGGGTTCGTGGTGCTGCGCGAGCAGGTGCCGGAGTCGGTGCTCAAGCAGCACCTGCGGCAGGCGCTGCCCGAGCACGAGGTGCCCGGCCGGATCCTGGCCCTGGATGCGTTGCCGTTGACGCCGAACGGAAAACTCGACCGCAGCTGGCTGGCCGGCCCGGAGGGGGCCCGGGCCAAGGCCGGCAACCACGTCGAGCCGCGTACCCCCGCCGAGCAGACCCTGGCCCGGATCTGGCGCGAGGTGCTCGGCAAGGACCGGATCGGCGTGCACGACAACTTCTTCGCCCTGGGCGGCAACTCCATCCACTTCGTCGAGGTGCTGGCCAAGTCCCGCGCCGCCGGGCTGGACTTCACCTTCGCGCAGCTGTTCCGGGCGCAGAGCATCGCCGCGCTGGCCGAGAGCATCGCCGCCGGGGCCGGGGCCGGCGCCGGCACGGCGGCCGAGCAGGCCGACGTGGCGGCCCGCGGCGGCTTCCAGCCGTTCGAGCTGATCTCCGGCGAGGACCGGGCGCTGCTGCCCGCCGACGCCGAGGACGCCTACCCGCTGTCGATGCTGCAGGCCGGGCTGATCTTCCAGACCGAGATCACCGGCGGGCTCGGCCAGTACCACGACGTGCTCAGCTACTCGATCAACGGCGGCTTCGACCAGGCCGCGTTCACCGAGGCGGTGCGGCTGCTGAGCCTGCGGCACCCGATCCTGCGCACCACCTACCACCTCACCGGGTACAGCGAGTTCCTGCAGGTGGTGCACCGCGAAGTCCGCCCGCCGCTGTCGGTGGCCGACCTGCGCCACCTCGACGCGGCGGCCCAGGCGGACTGGCACGAGCAGTGGCTGGCCGCCGAGAAGGCCCGCCGCTTCGACTGGGAGCGGGGCGAACTGGTCACCCTGCACGTTCAGATCCTCTCCGACGACCGCTACCGCTACACCGTCAGCCAGCACAACTCCGCCCTGGACGGCTGGAGCATCAGCCTGCTGCACACCCAGCTGTTCAGCCTCTACCACCAGCTGCGCGCCGGGACGAACCCGTCCCGGCAGCCGGCGGTGGACAACCACCTGCGCAACTTCATCGGCCTGGAGCGCGAGGCACTGCGCTCCGCGCAGTCCCGAGACTTCTGGCTGCGGGTGCTGGACGGCTCCGTCTCGACCAACGTGCCGCGCCAGCCGGGCGCCCGGGACACCGACGACTTCCGGGTGGTGATGCGCGACGTACCGCTGCCCGCCGGCCTCACCCAGCGGGTCAGCGCGCTGGCCGACTCGCTGTCGGTGCCGTTCAAGGACGTGCTGCTGGCCGCCCACCTGAAGGTGCTGTCCCTGGTGTCCGGCCAGCCCGAAGTCACCACCGGCTACGAGCACAGCGGCCGGCCTGAGCTGCCGGGTGCCGAGACCACGCTGGGACTGCACCTCAACAGCGTGCCGCTGCGGCTGCGAATGGCGCTGGACTCGGCCGCTGCGGAGCCGGGGGAGGCTGCCGAATCTTGGGCGGAGCTGGTCCGCCGGGTGTACCAGGCCGAGCTCGACCTGCTGCCGCACCGCCGCTACCCGATGGCCCGGATGAAGCAGGACCTGGGCACCCAGCGGTCGCTGTTCGACACCACCTTCAACTACACCCACTTCTACCTGATGAAGAATCTCCAGCAACTGCCGGAGTTCTCGCTGCTGCAGATACAGGTGGACTCCGAGACCGAGTTCGCGTTCCGGACCGAGTTCTCCCGGCACTACACCGACGACGAGCTGCGGTTGTGCCTGCACTACCACAGCCACCTCTACGACCAGGCCCAGATCGACCGGATCGGCGGGTACTTCGTCCGGGTGCTGGAGCTGATGGCCGGCGAGCCCGCGGCACCGCATGCCGCCCGGCCGCTGCTGGCCGCCGCGGACGCGGCGCTGATCGGTGCGGCGAGCGATGCCACGGCCGCCGAGCCGGTCGCCTTCCCGGCCCCGGCGGCTGAGGATCGTCAGGCGCACCAGGCGACCCGGGACGCGATCGCCGCGGTGTGGGCGAACGTGCTGGACCTGCCGGTGTCCCAGATCGGGGCGTCCGGCAACTTCTTCGACCTCGGCGGCAATTCGCTCTCGGCGCTGCGGGTGGTGCTGGAACTCGACGGGCTGGTCACCCTGGGCGACCTCACCCGCCATCCGGTGCTGGACGAGCTGGCCCGGTTGGCCGACCGGCGCCAGCAACCTGCCGAGGAACTGCTGCAACTGCTCTCGCCGACCGCGGCCGGCGCCCGCTGCGCGTTGATCTGCGTGCCGCACCCGTGCGGGCACCCGATCAACTTCAAGCCGCTGGCCGACGCGCTGGCCGAACGGACCGACGAGATCGTGGTGTGGGGGCTGGAGCTGCCCGGCCATGCGCCGGTCTCGGACGGCGAGTTCGTCGACATCGAAGAGGCGGTCCGCCAGACCGTCGCCGAGATCGAGGCCAAGGCCGACCTGCCGCTGGTCGTCTGGGGACACTGCGGCGGCGCAGCGGTCGCCATCGAGCTGGCCCGGGTGCTCGAGGAGGAGGGCTTCGACCTGCGGCAGGTGTTCCTCGGCTCCAAGCTGCTGCCCCCGGTGCCCGAGATGGCCGACAACATCGCCCTGATGGACACCTGGAGCGACGAGCAGATCATCCGCTACATGGTCGAAGAGACCGGATACACCGAGCTGGACGGCCTGGACCGCGAGCACACCGACCGGATGGGCCGGATCTTCCGGCATGACGTCGGCGGCGGGTACCGCTACCTCATCGGCGCGGTGACCGGCGGGCCCGCCTGGAAGCTGGCCACCCCGGTCACCGTGGTGGCCGCGGACGACGACCGCGGACTGACCCGGGCGAGCGAGGACTACGCCGGCTGGGAAGTGCTCGCCTCCGACGTCCGGTTCTGCCGGCTGCCGGTGGGCGGCCACTACTTCGTGCGCACCAACCCCGATGCCACCGCCGAGCTGGTTCTCGAGTCCGTCCGGCAGACCCAGGCCGCGTCGATCGAGTGGGAGGTCTGAGATGGCAGAGATCCCGGTGCTGTGCCTGCCGTTCGCCGGAGCGGGCGCCACCGCCTTCCGGCGGGCGCAGGAATACCCCAGTGACATCGTGCGAATCGTGCCGCTGCAGCTGCCCGGCCGGGAGGAGCGGTTCGGCGAGCCGCCGTTCACCGACGCGGTCAGCGCGGTGGACGACCTGCTGCCGGCGGCGCTCGACCTGGTGGCCGGCAGCGCGACAGTCGCGGTGTTCGGCCACAGCCTCGGGGCGGTGCTTGCCTTCGAGCTGGCGCACCGGTTGCGCCAGCTTCCCCAGCCTGACCTGGTGCGGATCTTCGTCAGCGGCTCGCCGGGGCCGTGGACCGGGCGCGCGGTGCGGGCCACCGGCATGAGCGACGAGGACTTCCTGCGGCAGGTACGCGGCTTCGCCGGCTACAGCCACCCGGCGCTGGAACACCCGGAGCTGCGCGACATGCTGCTGCCCACCCTGCGCGCGGACGTGGAGATGCACGAGAACTACCTGGCGCAGCCGGGCCAGCTGGTCGACGTGCCGATCACCTCGATCCGCGGCAGCGAGGACGAGCTGGTCTCGCGCGAGCAGGCAGCGGAGTGGCAGGCGGCCAGCACCGCGGGCTGCCAGCTGCGGGAGGTGCCGGGCGGTCACATGTACCTGGTCGACTCCCCGGTCGAGCTGGTGCGGCTGATGGATTCCGAACTGGCGGTGCTCCGGTGACCGCCGGCCTGGCCCAGACCGTTGCGGACCGGCGACCGGCCGATCGGCGGCTGGCCGGCAAGGTGGCGGTGGTCACCGGGGCGGCACGCGGCATCGGACGGGCCTGCGCGGTGGCGTTCGCCCGGGCCGGCGCCGACCTGCTGCTGCTCGACATCGCGCACGACCTGGCGGGAGTGCCGTACCCGCTGGGCACCGCCAGCCAGCTGGAACACACCGCCGAGCTGTGCCGCGAGGCCGGCGGCCCGGCGGCCACCGTACTGAGCGTGCAAGCCGACGTACGCGACTACCAGGCGGTCCAGGATGCCGTCGAGCTGGCGCTGGCCCGGTTCGGCCGCATCGACGTGGTGCTCAACAACGCAGGCATCGCCGCGCCGTCCGGCAAGCCGGTGCACGACATCGAGGCCGACGAGTGGGACCTGATGCTCGACGTCGACGTCTCCGGCGCCTGGCGGATGATCCGGGCCGTCGGCAGGGTGATGAGCGCGCAACGCTCCGGCAGCATCATCAACGTCGCCTCCACCGCGGGGCTGGTGGGCTACCGCAACTTCGCCGGCTACGTCACCGCCAAGCACGCGCTGGTCGGGCTGTCCAAGGCGGCTGCGCTGGACCTTGCACCGTTCAAGGTGCGGGTGAACGCCCTGTGCCCCGGTTCGGTCCGCGACGACCCGGCGGTGGAGGGCCGGATGCTGTCGGAGATCGCCCGGTCCCTGGACGTCCCGGTGGCCGAGCACGAGCAGACCTTCGTCACCGCCCAGCCGATGAATGCCCTTCTCGAGCCGGACGACATCGCCGGCGCCGCCCTGTGGCTGGCCTCGGACGAGTCCCGGCAGGTCACCGGCAGCGCGGTGCCGGTGGACGGGGGGTTCACCAGCCGATGACCGCCGAACTGACGATTGCCGAACAGCTGCCCTTCGAACCTCAGGCCATCCGGCCGATCGCTGCCGAGCTGCGGACCTGCCTGCCGCTGGCCGGCGGGGGAGTCCGGGCCGGAACCGAGGCCGGCCGGCTGTGCCAGTCGGTGCTGGCCCGGCTCGACCCCGGCGCCGACCTGGAAGGGCTGGCCGAGCGGGTAAGCCGGGCCACCGGCACCCGGCTCTGGCAGGAATGGGTTTCGGGCCCGGCCGATTCCGGCGCCGCGGCGCAGCGGCGGGACCGCGAGCTGGCCCGGCCGGCCGATCCGGCGACCGGCCCGGGCGTCCGGGTGGTGCTGCTGCGCTACGCCGACCAGGTCGCCGACCTGGTGGTGGTGGCGCATCGGGCGGTGGCCGACCCGCGCTCCGTGCTGCGGGCGGTGCTCTCGTCCACCCCGCTCCCAGCGACAGATCCTCAGCTGCACCAGCGGCTGCGGGACGGCCTGGCCCGGCTGGACCGGGTCGGGGCTCCGGACTGGGGCCTCGGCAACCCCGAGGCAACCGGTGCCGAGGTGCTGCCGTTCACCCTTTCCGCAACGGCAGAAACCACCGACCCCGAGGCACTGCTGGCCGGCGCGCTCGGCCTGGTGCTGGCCCGCTGCACCGGCGCGGAGCGGGCCGGCATCGGGCTCGATCCGCTGAACAGCGCGGACCTCGACTGTGCCGGCGGCACTCCGGTGGCCGGTTACCTCGCCGCGGTGCGGCATGCCCTGGACCACCCGGTTGCCGACACGGCACCGGTGGCCGGCCTGGCCGTCGGTGCGCAAAGGCCGTTCCTGGATCCGCTGCATCCATTGGCGATCTGGATCGGCGAAGCCGCCGGCGGCGAGCTGCCGGGCAGCCTCTGGTTCCGGCGCAGCGCCTTCGCGCCGGCGGTGGCAGAACGGCTGGCCGGAATGCTCGGCACCGCCTACCGCGGCCTGGCAACGGCACACCCGGACACCCCGATCGGGGAGCTGGCGCTGCTCGACGCCGGGCAGCTGCGCGAGCTGGCCGAACTCGGCGGCCGCGGCCGCCCGCTGCCGGCGTCCGGAACCGGCCGGCGGATCGACGAGGCGGTCCGGGCGCAGGCCGAGTTCCGTCCGGACGCGATCGCGCTGTGCTTCGAGGCGAACCGGCTGAGCTACCGCGAGCTGGACGAGCGGGCCAACCGGGCAGCGCACGCGCTGCGGGCGGCCGGCGTCCGGACTGGAGACCGGGTCGGGGTCTGCCTGGAACGCTCGCTCGATCTGGTGGTGATGCTGCTGGCAGTGCTCAGGGCCGGCGCGGCCTACGTCCCGATGGACGCCGGCAACCCGGACGAGCGGCTGGCCTACACCGCGACCGACGCCGGGCTGGCCGTGGTGATCGCCGAGGAGTTCCCGCAGCTGCCCGGCGTCCGGGTGCTCGCCCCGGCTGCCCTGCGGGAAGGACCGAGCACCGCACCGGAGCAGCCCGGCACTCCCGACGACACCGCCTACGTCATCTACACCTCCGGGTCCACCGGCCGTCCCAAGGGAGTGCTGGTCTCGCACCGCAACGTGGCCGGCCTGCTGGCGGCCACCGAAGCCGACTTCGGACTCGGCACCGACGACGTCTGGACGCTGTTCCACTCCAGTGCCTTCGACTTCTCGGTCTGGGAGATCTGGGGATGCCTGGCCACCGGCGGCCGGCTGGTGGTGGTGCCGCACTGGACCGCCCGCGACCCGCAGCAGTTCGCCGAGTTGCTGCACGCCGAGCAGGTCAGCGTGCTGAACCAGACCCCGAGCGCGTTCAGCCAGCTGGCCGAGGTGGACCGCACCCGCCGGCTGCCGGACTCGCTGCGGCTGGTGATCTTCGGCGGCGAGCCGCTGGACACCCGGCCGCTGCTGGCCTGGTTCGACCGGCATCCGGAAAGCCGGTGCCGGCTGGTCAACATGTTCGGCATCACCGAGACCACCGTGCACGTGACCGCCCAGACCCTGGGCCGGCGCGAGGCACTGGCTGGCTCGAAGTCGGTGGGCCGGCCGCTGCCGGGCTGGTCGGTGAGCGTGCTGGACCCGGCCGGCCGGCCGGTGCCGCCCGGAGTGGCCGGCGAGATCTACGTCGGCGGTGCCGGGGTGGCCGCGGGTTACCTCGGCCGGCCCGAGCTGACCGCGCAGCGTTTCGTCCCCGATCCGGAAGGGGATTCGCAATCGGCCGGGCTGCGCTACCGCAGCGGTGACCGGGGCCGGTTGCTGCCCGACGGCCGGCTGGAGCACCTGGGCCGGCTGGACAACCAGGTCAAGCTGCGCGGCTTCCGGATCGAGCTGGACGAGATCCGGGCCCGGCTGCTGGACGCGCCGGGCGTCGGGGCGGCGGCGGTGCTGCTGCGCCAGGATCCCGACAACGCGGCGAATGCTCGGCTGGACGCCTACCTGGTGCTGTCCGGTGGCGACGTCGAGGAGGTCCGCGCGCATGCCGCCCGGTTCCTGCCCGAGCACATGGTGCCCAGCACCTTCACCGTGTTGCCGGCGTTGCCGCTCACCCCGAACGGCAAACTGGATTCCGCCCGGCTGCCCGAGCCGCTCGACCCGACGGCACCAGATGGGGAGCTCGACGCACCGGACGGCGCCACCGACCTGCAGGCCCGGTTGCACGCGGTATGGCAGCAGGTGTTCGGCTTCCGGGTCGGCCTGGACGACGATTTCTTCGCCCTCGGCGGCAATTCGCTGCTCGGCGTCCAGCTGTTCGCCGCGATGCGCGGTGCGGGCCTGCCCACTCCGGGGCTGCGCGAGCTGTACCTGAACCGGACGGTGCGCGGGCTCGCCGAGGTGCTGGACCGGAGAGCCGGATAGCTTCCGTGTTGATCCTGCTCGCCATCCGCCGGCTGCCGGTGTACCGGGAGTACCTGCTCGCCGCGCTGGCCCGCGAACACCAGGTGTGGCTGCTGTCGGACCACCCGCCGACCTGGGAATCGCGCTACCTGGCCGGTGCCACGGTGCTCGACCTCGCCGATGCCGACGCGCTGGCCGCGGCGGCCCGGCCGGTGCGGCCGTCCGGCGTGCTCACCTGGGACGACACCCTGGTGGTGCAGGCCGCCCGGCTGGCGCAGCGGCTGGACCTGCCGACCAGCCCGCCGGAGGCGGTGCTGCTGTGCCGGGACAAGCACGGCACCCGGCAGGCGTTGCGGGCGGCCGGCGTGCCACAGGCGGGCTCGGTGCTGGTGACGTCCCTGCCGCAGGCCCGGCAGGCCGCCGCCGGGCTGGGCTATCCGCTGGTGCTCAAACCCCGCGCGCTCTACGCCAGCGTCGGGGTGGTGCGGGTGGACACGGCCGACCAGCTGGCCGGCCGGTTCCGGGTGGCCCGGGGTGCGAGCCGGGACGGTGGGGGCGAACTGGCCGGCAGTGACGTGCTGATCGAGCAGTACCTGGACGGCCCGGAGATCAGCGTGGATGCCGGCTGGCTGGACGGTGAGCTGTCGATGGGGTTCGTGGCGCGCAAGCGGTGCGACTTCCCGCCGTACTTCGAGGAGGTCGGCCACCTGGTCCGGGCGAACGACCCGCTGCTGCGCGACGAGGCGCTGCTCGGCGTGCTACGGGCAGCGCATGCCGCGGTCGGCTACACCACCGGCTGGACGCACACCGAGCTGCGGCTCACCCCGGACGGACCGAAGGTGGTGGAGATCAACGCCAGGGTGGGCGGCGACCGGATCCCGGACCTGGCCAGGCTCGCGCTCGGGGTGGACACCGGACGGGCCGCCGCGGCGCTGGCCTGCGGGCGCCGTCCGGACCTGGAGCCGACGCTGGACCGGGTCGCGGCGGTGCGTTTCCGCTATCCGGAACGGGACTGCATCGTGCGCTCGGTCGAGGTCGACGCCGCGGCGCTGCCGGCTGAAGTCGACAGCGCCACCCCGGTGGTGCTGCCCGGCCAGGAGTTGCGCTTGCCGCCGCACGGTTTCGGAGCGAGCCGGTACGCCCTGATCACCACGGTCGCCGACAGCGACGCCGACTGCCTGGCCGGCCTGGACAAGGCCGCCGCCGCGGTTCGGCTGAACGTGCTGCGCTGGCTGTAGGGGAAGCGAGGTACCCTGATATCATCAGATATCAAGGAGGTGCCGATGCCTGACATCCTGATCCGGGACGTCCCTGAAGAGGTGCTGGCCGCAGTGGATTCGCATGCCGCGACTTTGGGTCTTTCTCGCAACGAATACCTCCGCCGGCAACTCGCCCAGGATGCGCACCGGTCTGCAGTGCGGGTCACCATGGCGGATCTGCAGTGGTTCACCGATACCTTCGGTGATCTCACCGATCCAGAGGTGATGCGCCAGGCTTGGTCGTGACGGCTGGCGAACTCCGTCACTGGCTCATCGACAAGTCGGCATTGGTCCGGTTGAGCGAGAGCGTCGACGGGCCGGAATGGATTGCGCGCATCGAGCGCGGGCTGGTACGCATCGCTACCGTTACGGTCCTGGAAGTGGGGTACTCCGCCCGGTCGGCGGAAGGTCTCGGTCAGCTGTTGAGCAGGTCTCCTCTCGCGGCAATGCCGATTGAATACATGACCGCGCGGGTCGAGTCGAGAGCCGTCGAGATCCAGCACCTGCTGGCTCAGCGAGGTCAGCATCGAGCACCATCGATTCCCGACCTCATCATCGCCGCCACTGCCGAGTTGGCCGGGCTCACCGTGCTGCACGTCGACAAGGACTTCGAACTGATCGCGGAAGTTACCTCCCAGCCGATGGAACGTCTTCGTCTTCAGTAGCGCCGTCATGACCGGGCGCGTTCCAAGAGTTTCTGCTACAGCTTCTGCGGGCTTGACCTGATTTCGTTCCGGGACACCCGCCGGAAATCCCGATGCCTCGTCGCTCTCAAGTCCCCGCCGCCTCCGGCCGAAGGGAAAGCAGGGCGAGTTTCCCGGCTGTGAGGACGGGCCGGCCGGGAAAACTCGCCGTTGTGTTACGGATGAGGCGCACGGCACAGATGTGACTGGTGTGTCATGCTGTCGCACGGCCAGTGCAATGTGCCGTCGCAGCAGTGTGAGGAGGGCTACCGGGTGGGTTTGCGCACCGCGTGCCGGACCGGTTCCGGCGCTGCTCTCGCCTCGGTGACCGTGCTGGGCCTGCTGCTAGGACTCAGCACCCCGGTACAGGCAGCCCCGAAACCGGTGAACCCGACGGACAAGCAACTGGCCGCTGCCCAGGCCACCAAGCAGCGTGCCGCGCAGCAGCTCGGCGCCGTGACGGCCCAGCTGGTGCTGCTCAAGGGCCAGCTGGACCGGGCCGCCGCCGACACCGACGCCGCGATCGCCGCCTACGACGCGACCAACATCGCCCTGTCCGAAGCGGTCGACGACGTCACCGCCGCCAACCAGGCCGTCGACACCGCCCGCACCACGGTGGCCAAGGCCCGCCACCAGATCGCCGACTACGTCTTCTCCTCCTACGTCTACGGCCGGCAGCCCTCGATCACCACGCTGCTGTCCGGCACCGACCCGAACAGTGCCCTGGAGGCGATGGCCTACCAGCGCTACCTCGGTGCCGCGCAGCAGCAGCACCTGGCCACCGCCCAGACCAACACCGTCGCGCTGTCGAACGCCGAGGCCGGCCGCAAGCGCGCCCTGCAGCGCGCCGAGCGGCTGCAGCGGCAGGCCGAGGACCAGAAGAACCGGGCGATGGCCAAGCTGGCCGCGTTCCGCCAGCAGCAGACCGACTTCAACCGGCGCCGCGCCGAGCTGACCGCCCAGACGGCGGCTGCCGCCAAGCGGCTGGCCGCCCTGACCAACCAGCGCCGTGCCTTCGAACGCTGGCAGGCCGAGGAGCGGGCCAGGCAGGCCCGCGAGCGGGCCAGGCAAGCGGCCGAGCGTCGCAGGCAGGCCGCCGAGCGCCGCAGGCAGGCCGCCGAATGGGCCCGCCAGGAGGCGCTGCGACGCCAGCAGCAACAGCAGCAGCATTCCGCTCCGTCCCCGGCGCCGCTGCCGTCGGCCGCACCGCCGTCCGACGACCAGCCGTGGACGCTGCCGCTGCCGGCCGGCAGCTTCTACATGAGCACCTGCTTCTGCATGCGCTGGGGCGAGTTCCACACCGGCGACGACCTGGCGGCGGGATACGGCACCCCGATCTATGCCATCGGCTCGGGCACCGTGGTGGCGGCCGGGCCGGCGTCCGGCTTCGGCAACTGGGTGGTCATCGACCACGGCAACGGCTTCACCTCCATCTACGGGCACATGAAGGTGCTCGCCGTCTCGGCCGGCCAGTACGTCTCGGTGGGGCAGAAGATCGCCTACGTCGGCAGCGAGGGCCAGTCCACCGGACCGCACCTGCACCTGGAGGTCCGGGTCGGCGGGATGTTCGGCCCGCGGGTCGATCCGCAGGTGTTCCTGGCCCGGCGCGGCGTCTATATCTGAGACCGTCGGCAGCTGGCGCCCGGCGCGGCGCCGGCAGCCGGGCCGGTGATTGCGCCCAAGTCCGGCGCTTCCCATGCCGGTGCCGAATTGCTAGCGTCGAGTAGAGAGTTGTTACTCGCTGTTACCGTGCGCTGGCGGCTCTGCGGGTAGTACCAGCTGAGGGAGCGCCATGAAGCGTCGGACGCCGCGGACCCTGCTGACCAGCCTGATCGCCCTGCTGATGCCAGCGGCGGCGATCACGGCCCTGACCCTGGCGGCCCCCGCCGGCGCGGCCGATCCGCAGCCGGGCGCGGTCTCGGTGCCGGGCAGCTTCGGCTCCGAGGTCGGCTGTCCCGGCGACTGGCAACCGGACTGCGACCAGGTGCAGCTGACCCGGCGCGCCAACGACGGCGTCTGGTCGCGCACCCTGGCACTGCCGGCCGGCAGCTACGAGTACAAGGCCGCGCTGGACAAGAGCTGGGACGTCAACTACGGCAAGGGCGGCGTGCAGGGCGGTCCCAACATCGCGATCACCGTGCCGGCCGGTGGCAAGAACGTCACCTTCTACTACGACAACGCCACCCACTGGGTGACGGACGACCTGAACACCCCGATCGTCACGGCGGCCGGCAGCTTCCAGTCCGAACTGGGCTGCCCCGCCGACTGGTCGCCGGACTGCCTGGCCTCCTGGCTGCAGGACCCGGACGGCGACGGCACCTACACCTTCACCACCACCGCGATCCCGCCTGGCAACTACGAGGTCAAGGCCACCGTGGGCCTGTCCTGGGACGTCAACTATGGCGCCGGCGGGGTGCCCGGTGGCGCCAACATCCCGTTCGAGGTCTCGGCGGCCGGCGAGTCGATCACCTTCAGCTTCGACTCCGCCAGCCACCTGCTGACGGTGCTGGCCGGTGCAGCGGCGAGTGTCGACCTCACCACCCCCACCGCCTACTGGCTGTCCCGGCACTACATCGGCTGGGCGTTGGGCGCCGCGGCCGCCGACCGCAGCTACCGGCTGTACTACTCCCGCACCGGCGGCCTGGGCGTCGACGAGGCCGGAGTCACCGGTGGCAACTACCTGCCGCTGAGCTACGACCCGAACGGCCTGCCGGCCGCGCTGCGGGCGAAGTTCCCGGCCCAGGCGGCACTCGGCGCGCTGGGCATCCCGGACTCCTACCTCGGCCTGCTGCCGAGCATCCTCACCGGGCAGGTGGCGGTGGCCGCCTTCGACTCCGCCGGCACCCTGGTCGACGGGGCCGGCCTGCAGATCCCCGGCGTGCTGGACGACCTCTACGCCGGCGCCGCGCACCGCCGGCTGGGCATCGGCTGGACCCGCTCCGGCCGCCCGAACCTCGCGCTGTGGGCACCGACCGCGCAGGACGTCTCGGTGCTGGTCTACCCGGACGCCACCGGCGCCACCCCGCTCGCCCGCATCCGGCTGGCCCGCGACCACGACGGGGTGTGGAGCGTCACTGGTCCGCGCGGCTGGCGGGGCGACTACTACCTGTTCGAGGTCAGCGTCTACGTTCCCGAGACCGGCAAGGTCGAGCACAACCTGGTCACCGACCCGTACAGCGTGGGGCTGTCGGCCAACTCGACCCGCAGCCTGCTGGTCAACCTCTCAGACCCGGCCCTCAAGCCCGCCGGCTGGACGCGATTGGCCAAGCCCGCGCTGCCCATACCCGAGTACCAGTCGATCACCGAGCTGCACGTCCGGGACTTCTCGATCGGCGACCCCACCGTGCCGGCCGCCGACCGGGGCACCTTCCGGGCGTTCACCGACACCTCGAGCAACGCCGTCCAGCACCTGCGCTCGCTGGCCCGGGCGGGCCTGACCACCGTGCACCTGCTGCCGTCCTTCGACTTCGCGACCCGCTCGGTCAACGAGGACAAGTCAGCCTGGCAGAATCCGCCGTGCGACCTGGCCTCCTACCCGCCCGACAGCGACCAGCAGCAGGCCTGCACCACCTCGGTCGCCGACACCGACGGCTACAACTGGGGTTACGACCCGATGCACTACACCGTCCCCGAAGGGTCCTACGCCACCGACCCGAACGGCGCCGCCCGGACCCGGGAGTTCCGGGCCATGGTCGCCGCGCTGAACCGCCAGCACCTGCGGGTGGTGCTGGACGTGGTCTACAACCACACCGCCGACGCCGGCCAGTCCGGCACCAACGACCTGGACCGGATCGTGCCCGGCTACTACCACCGGCTCAACGCCACCGGCAACGTCGAGACGTCCACCTGCTGTCCCAACACCGCCACCGAGCACACCATGATGGGCAAGCTGGTGGTCGACTCGGTGGTCACCTGGGCCAAGCAGTACAAGCTGGACGGCTTCCGCTTCGACCTGATGGGCCATCATCCCAAGCAGAACATCCTGGACGTCCGGGCCGCGCTGAACCGGCTGACCATGGCGAAGGACGGCGTGGACGGCCGCAAGATCTACCTCTACGGCGAGGGCTGGGACTTCGGCGAGGTGGCCGGCAACGCGCTGTTCGTCAACGCCACCCAGGTCAATATGGCCGGCACCGGGATCGGCACCTTCAACGACCGGCTGCGCGACGCGGTGCGCGGCGGCGGCCCGTTCGACACCAACCCGCGCATCCAGGGATTCGGCAGCGGGCAGTACACCGACCCCAACGGCGACCCGGTCAACGGCGATGCCGCCGCCCGGAAGGCGACCCTGCTGCACGACGAGGACCTGGTCAAGGTGGGCCTGGCCGGCAACCTGCGGGACTACCGATTCGTTGACGCCGCAGGGCAGACGGTGACCGGCGCCGGGGTGGACTACAACGGCCAGCCGGCCGGCTACACCGCCGACCCGGCCGAGGCCATCACCTACGTCGACGCCCACGACGGCCAGAGCCTGTTCGACACGCTGGCCCTCAAGCTGCCGCAGCCGACCTCGATGGCCGACCGGATTCGGATGCAGACTCTGTCGCTGGCCACCACCGCGCTCTCGCAGGGCGTGTCGTTCTGGCAGGCCGGCACCGAGAACCTGCGCAGCAAGTCCTTCGACAGCAACAGCTACAACTCCGGCGACTGGTTCAACGTCCTCGACTGGTCCTACGCCACCAACGGTTTCGGTCGCGGACTGCCGCCGGCCGCGTCGAACTCCGCGATGTGGCCGTACTTCAAGCCGCTGCTGGCCGACCCGGCGCTACAGCCGGCCCGCGCCGACATTCTTTCCGCACTGGGGCAGTCGGAAACGCTGCTGCGGCTGCGCAAGAGCACCCCGCTGTTCCACCTGGGCACCGCGGCGCTGATCCAGCAGAAGCTGAGCTTCCCGAACAGCGGGCCGGGCGCCACCCCGGGCGTGATCACCATGCGCATCGACGACACCGTGGGCGCCGATGTCGACCGGCACCTGTCCGGCCTGGTCGTGGTGTTCAACGCGACGCCGCAGGCCACCACCCAGACGGTCAGCGCGCTCGCCGGCCGGCACTACGCGCTGGACCCCATCCAGGCCGGCGGTACGGACCGGGTGGTGCGCACCGCCCGCTTCGACTCGGCCACCGGCACGTTCACCGTGCCCGGCCGGACCGTCGCGGTGTTCGTCGCCCGCCAGCACTGAGCTTCGCTGCTACCGGCTCGGCACGGCCGAGCGGCCGTCGGTCAGGGACCGACGGCCGCTCGTGGTGTTACCGAGGGAGCTAGCTGTTGCGGATCGGCGACTTCGGTGAGGCGTGGTCGGACACCGCGCCCGGGATGGCGTGGTCACCGCTGGAGGTGGCCACGAACGAGCCCGCCGCCGCGGTGAAGCCGGTGGCCGGCACGTAGATCGCCTGGTCGAAGGCGGAACCGCTCGGGGTCTTGGCGACCGCGAACGCGCCGACGGCCTTGCCGCCGACCCACGAGGTGGAGATGTAGTCACCGACCATCCGGCCCTGGGTGGTGTTCGGGGTCAGCGACACCGCGAACGGACCGGCCACGTCGGTGTGCGCGCTCCAGGTGGAGCCGCCGTTGTTGGACTGGATGTAGCCGACCTCGAGCTGGCAGCTCGTGCCGCAGGCCGCGGTCCGGTAAAAGTAGTACGTCAGGCCGAGCTTGGCGGTGCTGCCGGACGTCGACGGGTCCACGGCCAGGCCGGGGATGAAGTGGTCCACCCCGCTGTTGGTGGCATCGATCGGCACCCGGGTGACGGCGGTCCAGGTGGTGCCGTTGGTCGAGGTCGAGTAGACGATGTCGTTGGCCCGGCACGCGGTGCGGAACCGGCAGTCCTGCCAGGCCACGTAGACCTTGCCCGCCGCGTCGATCTCGGCCGAAGGCAGCGGCTCGGTGCGCAGGCTGTTGGCCACCGCGTGGTCGGACACCGCCGAGACCGTCACCGTCGAGCTCCAGGTGGCGCCGCCGTCGGTGGAGCGGAAGGCGATGATCCCGGACTCGCTGGCGTTCGACGCCGGCACGATCACAGTGCCGTTCGGCTGCACGACCGGCTGGCCGCCGAGACCGGTGGCGCTGTTGGCGGTGTTCTTGGCCGCGCCCCAGGTCAGGCCGCCGTCGGACGAGGTGGACATCTTCAGCCGATCACCGGCGGCGTTGTCGTCGAACTCGGTGTAGCAGTTGCCGTAGAAGGGGCTGGTGGCGTTGTTGTCGCACACGGTCCAGTTCTTGTCGAAGCTGGTGCTGCCACTGGCGACGGTGACCGGGCTGCCGAACGTGAGGCCACCGTCGGTGGACCGGCTGACGAACACCACCGGCACGGTCACCGAGGAGGTGATCGGGATCGAGGAGATCAGCCAGACGTTGTGCTTGGCGTCGTAGGCGACGCTGGCGTCGCTGACCCGCTGGTAGCTGCCGGTGCCGCCGTTGTTGGTGGTGATTCCTGGCAGCGTGGCCTGGGTCCAGGTGGTGCCGCCGTCGGTGCTCGTCGCATAGCCGATGTCGGAGCCGCCGCCGTCGTTGAACCGGCCGCTCTGGGCGGCGACCACGATCGTGCTGCCGAAGGCGAAGGTATCGGGCTCGACCTCGGTCCTGTGCTGGCTGGTGCTGTTGGTGAACGGGTCGGTAATGATCTGCGTCAACGGAACCGCCGCGTGTGCGGCCGGCAGGTTCAGGGCCAGCACGGTTGCCGACGCGGCCACCGTCGCGGTAGTTCGCAAAGACCATCGGATAAGGCGCATAGGTTGCTCCTCGCAGAGTGGGTGAATGCAGGCAACGTACCCGCCGCAATGCATATTGGAAATAGCTTTCCCGAGCAAAGGTTCTGACTGCGAGATACCTATCCAGTACGGTATGCGGAACAACCATTACTGCAGGGAGCAGCTAATTCCAAATCATATTCACATCAGTGCCGCTGCCGAACGTCGAAAGCAGAGCGAATTCTCTAGAGATGTTCAAGATGCTCTCCATATGCTCTGCGCGTGCCGGTCCGACCGAGGCCCGAGCTCCCTGGTCGGGCTCGGATAGCCTTGTTCCACCGCAGGTTTGACAAGCGGCGGCACAGGCATGGCGGAGATCAGCCGGCTTTCCGAGCGGCTTTCGGATTTCACCACCGGTCCGGCTCGCGATTACGCTGCTGACCCGATCGTCCACCACAGCTAGGAAAGAACTCGATGCGCCGCTGCGCGGCCTCAGGGGGACTACGCGGCCGAAAGCCGAGGGGCACACCGCCGATTTCTCAGCGGCGCTCCCGCAACAGGTGCGTCCCAATTCCGATGCCGAATAGCGCGGGGTGGCCGGCAGCCATATTCCGGTATTGCGCTGTTGCCGAGAATGAATGCGTGCCGGCCCCACAACGGAGCGGCCGCCGAACGCCGGAAGCGTTCGACGACCGCCCGTCTACTCCCTGGAGGGTGGAGTGGGATTACCGGTTGCGGATCGGGGACTTGGGCGAGGCGTGGTCGGCCACCGCGCCCGGAATGGCGTGGTCACCGCTGGAGGTGGCCACGAAGGAGCCCGCCGCTGCGGTGAAGCCGGTGGCCGGGACGTAGATCGCCTGGTCGAAGGCGAAGCCGCCGCTGGGTGCCTGGGCAACCGCGAACGCGCCGACCGCCTTGCCGCCGATCCACGAGGTGGAGATGTAGTCACCGACCATCCGGCCCTGGGTGGTGTTCGGGGTCAGCGAGATGCTGAACGGCCCGGCCACGTCGGTGTGCGCGCTCCAGGTGGAGCCGCCGTTGTTGGACTGGATGTAGCCGACCTCGAGCTGACAGTTCGTGCCGCACTTGGCCGTCCGGTAGAAGTAGTAGGTCAGCCCGAGCTTGGCCGTGGCACCCGAGGTGCTCGGGTCGACAGCGAGACCGGGGATGAAGTGGTCGACACCGCTGTTGGTGGCGTCGATCGGAATGCGGGTGACCGCGGTCCAGGTGGTGCCGTTGGTCGAGGTCGAGTACACGATGTCGTTGGACTTGCAGCCGGTGCGGAACCGGCAGTCCTGCCAGGCCACGTACACCTTGCCGGCCGCGTCGATCTCAGCGGTGGGCAGCGGACCGGTACGCAGGTTGCCGGCGACCGCGTGGTCAACCACCGCCGCGATCGTCACCGTCGAGCTCCAGGTGGCGCCACCGTCGGTGGAGCGGAAGGCGATGATCCCGGACTCGGAGGCGTTGGCCGCCGGCACGATCACGGTGCCGTTGGCCTGCACCAGCGGCTGGCCGCCGAGCCCCGTGGCGTTGTTGGCAGTGTTCTTGGCCGGCCCCCAGGTCAGGCCGCCGTCGGTGGAGGTCGACATCTTCAGCCGGTCACCGTCGGCGTTGTCGTCGAACTCGGTGTAGCAGTGGCCGTAGAACGGGCTGGCTGCGGTGTTGTCGCACACGGTCCAGTTCTTGTCGAAGCTGGTGCTGCCGGAGGCCACGGTGACCGGGTTGCCGAAGGTCAGGCCGCCGTCGGTGGACCGGCTGACGAACACGTTGGGCACGGTCACCGACGAGGTGATCGGGACGGTGGAGATCAGCCAGACGTTGTGCGCGGCGTCGTAGGCCACGCTCGGGTCGCTGACCCGCTGGAAGGTGCCCGTGCCACCGTTGTTGTTGGTGATGCCCGGCAGGGTGCCCTGGGTCCAGGTGGAGCCGCTGTTGGTGCTGGTGGCGTAGCCGATGTCCGACCCGCCACCGTCGTTGAACCGGCCGCTCTGGGCAGCGACCACCATCGTGCTGCCGAAGGCGAAGGTGTCCGGCTCCACCTCGGTCTTGTGCTGGCTGGTGCTGTTGGTGAACGGGTCGGTAATGATCTGCGTCAACGGAACCGCCGCATGTGCGGCCGGCAGATTCAACAGGGTGACTGCCACTGCCGCGGTTACAGGTGCGGCAGCTTTCGCAGACCATCGAATAGGATGCATGGCGTGCTCCTTCGGGTGAGATGGGCGGCCCGCAACGTACTCCTCGAAGCCGTCGGAAAATAGAGGTCGGCGCGAAATTCTCGCGCAATTTCCGCTCGGTCGGAAATGACAATTTCCAACGCACCGGTGCAAACAGGCTGGCTTGGATCCCCTTGTGTTACCGCAGGATCCTGGATCATGACAACTCGTCAAGAGTCCGAGTCATGGTTTCAAGAATTGCTCAAGACGATCTCCGGGATATGGTTCGGAACAAAATATTCGGACGGCATGTGAAAGAAAGTTGCGCAAGCTCGGGTTTCACCGTGCCACTTAATCAGCGGCGGCGGCAGCCAGCTCTCGGCAGAATGCGGTAGCGGTTTCCAGCTCCGCCTCCCAGCGGCGCCAGCACGCCCTCGCGGGCCACCTGTCACACCCTGCGGAGGCGCCACTCTTGTGAGAGTGTGTCCTCCCTATCTGACCCCTAGGAGGGTGCCCATGGACAGGAACACCTGGATTCGCGCGGCAGCTGACCTGCGCCACGCGTACCAGCAGGCCGGCGGATCGCCGCTCGTGCCGGAGGTGACGCTGACCGTCAACGTCCGCGGCGGCAAGCCGCCGGGCAAGCTCGGTGAGCTGCTCGGCAAGCACGAGCACGCGGTACTGGACTACCTCGAGAAATATCCGGCCGAGCGAACGCGGTTGATGACCGACCCGCTCGGGGTGTTGCGCGAGATCGTGCCGGACGAGAAGGCGCTGTACACCGAGCTCGCCGCGATGCGGGCCACCAAGAACGCCACCGTAGCCGACGTTCCCGACGTCAAGCTCACCTCGCTCACGATCAACGTCGACCGCAAGGAGAGCGCCTCATGAGCCTCGGCGGCTTCGACGTGTGCTTCGCCCTGGGGTCGACCGCTGTCGGGCAGGCCTTGCAGAGCCGGCTGCAGCCGCTGGCGCGGGACGCCCTTCGCAACGCCAACCTCGCGCTGCCCAACACGCCCTTCGCGACACTCGACGTCAATCTCAGTCTCGCCCCGGCGGCGACGATCGCCGCGGGCCGCGCGACGATCACCGGCACCGGGACCGGCGACCTGCGGATGGGCGTCAACGGGCAGTCGATGGTGTCCCTGCCGGTGGGTAGCGTGGTGCCGGGCGCGCTGGCGAACGTGCCGGTGGCGGTCTCGATCCCGATCACCGTGACGCTCGGTCTCACGATCGCGTCCGCGGGTGGTGGCGTGCATCAGGTCGTGATCGACAGCGCCGCCCCCACGGTCACGTTCGGCGCGGATTTCCCCCCGGCGGACCTGTCGTCCACGATCGCCAGCAGGCTCACCAGCGAGCTGACCGCGATCCTCACGGGGATCGGGACGGTGCAGCCGACCTTGGTCACCAACACCGCGAACGCGCTCGCCACCGCGATCCCCACCTCAGTCCACGACCTGGTGCAGAACCGGTTGGCGGGACTGTTCCCGCTACCGATCGATTTCACCCTGCCGGCAGTCGATCCGGCGGCGTTCTGCAACATCGGGCTGCGCGACGTCCGGGCGGTGCTGCTGCCCGGTGCCCCGGCAGCGGGTGGGACGCCCGCGACGGACCCGTGCCTGGCGATCGCGACGGTGCTGCTGCCGTCCTCGACGGGCAACGTCTCGATGTTGACCTCGCCGCTTCCGATGGGGCAGCCCGCCGGCCTGTTCTTCGACAACTTCTTCCTGATCTCGGCGATCTGCTGCGCCGTCGAGCACGCGCCCCAGTTCCGGGGTTTGCCCGGAACCCATGTCGAGCCCGTGCGCGGCGACCAGAGCCCGTTCTGCGAGTGGTCGGGGATCGACGTGTCGATGGACATGAACGGGCGCCAGTTCCATCTGCACGACGTGCGCGTGACGCTCGACGGGTCGAACCCGTCGGCGAAGTCGTTCCTGATGCACCTGGAGATGACGACCTCCGACACCGGCTGGTCGGCTCGCGCCAGCGTCGACGTTCCGATCACCCTGCAGGTACAGAGCGGCTCGGTGGTCCCGATCGTCGGCACTCCGCGGATCGACGTCCAGGTCGATCTCGCGTGGTGGGTCTACGCGATCGAGGTGGTGATCGTCGCCATTCTCGCCGTCGTCAGCGCGGTGATCGGCGGCGCGCTCGGCTGGGTCGCCGCCGCGATCGCGGCCGCCGTCTCGGCGGCGGTCAGCGTGACGACTGCGGTGGTCGTAGGTGCCGCGATCGGTGCCGTGGTCGGCATCGTGGTCGGAATCATCATCATCGTGGCCGTCAACAACGCGATCAACAGCGCGTTGCCCGCGACGGTCTCGGGTGCCCTCGGAGCGATCGGAAACGGCGTGTCGACGGCGTTGAACGTGATCCCGACCGAGCTGCAGCAGGCGTTCGGGCGCCTGGAGGCCGCCACGCTGCACTTCGACGACCTCGCGGTGTTCGGTCACGTCACCGCCCCGGCGCCGGCGGATCAACACCTCCTGCTCAACGTCTCCGAACTCGTCGTCGATCCGGGCATGAGCGTCGATCTCGACCGCGGCGCCGTGGTGGCCGCGAACGATCCGGGCGGCGACATCGAGTGGCGCGTGGTCCACGTCTACCAGCCGCAGCGCACGACGGCGGCGCTGTCCGGGGCCGAAGTGGCTCGCCCGATCATTCGACCGAAACTTCCACCGGCCCTCGACGGGCTACGTCCCACGCTTCCACCGACGCTGGAGGCCGCGCACGGCGCGGCGATGTCGACCGTGACGGGCGTCAGCTACGCCGGCCTGCACCTCGCGCACGTCGCGGGCCTGCCGTATCCGGCCCACGGTGGTTCGGTGTTCGCCACCAGTGTTCCGACCGACGTTCTCGAACCGGCACATCCGCTGCTGTTCGCGGTACGCACCGGTGAGGGGCGGTACGCCAAGTGTGCCGCCTGGCAGGATGCCACCCACCGGCTGCACCTGCGCTTCGCCCTCTTCGACACGCCCGCGGTACTCCGCCTGGTGCTCAACACCTCGTCACGCCGCGGCCCGACGATGCCCTCCGACCGGCCGTTCGAGGCCAGCTGGCAGGTGAGCTGGGATCTTGCCTGCCTCGCCGTCCCGGTGACGCTGCACTCCCCGGTGACCTACCAGTGGTTCTGGAACGGGTCGGTGATCCATAACGGCGACGGTCCGCTGGCGGGAGGTGTCACGCGGGTCGAGGTGAACAACGACCACTGCACGGTGCACACTGCCATGGGTGGCGATCTGCGCGGAGAGCTCTGCGTCCGCGCCACCGACGCGTCCGGCATCGAGATGACCGTCTGCCGGACGGTCGAGCTCCAGGGCACGGAATCGTCGTCCGGTCGGCCGCCGGTCGACCAGCTGACATTCGACCCCACCCGCTGGCTGGATGTCTGGAAGTCGATCCACGGCGGGGATCCGGCCCCCGACCAGATCGCGGCGCTGGCGAACGGGGGCGATCCGATGGCGCTGGTGACGGCGCTGTTCGGCGGCGCTCGCCAGAACCCGGCACTGCACACCCAGCTGCAGGACCAGCTCCGCACGTTCGGAGGCTGATTCGAACGGGCCGGGCCCGGCAGGACCGCACTCCGCCGGGCACGGCCCGCCTGCTGCGTACGGACCGGTCGTCAGCGGCGGGCGGCGGACAGCTCCCGGCAGAATGCGGTAGCGGTTTCCAGCTCCGCCTCCAGCGGCGCCAGCACGCCCTCGCGGGCCACCTGCCGCACCCCGGCATCCAGCGACCGACGGGCCCGGGCGCGCCGGCGGGCGGCGCCTGCGGACACGAACGGCCGGGCCAGCACGGACGTCGCCAACCCGAGCAGCAGCCCGCCGAGCAGCAGCAGGGTCGGCACCGGCGCCCGGCCCAGGTGCAGGCTGGGTCCGGGCAGCTGCAGGTAGCCGAACACCGCCAGCACCGCCAACCACACCAGGCCGGTGACCGCAGCCAGCAGCCAGAGCAGCTGCAGCCCACGCACCGCCGCCCACCAGGCCGGCCGGTCGGCCTGCGAGAGCTTCGCCGTCCGGATCGCCTGGTCGAGCTGGCCGGGCAGCTCCTGCTGGCGGGACTCCAGCACCGCGGCGGCCGAGGCCTGCCAGGCCGGCGCCAGGCCGCGGGCCCGCTCGCGGACCAGTTCGCGCACCGCGTTGGACACCTGAGCGCGCTGCGCGCCGGTGGCTTCCGGCCGCGAGCTGAGCCCGGTGGAGCCGGTCCCCAGGTGCAGCCGGCGCAACGGGTCCGGCCGCAACCGGGCCAGCCACCGGGTCAGCGGCCACCCGACGCGGGCGATCGCCCGCATCCGGTAGGAGCGCCCCGCGGCATCGGCGACCGCCCCCACCCCGGCGGCGGCGGCCAGTGCCGCGACCAGCCGGTCCTCGCTGCGGCCGGCGTCCCGGCGGGCCGCCCCGGACTCCTGGACGCACAGCGGTTCGAGGGCGGCCACCGCGTCGTCGAGGTCGGCGTGCAGCCGGGCGGTGGCGGCCTGCCGGGTGCTGACCCGGTCGGCCAGCGTGGCACGCAACTGCGCCAGGCCGTCCCCGCGGGTGGCCGAGGTGGCCAGCACCGGCACCCCGGCCAGGCCGTCGTCGGCCAGCAGCCGGCTGAGGTCCCGGCGGCAGGCGTCCAGGGCGTCGACGTCCAGCCGGTCGGCCTGGTTGAGCACCACCATCATCACCTCGCGGTGCCCGGCCAGCGGGCGCAGGTAGCGCCGGTGCACTGCCGCGTCGGCGTACTTCTGCGGATCCAGCACCCAGATCAGCAGGTCCACCACGCCGGTCATCCGTTCGGCTTCGGCCCGGTGAGCCGCGGCGGTCGAGTCGAAGTCCGGCAGGTCCACCAGCACCAGCCCGGCCAGCGACGAACCGGCCGGGCCCGGGACGAGGACGTGCCGGTCACGGATCTCCAGCCAGTCCAGCAGCTCGGTGACCTCGTCCTCGGCCGCGCCGCCGGCGGCCGGCCAGCGGGCCGCCCGGGAGCGGCTGGTGGTGGGCCGGCGGACTCCGGTAGGGGCCAGCGGCTCGCCGGTGAGCGCGTTGAACAGGCTGGACTTGCCGCTGCCGGTGCCGCCGGCCAGCGCCACCACGGTGCTGTTCGGAGACAACCGGCGGCGGGCCGCGGCCCGGTCCAGCAGGGCCCGCGCCGGGGCCAGCAGCGCCGGTTCGCAGCGCCGGCCGGCCAGTTGCACCGCCCGGTCCAGCGCGTCGAGCCGGGCGCCCAGCTCCGCCGGCCGCCGGCTCACGATCCGGCCTGCGCGGCGCGGGCGGCGGCGACGGCCTGCACGGCAGCCCGGAACCGGCCGGTCGCGCCGGCCGGCGGGGAGACCTCGGACAGCAGCCGGGAGTACCGCTCCGCCTCGGCGGCCAGCAGCGTGTCGACGTGCGCCAGCAGCGCCTGCCGGGCCTGGGCGGCTAGCGAGCGCACCGCCTGGTCGCCGAAGATCGCCTCCAGCACCTTCTGGCTGAGCGCGGCGGTGCCACCGGCGATCGCGATCTCACCGCCGGTCAGGCCGCCGGTCTGGGCGAACAGCGCCACGATCAGCACCGAGCCGGCCCCGTTCACGCCGTAGGAGGCCAGCTTGGCCAGCTGCCGGCGGTCGGCACCCTCGGCCCGGACCAGCTCCAGCACCTCGCCCTGCCAGTCCCGGACCGCCTGCTCGGCACGGCCGGCGAAGTCCGGGCCGGCCCGGTCCAGCTCGATGCGGCTGCCGGCCAGCAACGCCCGGCCGTCCGGCCGGATCGCCCAGGCGGCGGCCGCGGCAGCCGCGGCCCGCTCGGCGGCGTCGCGCAGCAGGCCCTCCAGGCTGCTCTCCAGCGCCAGCTCCACCGGCGCGGCAGCCGACGGCCGGCCCAGGATCGCCGCCACCACCCGGTCCCGCGCCCAGCCGATCTTCGACTCCAGGGTGCGCATCAGCTCGCCGGTACCGACCAGCTCCTGCCAGCGGGCCAGCACCTCGCCGCGCAGCAGGGTGCCGCCGGCCAGCTCGTGTCCCACCGCCGCGCGGGCCTCGTCGTAGGCGCTCAGCACCGCCTGGTCCAGCTCGCGTGCCGCCCGCTCCTGGGCATCCATCGCCGAGGCGAGCGCCGCCCCGCGCAGCTGCAGGCTGTTCACCGCGCCGGTCAGGGTGGCCCGGATGACCTCGGCCCGGGCGCCGGCGTCGGCTGCCAGCGCGCCGATCCAGTTCCGTACCGGGGCCACCGCCTCTTCCGGCAGCCGGCCGTCGGACAGCTGAGCCTCCGGGACCACCAGCAGCGGCGCGTCGCCCAGCCCCTCGCGGTCCAGCAGCTGCCGCAGGTGGGCCTCGACCTCGCCGAGTGCCTCCGGCGGCACCCGGTCCAGCACCACCGCGAGCGCGGTGGCCCGCTCCCGGGCCACCCGCAGCAGGTCCCAGGGCACCGCGTCGGCGTAGCGGGCGGCGGTGGTCACGAACAGCCACAGGTCGGCCGCGGCCAGCAGCTGCACGGCCAGTTCCCGGTTGGCCTCGACGAAGGAGTCGACGTCGGGGGCGTCCAGCAGCGCCAGGCCCGGCGTCAGCGACGGTGCGGCGACCAGCCGCAGCGACCTGCCCGGCTGGCTGCCGGCCAGCTCCGGGCCGGTGGTGCGGGCCAGCCCGGGCAGGATCCGGTCGCCGGTGAACCAGCCGGCGTCGTCCGGCGCGAAGACCAGCACCGGCGAGCGGGTGGTCGGGCGCAGCACGCCGGCCTGGCTGACCTGGTGGCCGACCAGCGCGTTGACCAGGGTCGACTTGCCCGCTCCGGTCGAGCCGCCGATCACCACCAGCAGCGGAGCATCCTGCTGCTCCAGCCGGGGGATCAGGTAGTCGTCGAGCTGGGCCACCAGCTGGTCGCGCTGGGTCCGGGCCTCGGCGGCGCCCGGCGCCTGCAGGTGCAGCGGCAGGCCGGCGGCCACGTCCCGCAACTCGCGCAGCGCCGCCAGCAGCGCCGCGTGCGGCCCCGGCCCGGAGCGTGTCATGCGCCCGGCGACAGCGGGTAGGCGGACAGGGTCACGGTGCAACCCTGCCATGCAGGCCCCGATGCCGTCATCTTCCGCGCCGGCCGGGCGACGCGGCTTTCCGGACCCGGGGCTCAGCCGGCGACGGCTGCCTCAGCGACGGGCATCGCCGACGGAGCCGGGTCGCTGCCGGCGCCCCCGGCGACGAAGCAGCAGGTGCCGGTCGCCCCCATGGCGATGTTGACCACGCCGGACACCGTGCCCCGGGCGCCGCGGATGTACATGCCGCCGGCGCCGCGGGCCATGGTGAAGGCCGCCCACACCAGCGTCCACGGCGCGAGCCCGTCCTCGGACGGGAACCATTCGACCACCGGGCGAATCCGGTGCTGGACCAGGAACGGGCCGCCCATCGCCGCCGCGATCTGCTCCCGCCAGTCGTCCGGAGCGGTCAGCCATCCCGGCACGATTCCCTTGCCGGCATAGAGCAAAGTCGGCTTGAGGATCAGCTCGTCCTGGTGGGTGAGGACGTAGCGCTCGAGGTCGACCCGCTCGCCGTCGACGGTGACCGGCCCGGGCCGCAGCATCCTGGTCCACGGCAACAGCCGGTCGATGCTCTGCCGCTGGGCCTCGCTGAGCAGGTGCCGGTTGGCCTCGTCCGACAGGATCGCCAGCGAGCCCTTGCTGCCGTAGAGGTAGACCTCCATCGGCGTGAAGATCTTCACCTCGCCCCGCGCGACGGCGTCCAGCACCGGCTCGATCAGCGCGGGACCGGTCTCGTCCAGCCAGTCGGTCATGGTGAACAGCCGGTAGATGATGTCGATCCGCCGCTCGCCCAGCCACACCGCGCCGTCGGCGAAGCGCAGCTGGCCGATGTGGCAGGGCTGCGGGTCCAGCTCGTGCCGGGCGAGCAGCTCCGAGCTCTTGCGCAACTGCGGTTCCAGGGTCAGGTAGCTGTCCGGCCAGTCCACGATGGCCATCATCGGGCGGGTGCCCTCGGGCACCTGGCACTCGGCCCGGATGGTGGCGGCGAGCTCGGCGACGGTGTCGAGGTAGCCGAGGCCGTGCTCGGTGACGAACCGCGCGATGAACGGATTCCGCAGCATGCCCTCGTTGAGGAACCCGTTGTCGAAGCCGGCGATGGTGCTGCCCATGTTGAGTTCCATCAGCCTGAACCCGGACTCGCTCATGGCCAGGTCCGCGCGGGACAGCCGGGGCGGCACCGCGCGGTGGCTGCGCAGCACCGCCGCCAGCTGCCGCTCGCTCATTCCGACGGCCTGGCCGAAGCGTGCCAGGTCCCCGTCGAAGACCCGGGCCGGAATGGCGGCCACCGCGTCGTGGATGTTGCCCAGGTCCTCGGTCAGCTGGCGGTGCTCGGCGGCACCGAGGAACACCGGGCGGGTCAGCGCCCGGGCGCCGTAACTGGTGGCGGTGACGCTGTCGGCGACGGTGCTGGTGATCTCGCCGGCTTGCACCCCGGCGGCGGCGCACGCCTCGAGATAGCCGGCGGTAAGGCTCTGGTGTGACTGCATTCTGACCCCCGAGTGACTGCCCCGCTGTCTGGATGAGCGGTGCCGCCGCGCGGGGAGAGGCGACAGGGCAAAGCAGGCCTGGGCAGGCCGAAGAGAGAAGGAAAATGCGGTACGAGGTGGGTGATACGGCGAATGTCGGCGGAAACGGCGGGTCCGACGGTGTGCGCGATGCGGGTGGAAGCCACACACTAGGCTTATCCAATTTAACGGGCAATACCCTGTGAGAATGATTTTTAAGCTGTTCGCCGGATAAGGGCCTGGAGTTCCGGCGCCGCACCGGCCGCAACCCGGGTGTCGCGGCCCGGCACACTTCCTGTCGGGAGGACGTCCGGTCCTCCGGCAGGGCGAGATCAGGGAGCGGCCCGGTGGCTGAACGCGGTTACGACATCGTCCTGTTCGGCGCCACCGGCTTCACCGGCCGGCTGACCGCGCACTACCTGGCCCGGCATGCCCCGGCGGGTTGCCGGTGGGCGCTGGCCGGCCGCAACGCGGCCAGGCTGGCAGCGGTCCGCGACGAGCTGGCCGGCGTCGATCCGGCACTGGCGGAGCTGCCGCTGCTGGCCGCGGACGCCGGGGACCCGGCGACGCTGGCCGCGGTGGCCGCCGACAGCAGGGTGGTGATCAGCACCGTCGGCCCCTACCTCCGATACGGCGAGCCGCTGGTGGCGGCCTGCGCGGCGGCCGGCACCGACTACCTCGACCTGACCGGCGAGCCGGAGTTCGTCGACCGGATGTATGCCGCCCACCACCGGCGGGCGCTGGATTCGGGTGCCCGGTTGATCCACTGCTGCGGCTTCGACTCGATCCCGCACGACCTGGGCGTCTTCTTCACCGTCGGCCTGCTGCCCGACGACGTGCCGATCACCGTCGAGGGCGTGCTGCGGGCCGGCGGGCGGCCGTCGGCCGGCACCGTCCACTCAGCTGTCACCGCGCTGTCCCGGCTGCAGAACTCGGCCGCGGCCGCCCGGGCCCGCCGGGAACTGGAGCCGCGGCCGGCCGACCGGCGTTCGCGGGCGGTCCGCACCCCGCCTCGCCGGGAGAACGGGCTGTGGCTGCTGCCGTTGCCCACCATCGACGCCCAGGTGGTGGCCCGCTCGGGCCGGGCGCTGCCGCGCTACGGGCCTGACTTCCGCTACTCGCACTACGCCGGCGTGCGCCGCCTGCCGGTCGCGGTGGGCGGCGTGCTCGGCGTCGCCGCGCTGGCCGGCATGGCACAGCTGCCGCCGACCCGCCGGTTGCTGCTGAGCCGCTTCCGGCCCGGCACCGGGCCGACGGCCGAGCAGCGGGCCGCCGGCTGGTTCCGGGTGCGGTTCACCGCCACCGCCGGTGCCCGCCGGGTGGTCACCGAGGTGGCCGGCGGCGAGCCGGGATACGACGAGACCGCCAAGATGCTCGCCGAGGCGGCGCTGTGCGTGGCCTTCGACGACCTGCCGCCAGCCGCCGGCCAGCTGACCCCGGCGGTGGCGACGGGCCAGCCGCTGATCGACCGGCTGGTGCGGGCCGGGATAGCGTTCCGGGTGCTGGAGCAGTCCGGCTAGCGCCGGCTCAGCGCACCTGCATGGTGGCCAGCAGCTCCCGGGCCCGCTCGGCGAAGCGGTGCTCGACCAGCACCTCGTACTTGGTGGCCACCACCTGGCTGACCGAGGAGAAGTCCCGGGTGCCGCCCCGGGTCACCGCGGTGAAGCCGATCTGGCTCCAGATCAGCCCGAAGATCGCCCCGAAGATCGGCGTGCTGATCAGGAAGCCCAGCTGGTTGCCGTCGCCGAAGATGGAGAACGCCAGCCCGACGAACAGCCCCATCCATAGGCCCGAGATGGCGCCGGCGGCTGCCACCTTGGCCCGGGTGATCCGTCCGGTGACCCGCTCGACGGTCTTGAGCTCGGTGCCCACGATCGCCATGTTCTGGACCTCGAACTCGTTGTCGGACAGGAAGTCCACGACCTTCTGGGCCTGCTCGTAGCTGTCGTACACCCCCAGCGACATCGGGTACTCCAGGTCGAGCCCGGGACGCGGGATGTTGGCAGAGACATTCGGTGACATTGCCATGCCTCAACTGTGCCATCGATCCGGCCCGGATGCCGACACTCCCCGCCGGCCGGCTGGCAGCCCGCCGGTGCACCGGCGCAGCGCGAACCAGCCCAGGCTGGCCAGCAGCGCGCCACCGTAGAGGGCCGAGCCGAAGTTCGCTCCAAGGTGGAAGTCGCTGTCGATCAGGTAGAAGAAGCTCGGCAGGATCGCCACCGGAAGCCATTCCAGCGCCCCCGACAGCACGATCAGAGCCAACAGCAACAGCGCGTACCAGCCGTAGGACGGCGTGCTGATCAGGATCACCACGCCCGCCATCGTCACCGCGGAGTCCTCCGGTGCGTCCGGGTCGGTGTGCCGGTGGACCCACCGCGCGGCGCCGGCGAGCAGCAGCACCGCGACGAACGGGGTCAGCGGGTCGGGCAGCCACGGTTCGAGCAGCAGGAACCGGCCGCCGCTGGTGTAGCGCTCCTCCTTCAGGTACCCGGGCAGGTAGCCGAGCACGTCCGGGCCTATCGCCAGCACGTGCGGCAGGTAGCACAGCGCCACCAGCCCGGCGGCGCAGCCGGCCACCAGGACCGGACGGCGCCGCAGCAACGACACGATCACCAGGCCCGGATAGATCTTGGTGGCGATGGCGGCGCCGATCAGCAGCCCGGCGATTGCCGACCGGCGCGCCGCTTCACAGCTGAGGGCCAGCACGCAGCACAGCACCGCCAGCCAGTCGATGTGGGCGTTGTTGCCGAACTCGGTGGCCACCAGCGGGCACCAGGCCCAGAGCGCGACCGGCCAGAGCGGCCGGTTGCGGGCCAGCACCCGCCGGGCCAGCAGCCACGCCACCGCGACGGCACCGAGGCCGCCCGCCAGTTGGATCGGCAGGTGTCCGCCGTGGCCGCCCAGCGAGACCAGCCGGACCAGGACGAAGGCGGCCTCGGCGACCGGCGGGTACACCGTGCGCACCTCGGGCCGGTTGATCGCGCTGCAGCCGGTGCCGCCGTCGACCGGCCAGGCGCAGTGCGCCTTGTCGGGAAAGAAGAACGGGGTACGCAGGTGTTCCAGCTCCGGTGCCGCGGCCGGGTAGCGATAGGGATCGATGCCGGCCGACTGCACCTTGGCGTCCCAGAGGTAGCGGTAGTCGTCATCGGAGGAACCGGGCGGCGTGCACAGCGCGAGGACCTGCAGAACGGATGCCACCCCGAGGATCAACCACAGCGCCGGCCGAGCGGCCAGCCGAAGCCGGAACAGCAGCGCCACCGCGAGCAGGTACGGCCCGAGAGTGACCGCCTGTTGCCACAGCACCCGGTGTGCCAACCCGGAGTCGAACGCGAGGTAGCCGTACAGGCCGACCAGCAGGCCGAGCGCGGTCAGCAGCCCGGCACCGAGCAGCCGCCTGCGCGGTCTGGTGGTCGGTGCCGCTGTCACCTGGCCCAGCCTGCCAGCCGGGTGTTGCAGGGTGCCGGGAACGGGTACCGGCGTTCCTCATCTCGTAAGGCACCGAACCGGTGTCCGTGCCCCAGACTGGCAGCCATGGGCAGGTCGGCGAAGGCAAAGACAGCGCCCCGGCTGGGGATGCTGCTGGCGCGCAAGCCGCCGTTCTGGCCGGCCTTCTCCGCACGCCTGCGGTCCGAGGCGGTCACCGCCCGGGTCGGCTCGGTGCTCGGCGTCGCCTTCGGCCTGTGCTTCGCAACCGGCCTGCTCAGCCATTACCAGTACGCCCCGTGGGCCTGGCTCCCGATCCCGGCCGCGCCGGTGTGGGGATACCGGCTCAGCCAGGGCATCCACGTCATCACCGGCCTGGTGTCCATTCCGCTGCTGATCACCAAGCTGTGGTCGGTGTTTCCCAAGCTGTTTCAATGGCCACCGGCGCGTTCGGTGGTGCACGCGCTGGAGCGGCTGAGCGTCGCCGTCCTGGTCAGCGCGTCGCTGGTCGAGGTCGGCATCGGCCTGCTGAACATCCTGACCTGGTATCCGTGGCGGTTCTCCTTCATCGACGTGCACCACTGGCTGGCCTGGGTGGTGCTCGGCTCGCTGCTGCTGCACATCGCGGTCAAGCTGCCGGTCATCCGGCGCGGCCTGGCCGATACCGCCCTCGATCAGCCGCCGGCGTCCGACACCGCATCCGACACACCGACTGCACCGGATGCCCAGCCGGCCGGTGGGATCAGCAGGCGGGGCGTCCTGATCGCCAGCGGGGCGGGTGCCGGCATCGTCGCCCTGACGACGGCCGGGCAGAGCCTGACCCCGCTGCGGTCGGTGGCCCTGCTCGGGGTGCGGGAACCGCAGCGCGGACCGCTCGGCGTGCCGATCAATCGCACCGCGGCCCAGGCCGACGTGCGACAGCTCGCGACCGCTGCGACCTACCGGCTGCAGATCAGCGGGCGCACGCCGTTCGACCTGACGCTGGCCGAGCTGGAGGCAATGTCCGGCGTGCACCGGTCCCTGCCGATCGCCTGCGTCGAGGGCTGGAGCGCCGGTGCCCGGTGGATCGGCATCGAGCTGATGGAACTGGTGACGAGGGCCGGCGGCACCGCCGACTCCCGGGTGGTGCTGACCTCGCTGGAGGCCGATGGACCCTTCCGGCGTTCGGCCATCTCCGGTCCGCAGCTGCGGGCCGCCCTGCTCGCGACGCACCTCAACGGCCAGCGGCTGACGCTCGATCACGGCTACCCGCTGCGGCTGATCGCACCCAACCGGGCCGGGGTGTTCAACACCAAATGGCTCAGCGGGATCGCGGTGGGGCGGTGACAACCGCTCGCTGGCTGCTCGGTGGGCTCGGGATCGCCCTGCTGGGGTACGGGAGTTGGCGGATCTTCGAGTTCTCGGCCGCCACCCAGCCCGAGCAGCTGGGCATCTGGCTCGCCGCGGCGCTGGTCCTGCACGACGGGATCCTGTCCTGGCTGGTCGTCGGGATCGGCTGGCTGCTGGCCAGGTTCGTGCCCGGCCGGGCACGGGGTTACCTGCAGGGCGGCCTGATCACCGCCGGCCTGGTGTCGCTGGTCGCCGCACCGCTGATCTACCGACGGGGGAGGTCGCAGCCCGGCCAGGCTCTGTTGGAGCGGGATTACCTCGTCAATCTCCTGATCATCGCAGCCTGCATCGCCGCGGTCACGGCGACCGCCTACCTGGTCAGGGTCAGGCGCGAGACCAGGGTGGTGAAGGCCCGCCCGCCGGCCGACCAGACGTCGACCGGGTAGAGGCCGGCCTGTTCGGCGTGCCGGTACAGCGCAGCCAGGCCGACCTCGGCCCATTCGAAGGACGGCCCGACCGGGGTGCCCTCGATCAGGAAGCGCACCGTGGACGTCAGGTCCAGCGCCGGGTCCGGGTCGGCCTCGACGATCAACCGGCCGTCCGCGGCGAGCAACCGGGCGATCCGGGCCAGCAGCCGGCGCGGGTTTCCGCCGATTCCCACGTTGCCGTCCATCAGCAGCACGGTCGGCCAGCGGCCCTCGCCGGGAACCGGCGCGAACACGTTGCGCAGCAGTGCGGGCGCGCCCCGGCCGCGGGTGATCCAGACCGCGGTCTCGGCGATATCGAGGCCCAGGCAGGCGATGCCGCGCTCGGACAGCGCGCGAACCAGCCGGCCCGGGCCGCAGCCGACATCCAGCACCGGGCCGGCGCAGCGCGCCAGCACGGTGTCGTCGGCCGGGTCGGCAGAGTCCAGCCAGCGGGCCACGTCCAGGCTGACCTGCCGGCCGCCGTCGTCGACCAGCGCCAGCCGGCCGGCGGCCCGCAGCGACTGCTCGTAGGGCCGCAGTGCCCCGTCGTTCACGGCCGGCTTCCCGGCCGCGCCGGTGCCAGCTCGACCCGCACGTCGCGCATGGCACGCGCGAACGCGCCATCCGGCGCCTGGTCGAGGATCTCGCAGGCCGCGTCGAAGGTGTCGAAGTCGCTGAGCACGTCGAGCAGCTGCACCCGCAGCCCTGCCTCGCGCAGCCGGGCCAGTTGGACGGAGCCGGTCTCGCCCGTCGACATCGGCACCCCCCGGATGGTCGAAGCGGCCGCGGCGGGGTCGCGAAAGCCGATGGCCCAGTAGCCGCCGTCGACGGCCGGGCCGAGGCAGGCGTCGTAGCGCACCGGATTGAACGCCGTGAGGTGCTCGGGGCGACACTGCGGGGTGTCCATGCCGACCAGCACCGCCGGGCGTCGCGGGTCGGCCGCGGCGAACGCGGCGACCAGCCGGACGTCGAGTGCCCCGTCGGGTTGGCCGGTGTATCGCCAGCCGGCCGGCAACCACTCGGCCGGGTCGCCCTCGAACGCCAGCAGGTGCCGCCCGGCGGCCACCCCGGCGGCCGCCGCCAGGGTGTCGGTCAGCGCGCCGGCGGCCACCCGGGCCGCCTGGTCGGGTCGCAGCGGCGGCGTCAGGCGGGTCTTGGCCCGTCCGGGCAGCGGTTGCTTGGCCAGCACGATCACCGTGCCGAGTGGCATCGCAGCTGTCATCGCGACAGCACGGCCGACATGTCACGGATCGCGCGCACCGTCCCGCGCACCGTTCCGGTGACCTTCGAACGACCCGCGCGCGGCAGGTAGACCACGTCGGACTGGACGATCCGCCAGCCGGCGTCGGCGGCCCGGACCACCGTCTCGGCCGGGTAGCCGGCCCGGCGGTCGGAGATGCCCAGCGCCAGGTAAGGCTCCCGCCGCGCCACCCGCACCGGTCCGAGGTCCGACAACCGGGCACCGGTGCGCCGCCGCACCCGGCGGGCCAGTTCCCGGTTGGCCAGCCGGGCATGCACCGGCCAGGCCCGCAGCGTGGCGGGTCGGCGCCGGCCCACCACCAGCTCGGCCTGCCCGTCGAGGATCATCCGTGCCATCGCCGCGATCGCGCCGGGGTCGATGGTGGCGTCGCAGTCACAGAAGGCCACCAGCTCGGCCGTCGCCGCCTGTGCTCCGGCGTGGCAGGCAGCGCCGTAACCGCGTTGCCGGCACTCGACCACCAGCGCGCCGCCGGCCCGTGCGACCTCGGCCGATCCGTCGCTGCTGCCGTTGTCGACCACGATGGCTCGCATGCCGGCCGGGATCCGGTCGAGCACCCAGGGCAGCGCCGCGGCCTCGTTCAGGCACGGCAGGACGATGTCCACCTCAGCGTCGGTCACCGGACTCACGCTACGCAAAACGGACCTGCGACTTTCTTACCGTCCGCGGAACTCCCGCCGCCGTCGGGCCGATCCGCCTCTAGGATCACGTGGTGGCGCAGGTCCTGATGGTCGATGACGACGCGACGCTGGCCGAGGTGGTGATCGGTTACCTGGAACGGGCCGGGCACCGCATCCGGCATGTCAGCAACGGCGCGGACGCCCTGGCCCAGGTGCAGGTGATGCCGCCGGACCTGATGTTGCTGGACCTGATGCTGCCCGGCGTGGACGGCATCGAGGTGTGCCGCCGGGTGCGGGCCGAACACCCCGACCTGCGGGTGCTGATGCTGACGGCGCTGGGCGAGGCAGAGGACCGGATAGCCGGTCTCGAGGTGGGGGCCGACGACTACGTGACCAAGCCGTTCTCACCCCGCGAGCTGGTACTGCGAGTGGATGCGCTGCTGCGGCGCGGTGGCCTGTCCGCCGACTCCGGCCAGCCGCTGGTGGCGGGCCTGGTCACGCTCGATCCGCTGGCCCGTCGCGCCAGCAGGGACGGTCGCGAGCTCGTCCTGACCAACCGGGAGCTCGACCTGCTCGCCTTCCTGATGGCCCATCCCGGGCAGGCGTTCAGCCGGGCAGACCTGATGCGCCAGGTCTGGGGCTGGACCTTCGGGGACCAGTCGACGGTGACGGTGCACGTGCGCAGGCTGCGGGAGAAGGTCGAGGCCGACCCGCGGAACCCGACCCTCATCCAGACGGTATGGGGAATCGGCTACCGGCTGGAGCGGGCATGAACCCCACCCTGTCCAGCCTGCTGATCGGCCTGGGCTGGGCAGCCACCGGCGGCCTGCTCGTCTGGCTGGCCAGCTATCCGCTGCAGCGCCGTTCGGTGTCGTGGACGATGGCCTCGATCGTGATCATCGCGACAGTGGCCTCGATCGCGGCGCTGGTCGGCAGCGTCCACGAGATGCTGCTGTCCAGCAGCGTCGCGCCGATGGCGATCTCGACCTCGTTGATCGCGGGACTGGTGGCCGCGGCGGCGGCGGCCGCCGCGACCCGCCGCTTCACCAAGGACAGCCGGACACTCAGCCAGGCGATCGCCGACCTGGCCGCCGGCCGGCCCCCGGGCACGGCCCGGCTGTCCTTTCCGCAGGTCGAGCGGTTGCGCGCCGAACTCACCGAGACCGCGGCCAGGCTGGCCGAGTCGCGGGATCGGGAGCGTGCCCTGGAAACCGCGCGCCGGGACCTGGTGGCCTGGGTCAGTCACGATCTGCGTACCCCGCTGGCCGGGTTGCGGGCCATGTCCGAAGCCCTGGAGGACGGCGTGGTCGCCGCTCCGGAGACCTACTACAAGCAGATCCGCGTCGAGGTGGACCGGCTCTCGACGATGGTCGAGGACCTGTTCGAACTGTCGCGCATCCAGTCCGGGACTCTCGCCGGGCAGGTCGAGCAGATCTCCCTGGACGACCTGATCTCTGACTGCGTGGCCGCGCTGGAGCCGCTGGCCGCCGCCCAGCGGGTCCGGCTGGTGGGACGGGCCGAGGGCATCGCCACGGTCACCGGCAACGGGCCCGAGCTCAACCGGGCGCTGACCAACCTGGTGGCCAACGCCATTCGCCACACCCGGGTGGACGGCACGGTGGACGTCCGGGTGCGGGCGGACTGCGAGATGGCCGAGGTGGCGGTCCGCGACGAGTGCGGCGGCATCCCGCACCCGGAGCTACCGCGAGTCTTCGAGGTCGGCTTCCGCGGCGAGGCGGCCCGTACCCCGCATCTGGCCAACCCGGCCGGCGCCGGGTTGGGGCTGGCCATCACCCGCGGCATCATCGAGGCACATGACGGCACCGTCCGGGTGGAGAACGTGGCGGGCGGCTGCTCCTTCGTGATCCAGCTGCCCGTGGTGGCCTGACCGGCTGCCGCTCCCTTGAGTTACCGCGAGGTCAGCCCGCCGGGAGACCAGCCGCGTCGACCGGCCGGCAGCGACGCCTAGAGCACGCGGGCGAGTTCGTCGATGCCGTCGGCGAAGTCCACCGTGGGACGCCAGCCGAGCTCGGTGCGCAGCCGAGTGGAATCGGCAGTGACGTGCCGGACGTCGCCCAGCCGGTAGGCGCCGGTGATCCGCGGGGCCGGCCCGGCGACGGCCCGGCTGAGCGCGGCGGCCATCTCGCCGACGGTGCGCGGGGTGCCCGAGCCGACGTTGTAGGCCCGTAGCGTCCCGGCTGCCACCGGGGCCTGCACCGCCGCCGCCGTGGCCGCGGCGATGTCGCGCACGTGGACGAAATCGCGGCGCTGGCCGCCGTCCTCGAACACCTGGGCGGCCTCGCCCAAGCGGAGGGCGGACAGGAAGATCGCCGCGACGCCGGCGTACGGGGTGTCCCGCGGCATCCCCGGACCGTAGACGTTGTGGTAGCGCATCGCCGCGACCCGGCCGCCGGTCAGCCGGGCCCAGGACGCGGCCAGCTGCTCCTGTGCCGACTTGCTGGCGGCGTAGGCATTGCGCGGGTCGAGGGCGGCGTCCTCGCCGACCAGCGCCGGCAGCAGCGCCTGCCCGCACACCGGACAGGGCGGTTCGAACTGCCCGGCCGCGAGGCTGGCTTCGATCCGGGGCCCGGGTCGCACCTCGGCGTGCGCCGGGCAGCGGCCCAGCCCCTCGCCGTAGACCACCATGGAACTCGCCAGCACCAGCCGGCCGACGCCGGCCCGGGCCATGGCGGCCAGCAACACCGCGGTGCCGAGATCGTTGGACGAGGCATAGTCGGGCAGGTCCTGCACGTCCACCCCCAGCCCCACCTTTGCCGCGAGGTGGCAGACCGCATCGACATCGCGCAGCGCGCCGTCGACGGCCTCCGAGTCGCGGACGTCGGCCCGGACCAGCTCGGCCGGCAGTGACGGCGTCCGGCCGCGGTGCACGTCCGGCCGCAGCGAGTCGAGCACCCGGACCTGGTGTCCGAGCGCGAGAAGCTCGGCGAGCAGGTGCCGGCCGATGAAGCCGGCGCCGCCGGTCAGCAGGATCCGCACGGTTCCCCTCAGATCCAGCCGGGCAGCCACATCCGCAGTTGCCAGTCGTGGTTGGTCAGCATGCCGCCGGTGAACACCGGCCACATCCACACGAAGTCGGCGACCACCGCGCCCAGCCACAGCGCCACCGCGGCCGTGCGCACCAGCCGGCTGAGCGGAATGCCGTGCAGCGCGATCCACTCGCGCAGCCCCACGGTCCGTGGCCCGCCGCCGGAACCGCCGGCACCCGTCCGGGCCGGCGCTGGCAGCCAGCCGGCCGCGGAGTCGTCCTCGGCGGCCCGGGACAGCATCGTGCCGACGGCCAGGGTCAGTCCCAGCACCAGGAACGGCATCAGCGGCGTCATGTAGAACAGGAAGCCGGTCCGCCGGGTGTTCTGCAGCCAGACCCCCCAGCCGGCCAGGAACGCCAGCCACACCGCGCCGGCCCGCCAGTCCCGGGTGGTCGCCCAGTGCCACAGGCACCACAGCAGCGCCGGCACGAACGCCCAGTACATCAGCGGGGTGCCGATCAGCAGGATCTCCCGGGTGCAGGTGGGCGCCCCGCAGCCGGTCGCCCCGGACGGTGCGTAGAAGGAGGTGGGCCGGCCCAGCACCAGCCACGACCACGGATTGGCCTTGTAGGCATGCGGGTCGTAGAGGTGGCTGTGGAAGAGGTAGGCCTGGTGGTGGTAGTTCAGCAGGCTGCGCAGGCTGGACGGCAGCAGGCTGAACAGCCCGGTGCCGGGATGGGTGTCGCCCCAGTGCCGGTTCCAGGAGTTCTCACCGACGAACCAGCCGGTCCAGCTCAGCAGGTAGGCGGCCACCGGCGCCGCCAGCAGCGAGCCCACCGCGGCCGGTACCGAGCGCCGGAAGGTGGCCAGCCACGGCTGCTCGGCGCCGGCGCTCTTGAGCGCGCCGCGGTCCCACAGCACCGACAGCAGCGCGAAGGCCAGCCAGTAGGACAGCGCGCTCCACTTCACCGCCAGCGCCAGGCCCAGCAGCACTCCGCCGGCCAGCCGCCACGGCCGCGGGCCGAGCGAGGGCACCTGGTAGCTCAGGTCCACGCCGGCCGCGTACAGCCTGCCCAGCCTGGCCCGGACCTGGTCGCGGTCGATCACCAGCGCCGCGAAGCCGGCCAGCACGAACGTCTGCAGGAAGATGTCGAGCAGCGCCGCCCGCGACATCACCAGCGAGATGCCGTCCAGCGCCAGCAGCCCGCCGGCCAGCACCCCGAGCAGCGTGGACCGCAACATCCGCTGGGCCAGCCGGACGAGGATCAGCACGCTGACGGTGCCGGCGATCGCCGGGGCCACCCGCCAGCCCACCGCGTCGTCGCCGAACAGCCAGGACGGAACCGCGATCAGCCACTTCCCCAGCGGCGGGTGCACGATGAACATGTAGCCGCGGTTGTCCTCGTAGCCGTACCGCAGCATCTCCTGCGCCTCGGTGGCGTAGTAGACCTCGTCGAAGCTCTTGGTCTCGGGAAAGCCCAGCGCCCAGAACCGGGTGCCGGCGGCCACCGCGGTGACCAGCAGGGTCCACAGCCAGCTGTGCAACGCCGACTCCGGCCGCCACTCGCGCAGCGCCGCCGGGACCACCCGGGCCGGCTGCGGTGCCGGAGCGGTGCGCGCGGTCGGCAGCGTCGCGGTGGTCACCTGAGTGATCGTAGGGTCTCGGGGTATGGAACCCCGCCCATGACCAGATCGCCGGCGCCGTCCGCGGCTGCCCCGCAGCCGGGCCGGCTGGTGCTGGCCGGCGCGCCGCTGGGCCGGGCCAGCGACGCCTCCGCCGGGTTCGCCAGCGCGCTGGCCGGCACGGCGGTGATCGCGGCCGAGGACACCCGGCGGCTGCACCGGCTGGCCGCCGACCTCGGAATCGCCGTCTCCGGCCGGGTGCTGTCGTTCTTCGAGGGCAACGAGCAGGCCCGGGTGCCCCAGCTGATCGCCGAGCTGCAGGCCGGCCAGGACGTCCTGGTGGTCACCGACGCCGGCATGCCGTCGGTGTCCGATCCCGGCTACCGGCTGGTGGCGGCCGCGATCGCCGCGGGCCTGCCGGTCACCGCGCTGCCCGGGCCGTCGGCGGTCACCACCGCGATCGCGGTGTCCGGGCTGCCGGTAGACCGGTTCTGCTTCGAGGGCTTCCTGCCCCGCAAGGGCGGCGAGCGGCGCCGGTTGCTGGCCGAGCTCGCCGCCGAGCGCCGGACCATGGTGTTCTTCGAGTCGCCGCACCGGATCGCGCAGTCGCTGGCCGACCTCGCCGAGGCGCTGGGCGGCGAGCGTCCGGCGGTGGTGTGCCGGGAGCTGACCAAGACCTATGAAGAGGTGATCCGGGGCTCGCTGGCCGAGCTCTGCCGGTGGGCGGCCGGCGAGGTGCGCGGCGAGCTCACCCTGGTGGTGGCCGGCCGGGTCGCCGCGGCCGCCGAGCCGGATCCGGCGGAGCTGGCCGGCCAGGTCAGGGCCCGCGAGCTGGCCGGCCAGGACCGCAAGCAGGCGATCGCCGAGGTGGCGGCGTCCGCCGGGGTCGGCAAGCGGGTGGTGTTCGACGCGGTGGTCTCGGCCAAGCGGGACGGCTGAGCCGGGGTCTCGCCGGTCGGTGCGGAAATCCGGATGGATCCGCCTCACTAGGCTTGTTCCCAACAGCCCTGAGAACAGCCCCGAGAAACAGCCAGCAGCGCAAGCGAGAAGCGGAGCGAGAACTGCATGACGAGCGCAGCGCCGACCAACATCCTGACCGCGGTGGCCTGGCCGTACGCCAACGGCCCGCGCCACATCGGGCACGTCGCCGGCTTCGGCGTCCCGTCCGACGTCTTCAGCCGCTACCACCGGATGGCCGGCAACAACGTGCTGATGGTCTCGGGCACCGACGAGCACGGCACCCCCATCCAGGTGCAGGCCGAGCGGGAGGGCGTCTCGCCGCGGGAGCTGGCCGACCGCAACAGCCTGGTGATCGCCAAGGACCTGCAGCAGCTGGGGCTGTCCTACGACCTGTTCACCCGCACCACCACGACCAACCACTACCGGGTGACCCAGGCGCTGTTCCGCGGCCTGCTCGACAACGGCTACATCTTCGCGCGCACCGAGCTGGGCGCGATCAGCCCGTCCACCGGCCGGACGCTGCCGGACCGCTACATCGAGGGCACCTGCCCGATCTGCGGCTACCCCAACGCGCGCGGCGACCAGTGCGACAACTGCGGCAACCAGCTGGATCCGGCGGACCTGATCGACCCGAGGTCCAAGATCAACGGCGAGACGCCGAAGTTCGTCGACACCGAGCAGTTCTTCCTGGACCTGCCGGCCTTCGCCGACGTCCTGTCGGACTGGCTGCGCGGGCAGTCGCACTGGCGGCCGAACGTGCAGAAGTTCGCGCTGAACCTGCTGGACGACCTCAAGCCGCGGGCCATCACCCGCGACCTGGACTGGGGCGTCCCGGTGCCGCTGGAGGGCTGGCGCGACCGCGACGACAAGCGGATCTACGTCTGGTTCGACGCGGTGATCGGCTACCTGTCGGCCTCGATCGAGTGGGCGGCGAGGTCCGGCGACCCGGACGCCTGGCGGCCCTGGTGGCAGGACGGCGCGGACGCCCGGCAGTACTACTTCATGGGCAAGGACAACATCGTCTTCCACGCCGAGATCTGGCCGGCGATGCTGTTCGGCTACTCCGGCATCGGCGCGAAGGGCGGCACCCCCGGTGAGCTGGGGGCGCTGAAGCGGCCGTTCGACGTGGTGTCCTCGGAGTTCCTCACCATGGAGGGCAGGAAGTTCTCCTCCTCGCGCAACGTGGTGATCTACGTCGGCGACATGCTCTCCCGCTACTCCGCCGACGCGCTGCGCTACTACCTGACCAGCGCGGGCCCGGAGAACCAGGACACCGACTTCACCTGGGCGGAGTTCGTCCGGCGCAACAACGACGAGCTGGTCGCCGGCTGGGGCAACCTGGTCAACCGGACCATCTCGATGACCGCCAAGAACCTCGGCTCGATCCCGGCCGCGGGGCAGCCGGCCGACGTCGACCGGACGCTGCTGGCCGCCTCGGCGGCCGCCTTCGACACCGTCGGGGAGCTGATCGGCAGGAACCGGCAGAAGGCCGCGCTGGGCGAGGTGATGCGGGTGGTCGGCGAGGCGAACAAGTACCTGTCCGACACCGCGCCGTGGAAGCTGAAGAACTCCGACCCGGACCGGATGGCCTCGGTGCTGCACACCACCCTGCAGGTGGTCGACGACCTCAAGACGCTGTTCACGCCGTTCCTGCCGTCCACCTCGCAGCAGGTGCACCAGGCGCTCGGCGGCACCGGCACCTGGGCCGCGATGCCCGACCTGGTCGAGGTCGACGAGCCGACCGCGGCCGGCTCGCCGTCCTACTCGGTGCTGACCGGCGACTACCAGACCCAGGCGCGGTGGGCCTCGCAGCCCATCGAGACCGGCCGGCCGCTGGCCGCACCCACCCCGATCATCACCAAGCTCGACCCCTCGGTGGTGGACGAGGAGCTGGCCCGGCTCGCCGAGTCATGACGGCGGGCTCGTCCGGCGGCACCCGGGCGGACCGGAACCAGCCGCCGCCCCCGCCGGCGCCGCTGGCCGGTGAGGTGTTCGACTCGCACTGCCACCTCGACGCCATGTCGGCGCGGGCCGGCCGCTCCCGGCGCGGCGAGCCGGCCGGGCGGGAGCACACCGCGGCGGTGCTGGCCGACGCCGCGGCGGTCGGCGTGGTCCGGGTGGTCAACGTCGGCTGCGAGGTCGGCGAGTGGGCCTCGGCGCTGGAGTCCACCGCGCACCCGGACGTCTACGCCGCCCTCGCGGTGCACCCGACCGAGGTGGCGGGGCTCACCGAGGCGCACTACCGGGAGCTGGCCGAGCTGCTGCGCCATCCCCGGGTGGTGGCGGTGGGCGAGACCGGCCTGGACTACTACTGGGACCGCACCGAGCCCGCCGACCAGCAGCGGCACTTCCGCCGGCACATCGAGCTGGCCAAGGAGGTCGGCAAGCCGCTGGTGATCCACGACCGGGAGGCGCACGCCGACGTGCTGCGCATCCTGCGCGAGGAGGGCGCCCCGCCGGCCGGCGTGGTCTTCCACGCCTTCTCCGGCGACGCGGGGATGGCCCGGGAGTGCGTGGCTGCCGGCTACCTGCTGTCCTTCTCCGGGGTCGTCACCTTCGGCAACGCGCCGGCGCTGCGCGAGGCCGCCGCGGTGACCCCGCTGGACCAGCTGCTGGTCGAGACTGACGCGCCGTTCCTGACCCCGCATCCCTACCGAGGCCGGCCGAACTCTCCATACCTTATTCCGCACGTTGTGCGCAGTTTATCCGCGCTGAAAAATATAGACGAAGCAGTGATCTGCGCCACAATAACCGCCAGCGGCAAACAGCTTTTCGGATGGTAACGCCCGATTTGGCGAAGGAAAAGCAACCTAGGGTTTGGCCGTACTACGATTCGGCCGTTACGGTGCTGTGACCGAGCAGAACGCGACAGGCCGACAGTGGCCGCACACGATCAAGGGGTTTTCTTGCGTCGCAGCGTGAAGTACGGCCTGTACGGACTGGTCGTGGCGGGGGTTCTCGGTGGCACTGCCACCTGGGCCATCGCGCCCGCCAGCAAGACCGTCGACTTGAGGATCGACGGGCACATCCAGCACATCTCCACCACCGCGAAGAACGTCTCCGGCGTGCTGTCCGCGGCTGGTGTCTCTGTTGACAGTCACGACCTGGTCGCTCCCGATCTGAAGTCCTCGATCGGCAACGGCGGCACCATCGTGGTCCGGCGCGGCCACCTGCTGCACCTGACGGTGAACGGCAAGGCCTCCGACGTGTGGGTGAACGCCGCCTCCGTCGACGAGGCGCTGGCCCAGCTCGGCTACAACTCCGACGCCGTGGTGTCGGTGTCCCGCTCGATGCGGCTGGACACCCTGGCCCGCGGCGCGGCTGCCTCGCTGGCGTTGGACACCCCGAAGCAGGTGGTGATCCAGGTCGACCGCCGGACGGTGACGACCACCGCGGTCCGGACGGTCGCCGAGGCCCTCGAGAACGCCAAGGTGCGGCTGAACGCCGCGGACCGGCTCTCCGCACCCCGGGCCAGCCTGGTGCACGAGAACCAGGTGATCCGCATCCAGCGGGTGCGCTACGCCTCCTCGGTGGTGTCGGTGCCGGTGGACTTCAAGCGGATCACCCAGCAGGACGCCGGCAGCTACGTCGGTGAGAGCAACCTCGTCTCCACCGGCCGGGCGGGCGTCAAGCAGCTCCGCTACCGGCTGACCTACCTCGACGGCAAGCTGGCCAGCCGGGTGCTGGTGGCAAGCTCCGTGGTGTCGGCGCCGGTGGACCAGGTCACCCGGGTCGGCACCCAGCAGAAGCCGGTGATCACCACGGCTCCGGCTCCCAGCTCGGCGCCGGTGCCGGTGCCGTCCAGCAACGGGCTGAACTGGGACGCGGTCGCCGCCTGCGAGTCCGGCGGCAACTGGCACATCAACACCGGCAACGGCTTCTACGGCGGTCTGCAGTTCGACTACGGAACCTGGCTGTCCAACGGCGGCGGTGCCTACGCCCCGCGTGCCGACCTCGCCACCCGGGAGCAGCAGATCGCCATCGCGACCAGGCTGTACAACGCCCGGGGTGCCAGCCCCTGGCCGGTCTGCGGGCAACGCCTGTAGCTCGTGCCGGGCGGTTCTTTCCACCAGCTGTCCATTCCGGTGAGCGCTGGGCTGTGTGACCCGAACGGGGAGCGCAGCGCCGCGGTGCGCTGTAAAGTGCGCTGCGCGCCGCCGGCAGAAACCACATAGGAGTTCCTGTTTTGCATCGCAATCTCAAGCTCGGCCTGTACGGCCTGGTGCTGGCCGGCCTGCTCGGCGGCACCGCCAGCTGGGTGACCGCCACCGGCAAGACCGTCAACCTGCGGGTCGACGGTCAGGTCCGCCAGGTGCACACCGACGCCGCGGACGTCCACGGGGTGCTGCAGGCTGCCCACATCGCGGTCGGCGAGCACGACCTGGTCGCGCCGGACGAGAGCGCGGCGGTGGCTGACGGCGACTCCGTGGTGGTGCGCCGGGGCCACCTGCTGCACCTGCTGGTCAACGGCGCGGCGCGCGACGTCTGGGTGAACGCCGACTCGGTCGACGAGGCCCTCAACCAGCTCGGCTACGGCACCCAGAACCTGGTGTCGGTCTCGCGCTCCAAGCGGCTGGACGGCAGCGTCACGAGCCTGTCGGTCACCTCGCCGAAGCAGGTCACCTTCCGGGCGGACGGCAAGACGCTGCGGGTGCTGACCTTCGGGCCGACCCTCAAGGAGGCGCTGGAGCAGGCCCACCTGAAGCTGGGCGCGCACGACGTGGTCTCGGCCAAGCTGACCAGCGCGGTCCGCGACCGGCAGGTCGTCACCATCCAGCGGGTGACCTACAAGTACTCCGTGGTGCGCCAGGGCGTGCCCTTCGACGTCGTCCGGCAGGACGACCCGAACCGCGCGGCCGGCAGCAGCGCGGTGCTCTCCGCCGGACGCGACGGCGTGCGCCAGGTGACCTACCAGCTGCGTTTCGTCGACGGCAAGCTGGCCGGCCGGGTGGTCTATGACAACCGGGTGGTCCAGTCGCCGGTTCCCCAGCGGACCGCGGTCGGCACCCAGCAGTCCGGCCCGGTGCCGGCCGGCACCGCCCAGCAGATCGCGGCCGACATGGTGGCGGCCCGCGGCTGGGGCGGCGACCAGTTCTCCTGCCTGGTGAGCCTGTGGAACAAGGAGAGCGGCTGGCGCACCAACGCCGCCAACCCGTCCGGCGCGTACGGCATCCCGCAGGCGCTTCCGGGCAGCAAGATGGCCTCGGCCGGCGCCGACTGGCAGACCAGCGCGCGCACCCAGATCAGCTGGGGGCTGGGCTACATCGCCAGCGTGTACGGCACCCCGTGCAGTGCCTGGGCGCACTCGCAGGCCACCAACTGGTACTGATCCGCCGCGTTTCATTTCCTGTTCGATCCGATGCCCGGGTGCCCACCGCACCCGGGCATCGCGGTTCCGGAGTGCCGCAGCCTGAGGTCAGACGATCGGTGCTGGCTAGTACACCGGCATCTGGTCGAGTACCCGAGCGCAGGTGTCGACGATTTCCCTTGCTATAGCGATGTCCTGGCTCAAGTCGAGCGGATCGAGCTCCGGCGCCGGCTTGCCGAGCGACGGGTACTCGACCTGGTTGCGCTGTCGCCGCAGGCGGTCGAACGGGCGAAGGATCTTGCCGAGCGGAGGGTCGAGCTGTGCCGTGACCGACTCATAGACTGCCAGGTGGCCACCGTCTGACGTCGCTCGAAGGCCTTGATTGGCCAGCACGGCTGCGAGTGCCTTTCGGGCACCGTCATAAAGCAGCGCGGCACAACCCTCGGGATCGTCGTCGACAGTAGTCGCGGCAGAGACCAGATGCCGTCGAGCGGTATTGATGAGCCAGTCGGCATGGTCCCGATTCGGTGGCACCCGCTGCAACCTGCGCTGGGCCAACAGTTGGTCGATGGTCTCGCGGCCTTGGGCCCATCGCGAAATGGTCATTCCGCACTCCGCCGATCGTCGAGTAGCGAAACGAGCGGTCCCGATCGGACGGCTTGCACGAACGGCTGAGGCTCGGCCGAGTTCCATGCGGTCCGGCGTATCCGTGTGATGTTCACCGGCCGATCGAGATTCTGCTGCGCGTGGTGGGCCATGTCGTCGAGTTCATCACGGTCGGCATCCCCGACCACCAATACATCGATGTCATTGGGGATGGGGCCGCTTTCCCCGGTGTACCGGGCAGCCCACGAACCGTAGATATAGGCCTCGTCGACACCGGCAAGCGGGGCAAGCAGGTCAACAAGCACCGGCTTGGGACCGAACGTCACCAGAAGCAGGTCAGTAAGGGGCCGGTAGACCGGTGTGTCCGTGGCAGCAGATACCTGTCGCACATTGCCGACGCGTCTGTCACGCAAATATCCTGCCCTGACCAGGCGCTCTACTTCGTTGCGTACGCCGGGAACGCTCTTTCCCAACTTGCGCGCGATCTCCGTGAGGCTGTAACTGGTATCCGGATGGAGGTAGAGCAGGGCCAGCATCTCTCCCTGCACCTGCGAACGCAGTAGCGGTAACAGCGGAGGCGCATCCACTTTCATAACTGTTAATCTATATTAACTGTTATGAAAGTACTAGTTCTCCGCCTGCTGACGACGCCGAACCAGTCCTCCTGGAGCATTGGGCATACTGCGGGACGTGAGTAGCTTGCTCGGGCCGGCGGAGATCCGGGAGCTGGCCGGGCGTCTGGGGATCCGTCCCACCAAGGCGCTCGGCCAGAACTTCGTCCACGACCCGAACACCATCCGCCGTATCGTGCGGGCCGCCGAGGTCACGCCGGGGGAGGCGGTACTGGAGGTCGGGCCCGGCCTCGGCTCGCTCAGCTTGCAACTGCTGGCCGCCGGCGCCGAGCTGACCGCCGTGGAGATCGACCCGCGACTGGCCACCGAGCTGCCGGCCACCGTGCAGGCGCTGGCCCCGGAGTTGGCCGGCAACCTGCGGGTGCTGACCGCAGACGCGCTGACCGTCACCGCGCTGGACGACCCGCAGCCCACCGCCCTGGTCGCCAACCTGCCCTACAACGTCGCGGTGCCGGTGCTGCTGCACCTGCTGGCCGCCTTCCCGACCATCCGGCACGGGCTGGTGCTGGTCCAGCTGGAGGTCGCCGACCGGCTGGTGGCCGCGCCGGGGTCGAAGGTGTACGGCGTGCCGAGCGCCAAGCTCGCCTGGTACGGACCGGCCGTCCGGGTCGGCCTGGTGCCGCGCTCGGTGTTCTGGCCGGTGCCCAACGTCGAGTCCGGCCTGGTCCGGTTCTCCCGGGCCGAGCAGCCGCCGGGCAGTGCGAGCCGGGACCAGGTGTTCGCGGTGATCGACGCCGCCTTCGCCCAGCGCCGCAAGATGCTGCGCTCGGCACTGGCCGGCTGGGCGGGTTCCGGCGCGGCGGCCGAGGCAGTACTGGTCCGGGCCGGCGTGGATCCCACCGCGCGTGGCGAGACCCTCGACGTGACCGCCTTCGCCCGGATCGCCGAAGCCAAGGCAGCTGAAGCCAAGGCCGCCGACGCCGGAGCCGCCGAAAGCTGAAGCCGGAGAAGCCCAAGCCCGGGCGGAGGAAACTCCTAGCTGCGGCCGTCGAACAGGCTGGTCACCGAGCCGTCGGAGAAGACTTCCTTGATGGCCCGGGCGATCATCGGTGCGATCGAGATGACGGTCAGCTTGTCGAAACGCTGCTCCGGACGCAGCGGCAACGTGTTGGTGATGATCACCTCGCGGACCTTGCTGTTCTTCAACCGGTCGGCGGCCGGTTCGGAGAAGATGCCGTGGGTGGCGGCGATGATGACGTCAGCCGCGCCGGCCTCGTACAGCAGGTCGGCGGCCTTCACCACGCTGCTGCCGGTGTCGATCATGTCGTCGGCCAGGATGCACAGCCGGCCCACCACGTCCCCGACCACCCGGTTGGCCACCACGGCGTTGGCGACGTTGGGGTCCCGGGTCTTGTGGATGAACGCGATCGGCACCCCGCCGAGCCGGTCGGCCCACTGCTCGGCGGCCCGCACCCGTCCGGTGTCCGGGGACACCACGGTCAGCTGCTCCTCGGCGTAGGTCTCGGCCACGTAGCCGGCCAGCAGCGGCAGCGCGAACAGGTGGTCCACCGGGCCGTCGAAGAAGCCCTGGATCTGCGCGGTGTGCAGGTCGATCGACATGATCCGGTCGGCACCCGCGGTCTTGAGCAGGTCGGCGATCAGCCGGGCCGAGATCGGCTCGCGGCCGCGGTGCTTCTTGTCCTGCCGCGAGTACGGGTAGAACGGCGCCACCACGGTGATCCGCTTGGCCGACGCGCGCTTGAGGGCGTCGACCAGGATCAGGGTCTCCATCACCCAGTGGTTGATCGGCGTGGTGTGCGACTGGATGACGAACGCGTCCGAGCCGCGCACCGACTCCTCCGGCCGGACGAAGATCTCACCGTTGGCGAAGTCCCGGGCGGTCATCGGGGTGACCCGGATGCCGATGTGCCCGGCGATCTCCTCGGCGAGCTCCGGAAAGGCGCGGCCGGAGAACAGCGTCATGCTCTTGCGGTTCTCCACCTGCAGGTTGTTCATGCCTTGCTGCCCCCACTCGTGCTGCTCGAGGAGTCCCGGCCGGGCTCCGCACTGCCCCCCGGTTCGCCGGCTGGGCCGGCCGCGACTGCCGCCTCGGCCGCAGCCGCGGAGCTGGTGCCGGCCCGGCGCCGCACTACCCAGCCTGCCACGTTGCGCTGCGGAGTCCGACCCACCCCCAGGGCACCGGGCGGCACGTCGGAGGTGATCACCGATCCCGCCGCGGTGTAGGCGCCGTCGCCGACCGTGACCGGGGCGACGAACATGTTGTCGGCACCAGTGCGGGCGTGGTCGCCCACCCGGGATCGGTGCTTGTGCACCCCGTCATAGTTGACGAACACCGTGGCGGCGCCGATGTTGGTGTGCTCGCCGATGCTGGCGTCGCCGACATAGCTCAGGTGCGGCACCTTGCTCCCGGTGCCGATGTCGGAGGCCTTCACCTCGACGTAGGTGCCGATGTGCACCCGGTCGGCGAGCTCGGTGCCGGGCCGCAGGTAGGCGAACGGCCCGATGGTGACGCCGGCCCCGATCCGGGCCTGGTTGGCCACCGTGCGGTTCAGCGAGCTGCCCGGCCCCACCACGGTGTCGGTCAGGGTGCTGTCCGGGCCGATGGTGGCGCCGCCGGCGATCTCGGTACGCCCGTGCAGCTGGACGTTCGGGGCCAGCGTGACGTCGGCCTCCAGCACCACCTGGGCGTCCACCCAGCAGGTCGCCGGGTCGATCACCCGGACGCCGGCCCGCATGTGCTGCTCCAGCAGCCGCTGGTTGTACGCCCGGTGCGCCTGGGCCAGCTGCAGCCGGTCGTTGACGCCGGCGGTCTCGGTGCCGGGCGCGGTGCGGGCCCGCACGTCGCGGCCCTCGGCGCCGAAGATGCCGACCACCTCGGGCAGGTACTCCTCGCCCTGGGCGTTGTCGGTGCTGAGCCGGCCGACGGCATCGGCCAGCGGCTCGGCGTCGAAGGCGTACACCCCGGCCGACACCTCCCGCACCGCGAGCTCGTCCGGGCCGGCGTCTTTGTGCTCGACGACCCGCAGCACCGCGTCCGGCCGGAGCGGGTCGCCGGACCGCAGCACCCGTCCGTAGCCGCTCGGATCGGCCAGCTCGCTGGTCAGCAGGGTGGCGGCCGCCCCGCTGCCGGTGTGTGCCGCCAGCAGCCCGGCCAGGGTGTCCGGCGACAGCAGCGGGGCGTCGCCGGGCAGCACCAGCACGGTGCCGGTGACCGGACGGTCGGCGGCCAGCTGCCGCAGCGCGATCCGGACCGCGTGCCCGGTGCCGTTCTGCTGCTCCTGCACCACCGGCACCGCGTCCGGGGCGATCTCGGCCAGGTGGGCGGCGACCTGGTCGCGGCGGTGCCCGATCACCACGGCGGTGCGCTCGGCGCCCAGCCCGGCGGTCGCGGCCAGCGCGTGGCCGAGCAGCGAGCGGCCGGCGAAGGAGTGCAGCACCTTGGGCAGGGCCGGCGACTTCATCCGGGTGCCCTCACCGGCGGCCAGCACGACGACGGTGAGCGGTGGGCGCGCGATCGCGGTGTCGATGGCGGTCACGAGCGGAGCCTATCCGACCGCCGGGGCCGGCCCGGACCGCAACGGCCGGTACGGCCAGGACGCTGGTTCAGTGCTGGGAGACTGGGATTCGAACCCAGACTGCACGGCTCCAAAGGCCGGCGGGCTGCCGATTACCCCATCTCCCACCGTGGCCACCCGCTCCGCGAGCGGCCATCCGACCGCCACAGCTTACTCGCCACGGATCTCGGCTGTCGGTGTCGACAAACCTACGGTAGCGTAGGTTACGCTTGCGTAACTAGGAGGCCCGGACCATGGGCCTGCTGACCAGACACGAGTTTGCCGCGTCGAAACCGCCGCGCCGGCGCTCAGCACATCTGTGCGACTCCCAGGGAGCCTGCTTATGACGATGCTCGACGACACGCCCGGTACCGATCGATCCGTTGCCGCCCCGACCGACGGCCAGCCCGGTGCCAAGCCGATGCTGGCCGGCCGCAAGGCCTCCGGCGAACAGGTCGCGCTGTACGTGGTGGTGCTGCTGCCGTTCCTGGCCCTGCTGGCGGCGGTGCCGCTGGCCTGGGGCTGGGGGATCGGCTGGACCGACGTCCTGATCGCGCTCGCCTTCTACGCGGTCTCCGGCCTCGGGATCACGGTGGGCTACCACCGCTACTTCACCCACGGCGCCTTCAAGGCGAACCGCGGCCTCAAGATCGCCCTGGCGGTGGCCGGCTCGCTGGCCATCGAGGGCCCGGTGATCCGCTGGGTCGCCGACCACCGCCGCCACCACGCCTTCTCCGACCGGGAGGGCGACCCGCACTCGCCGTGGCGGTTCGGCAGCTCCTTCGCAGGTCTGATGAAGGGCTTCTGGTACGCCCACCTGGGCTGGCTGTTCGACCCCGAGCACACCAACCAGGACAAGTACGCCCCGGACCTGCTGGCCGATGAGGACCTGGTGCGGATCGACCGGCAGTTCCCGCGCTGGGTGGTCTTCACCCTGCTGGCCCCGGCGGTGCTGGGCGGCCTGCTCAGCTGGTCGCTGACCGGTGCGCTGACCGCGTTCTTCTGGGCCTCGCTGGTGCGAGTCGCACTGCTGCACCACATCACCTGGTCGATCAACTCGGTGTGCCACCTGATCGGCGAGCGGCCCTACGCCTCCCGGGACAAGTCGGCCAACTTCTGGCCGCTGGCGATCCTGAGCTTCGGCGAGTCCTGGCACAACAGCCACCACGCCGATCCGACCTGCGCCCGGCACGGCGTGGACCGCGGCCAGGTCGACATCTCCGCCCGGGTCATCTGGCTGCTGGAGAAGCTGGGCTGGGCCACCGACGTCCGGTGGCCGAAGCGGGACCGCTTCGACAAGCTGGCCGCCCGCAAGGCAGCCGAGCAGGCGGCGGCCTGAGGTTGTCCGTCACCGGTCCTGCCCGACGGTCACCGGCTCCTGGCGCGCGGCCGCGCTCAGGTGACCGCCGCCCGGCGGGCGAACCGGGGCTCGCGGTAGCTGCCGTCGGCCAGGATCTCGGCCAGCACCTGCATCCCCCGGTGCACCTCGGTGAAGCTGAGGTACATCGGCGGGAAGCCCAGCCGCAGCAGGTCGGGCGCCCGGAAGTCGCCGATCACGCCGCGCTCGATGAGCGCCTGGCAGACCGAGTAGGCCTCCGGCATCCGCAGCGACACCTGCGAGCCGCGCAGTCCGGGCTGCCGCGGGGTCACCACCTCGACCCCGAAGCGGGCCAGCCGCTGGTCGGCGAAGTCGATCACCTGCTGGGTCAGGGCCAGCGACTTGGCCCGCAGCCGGGCGATGCTCACCCCGTCGAAGGCGCTCAGGGCAGCCTGCAGCGCCACCATCGACAGCAGCGTCGGGGTGCCGATCCGGGCCTGCTCGATGGACTCGGCCGGCACATAGCTCGAGTTCAGGCCGAACGGCTCGCGGTGGCCGTTCCAGCCGGTCAGCGGCAGCTCGACCTGGCGCTGGTGGCGGTGCGCGATGTAGATGAACGCCGGCGAGCCCGGGCCGCCGTTGAGGTACTTGTAGCTGCAGCCGACCGCCAGGTCCGCCTGCACCTCGTCCAGCGCGACCGGCAGCGCGCCGATGGCGTGGCAGAGGTCCCAGACCATGACCGCGCCGCAGGCATGCGCGGTCCGGGTCAGCTCCGCGGCGTCGAACAGCTCGCCGGTGCGGTAGTCGACCAGCGAGAAGGAGACCGCCGCCACCTGCGCGCCGTGCTCGGCCAGGAACGCCGCCAGCTCCGACGGGTGCAGCCGGATCACCTGCAGCCCGAGCAGCCGGCCCACCGAGTCGGCCAGGTACTGGTCGCTGGGAAAGTTCGCCCCGTCGGTGAGCAGCATCGACCGGCCCGGCCGCAGCCGGCAGGCCGCCACCATCGCCTGGAACAGCTGCACCGAGGTGGAGTCGCCGCACACCACCTGGCCCGGCGCCGCGCCGATCAGGCCGGCCAGCTGGTCGCCGACCCGGCGCGGCAGGCCCCACCAGTCGTGGACGTTCCAGGAGGTGATCAGGTCCTGGCCCCACTGCCGGCGTACCAGGTCGGTCACCGCGGGCAGCACCGCCTTCGGCAACGGGCCGAGGGAGTTGCCGTCCAGGTAGACGATGTCGTCCGGCAGCTCGAACCTCTCCCGCAGCCCGGCCAGCTCGTCGTCGGCGTCGGCCTGCCGGGCCGCGGCCAGCAACGGGTCCTCCAGATCCGGCGGCTCGGCTGCGTCCGGGGTGGTGGCGGTCGGCGAGTCGGTCATCTGCCCATGATCCCAACTGCTCCCCGCCCGGCGAAACCGCTGATGCGCCGCCGGCGTGCCGCACTGGAAGAATGGGCACGGTGACCGACCGCCAGAGCAGGCCCCGGGTTCGGATGACCGGCAAGGAGCGGCGCGAGCAACTGCTGGACGTCGGCCGGGCACTGTTCGCCGAGAGGGGCTTCGAGGCCACCTCCACCGAGGAGATCGCCACCCGGGCCGGGGTCAGCAAGCCGGTGGTGTACGAGCACTTCGGCGGCAAGGAAGGGCTGTACGCGGTGGTGGTGGACCGCGAGATGCGCAACCTGACCGACGCGATCACCTCCGCGCTCACCGGCAGCAACCCGCGGGCCCTGGTCGAGCAGGCGGCGCTGGCGCTGCTGACCTACATCGAGGAGCAGACCGACGGTTTCCGGATCCTGGTCCGGGACTCGCCGGTGGCCACCAGCACCGGCACCTTCTCCTCGCTGCTCAACGACATCGCCAGCCAGGTGGAGTACATCCTGGTGCGCGAGTTCAGCGCCCGGAAGCTCAATCCGAAGCTGGCCGGCATGTACGCCCAGATGCTGGTCGGCATGGTGGCCCTGACCGGCCAGTGGTGGCTGGAGGTGCGCAAGCCCCGCCGCGAGGAGGTGGCCGCGCACCTGGTGAACCTCGGCTGGAACGGCCTGCGCGGCCTGGAGGCCAAGCCCAGGCTGTCGTTGGACACCTGAGCCGGCTCAGTCCTCTTTACGGCTCCTTACGATTCACAGCTCCTCCGACAGCTCCAGCCAGCGGTGCTCGGCGGCCTCCTTGGCGCCCAGCACGTCGCGCAGCTCGCCGTCCAGCTCGGTGATCCGGGCGTAGTCGGTGGCGTGCTCGGCCAGCGCCTGGTGCAGCTCGGCCTCCCGGCGTTCGGCCTTGGCGATCTCGCGCTCCAGCCGGGCCAGCTCCTTGCGGGTCGCCCGCGGGTCCGCCTTGCGGGTGGGCCGGGCGGGCTTGCCGGCGGCTAGCGGGTTGCCAGCCTCGGCGGCCTGCCGCTGGTCGGCGCGCCGGCGCAGGTACTCCTCGATACCGCCCGGCAGCGCCGCGATCGAACCGTCGCCGAGCAGCGCCACGGTGGAGTCGCAGACCCGCTCGATCAGGTACCGGTCGTGGCTGACCACCACCAGGGTGCCGGCCCAGGAGTCGAGCAGGTTCTCCAGCTCCGCCAGGGTGTCGGTGTCCAGGTCGTTGGTCGGCTCGTCCAGCAGCAGCACGTTCGGCTGGCCGAGCAGCAGCCGCAGCAGCTGCAGCCGGCGCCGCTCACCGCCGGACAGGTCGCTGACCGGCGTCCACTGGCGGGAGTTGGCGAAGCCGAACCGCTCGGCCAGCTGGCCAGCCGACAGCTCCACCCCGTCGAGCACCGCGGTGCCGCGCACCTCGGTCACCGCCTCGATCACCCGCAGGTCAGCCGGCAGCTCGGTGACGTCCTGGGACAGGTAGCCGGCCCGGACGGTCTGGCCGATCCGCACCGTGCCGGCGTCCGGGGTCAGGTCGCCCGCCAGCAGCCGCAGCAGGTGGGTCTTGCCGGAGCCGTTGACCCCGATCACCCCGATCCGGTCACCCGGGCCGACATGCCAGCTGGCGTCGGAGAGCAGCGTCCGGGCGTTTTCGCCGCTGCCGACCGACAGTGTCACGTCCTCCACGTCGTAGACGCTGCGGCCCAGCCGCCGGGCCGACAGCGCCCGCAGCTCCACGCCGCTGCGTACCGGCGGGACGTCGGCGATCAGCGCCTCGGCGGCCTCGATCCGGAACTTCGGCTTGGAGGTGCGGGCCGGCGCGCCCCGGCGCAGCCAGGCCAGCTCCTTGCGCAGCAGGTTCTGCCGGCGGGCCTCGCTGGCGCCGGCCTGCCGGGCCCGCTCGGCCCGGGCCAGCACGTAGGCGGCGTAGCCGCCGTCGAAGCTGCGCACCGACCCGTCGATCACCTCCCAGGTGCGGGTGCACACCGCGTCCAGGAACCACCGGTCGTGGGTGACGGCCAGCAGCGCGCCGCGCCGGCTGTTGAGGTGGTCGGCAAGCCAGCTGACCCCCTCGATGTCGAGGTGGTTGGTGGGCTCGTCCAGCACCAGCAGGTCGGCGTCGGTGACCAGCGCGGCGGCCAGCGACACCCGGCGCCGCTCGCCGCCGGACAGCCGGTCCACCGGGCTGTCCAGGCCGAGGGCCGCCAGTCCCAGCCCGGTCAGCACCGCCCGGACGGCGGCATCGCCGGCCCAGACGTGCTCGGCCACGTCGCCCAGCACCAGGTCCCGGACGGTAGCCCCGGCCGCTCGCCCGCCGGCTGCGGCGTCGGACTGGTCGACGGTGGCGATCCGCAGGCCGCCGGTGCCGGTGGCCCGGCCGGAGTCCGGCGGCTCGGCGCCGGTGATCATGCGCAGCAGCGTGGACTTGCCGCCGCCGTTGCGCCCGACCACCCCGATCCGGTCGGCGGCGGCGATGCCGAGCGACACCGACTCCAGCACCGAGGTGGTGCCGTAGCTCTTGGAGACGTTCTCCAGGTTGACGAGATTGACCGGAATAGCCATGGGAACCGGCGTCAGCCCAGCACCGTCGGGCGGGCGGTGCCGCCGGTCACCGCGAACGCCTGCCGGCAGCTGCCGGTACCGGCCAGCGCGCGGGCCAGCGTCCGGGCGTGCTCGCCGTCGCGGGCCAGGAACGCGCAGGTGGGCCCGGAGCCGGAGACCAGGCCGGCCAGCGCGCCGCACTTCTGGCCGGCCGCCAGGGTGTCGGCGAGGTACGGGGCGAGCGCCAGCGCGGCCGGCTGCAGGTCGTTGCCGAGCCGGCCGGCCAGCAGCTCCGGATCCCCGCTGGTGACCGCTTCGGCCACCCCGCTGGCCGCCAGTGTGGCGGCCGGGTCGGCGACCACCGGCGCGGGCGCGTCGTCCCCCAGGCCGCGCTGCCGGTCCAGCTCGGCGTAGACGGCCGGCGTGGCCAGGCCGCCGTCGGCCGCCGCCAGCACCCAGGAGAAGCTCGCCGCACCCTCGATCGGGCGCAACCGCTCGCCGCGGCCGGCGCCGACCGCCGTGCCGCCGAGCAGCGCGAAGGCCACGTCGCTGCCCAACCGGGCCGCCAGTGCCGCCAACTCGGGAGCCGGCAGGTGCAGTCCCCACAGCCGGTCGCAGGCCAGCAGCGCGGCGGCGGCGTCGGCCGAACCGCCGGCCAGGCCCGCCGCGACCGGGATGTTCTTCTCGATGTGCAAGCCCACCCGGGCCGGAACGCCGGCGTGCCCGGCCAGCAGCTCGGCCGCCCGCCAGGCGAGGTTGTTCCGGTCGGCGGCCAGTCCGGCACCCTCCGGGCCCTGGACGTCCAGGGTCAGGGAACCGGCGGGGGAGGCGGTCAGGACGTCGCACAGGTCCAGGGCGCAGAACACCGTGGCGAGCTCGTGGAAGCCGTCCGGACGCAGCGGCCCCACCGCCAGCTGGAGGTTGATCTTGGCGGGGACCCGGACGATCACCCGGCCGGCAGTCTGGGACACGGCAGCGATGCTAGTGCGCGCGCTCGCACGGGCGGCGCGCAGCCAGCGCCGCGCACCCGGCACCGTCCCCGATTTCGCCGCCGCCGCGGTGCCCTTGTAAGCTTGCAGGGTTGCCTCGGCGAGGGGAGCCCGCGCAGCAGCCGGTCAGCACGTCCGGCAGGCTGGTGTGAGGGGATTTCCGTTATCGACGCGGTGCTTGCCGGCGCTGCGTTGCTGACTGTCGCGGCCGTGGAACTGTCCACGAGCCGGGGACTCACCGCGCGATCGGGCAACACCGCGATCGAGAAGCCCGTTACCGATATCCGACTCAAGCACCGTCCGTCGACACTCATGCAACAGGAGCGCCCCCGTGTCTGAAGTCCGTTTGACCGCCGAAGTCCGTACCGAGTTCGGCAAGGGTGGCGCCCGCCGTACCCGACGTTCGGGCAAGATCCCGGCCGTCATCTACGGCCACGGCGCCGACCCGCGCCACGTGTCGCTGCCGGCCCGGGAGTTCGCGCAGGCCATTCGGCACGGCGGCGGCAACGTGCTGCTGACCCTGACCCTGGACGGCAAGGACGAGCTGACCATTCCCAAGTCCGTCCAGCGGCACCCGATCCGCGGCGACTTCGAGCACGTCGACCTGATCGCGGTCCGGCGCGGCGAGCGGGTCACCATCGACGTCCCGCTGCACGTCTCCGGCGAGGTCGCGCCGGGCGCCATGCTCGGCCAGGAGCACACCACGGTGCAGGTCGAGGCCGAGGCCACCCACCTGCCCAGCGACATCCAGGTGTCGGTCGAGGGCCTGGAGGTGGGGTCGCACATCACGGCGGGCGACCTGACGCTGCCGTCCGGCGCCACCCTGGTGACCGACGCCGAGACCCTGCTGCTCAACGTGATCGCGGCACCCACCGCCGAGGACATCGAGGCCGACACCGCCTCCTCGATCGCCGAGCTGGGGATCGTCGAGGAGCCGCACACCGACGAGACCGAGAGCGACGCCGGCGAGTCCGGCGAGCAGGACGCCCCGGCCGACGAGTCCTAAAGCTCCACCCACCCGAGGTATCCCACGAACCGCCGTCCCGGCCCGCACTGGTTGCGGCGCTGGTTCGGCACCCCGCCACCCGAGGCCCGGACTGCCATGACCGACGAGCGTTACCTGATCGTCGGGCTCGGCAATCCGGGCCCGCGGTATGCCGGCACCCGGCACAACGCCGGCTTCCTGATCGCCGACGAGCTGGCCGACCGGATCGGCGGGTCGTTCAAGGCGCACAAGGCCCGTGCCGACGTGCTGGAGGGCCGGCTGGCCGGCCAGCCGGTGGTGCTGGCCAAGCCGCGGTCCTACATGAATGAGTCCGGCGGCCCGATCGTGGCGGTCAGCCGGTTCTACAAGATCGGCGTCGAACGGCTCGTCGTGGTGCACGACGAGCTGGACCTGCCGTTCGGGGCCCTGCGGCTCAAGCGCGGCGGCGGCGAAGGCGGCCACAACGGCCTGAAGTCCACCAGCGCGGCGCTGGGCTCCAAGGACTACCTGCGGGTGCGCTTCGGCATCGGCCGGCCACCCGGCCGCCAGGACCCCGCCGACTACGTGCTGCGCGAGTTCGCCGCGGCCGAGCGCAAGGAGCTGGCCGTGCTGTTCGACCGGGCCGCCGACGCGGTGGAGGCGGTGCTGGCCAAGGGCCTGGAGGCGGCCCAGAACGAGTTCCACTCCTGAGGCAGCCAGCGTCCGTTCGGGCTGACGCGGAGCGCTCAACCGGCCGGACGCTGCCCGGTGCGATACGGTTCCGGCTGGTTGTAAAGGGATAGCCGGCACGCACAGGGAGAACGATGAAAGCCAGCCTCGCAGTCCTGACCGCCGTGCTGACCGGACTGGCCGGCGCCGTGCTCGCGGTGACCGGCGCGCTGGCGCCGCGGCACGCCGCACCGGCGGCCGCCGCCACCGCCCCGAACCAGGTCATCACCGTGCAGGCCGCGAGCTCGACCTCCACCACCGCGAAGCTGGACCTGTGGCAGCGCTCCAGCCTGGGCGGCTTCTGGCACGCGGCCGGCCCGGTGACCGCCTACATCGGGGCGCGCGGCGTCGGGCAGGCCAGCGAGGGCAAGGCGGTCACTCCGGCGGGCGTCTTCGGCCTGACCCAGGCCTTCGGCAACAAGGCGAACAACGGCACCAGGCTGCCGTACTTCCAGGCCGGCCCGCGGGACTGGTGGAACGGCGAGTCCTCCTCGCCGGCCTACAACACCCATGTGGTGCAGACCAACTCGCCCGGCGGCAACTCCGAGAACCTCTACTACATCGGCGCGGTCTACGCCCACGCCGTGGTGATCGACTACAACCGGTTCCCGGTGGTGCCCGGCGCCGGCTCGGCGTTCTTCCTGCACATCGCCAACGGCCAGCCCACCCTGGGCTGCGTGGCGGTGCCGTCGGCCTCGCTGGACTCGATCATGCGGTGGCTGAACCCGACCGCGCACCCGGTGATCTCGATCGGGGTGGGCAGCCAGGCGATGAGCATCGTCAACCAGGCCAACGCCGCGGCGGCGCTGCACAACCCGAAGGGCTACCTGGACTCGGTGACCGGCGGCCGGGGCAGTGTCAGCCCGCGGGGCTGGGCGGCCGACCCGGACCTGCCCAGCTACCTGCTCAACGTCGACGTCTACGTCGACGGCCGGATGCGAGGCCGGTACCGCACCGGCGTGGCCCGTCCGGACGTGGCGGCGGCCACCCACCTCGGACCGAACTCCGGCTTCGCCTTCACGGTCGGCAGCGTCGCGGCGGGCCGGCACACGGTGTGCGTCTACGCGCTGAACGTGCGGCTGGGCACCGGCAATCCGCGGCTGGGCTGCAAGACGGTCACCGTCAGCTGACGTCCGTGCCGGACGCCCGCTTCTGATGCGCGTCCTGTCGTTCCCGCAGCACGCGGTGCCGTCGGCACTGCGCGCGCAGGTGGAGGCGCTGCAGGACCAGGCCTGGCCCCGGAGCGCCGGCGAGCCGCCGACCGGCCACGACCCCGCGCTGCGGCCGGTGACGATGTTGCTGGTCGACGACCGTGACGTGGTGCTGAGCTCGCTGGCCATCCTGTCCAAGGAAATCAGCCACGCCGGTCGGCGCTTCGCCGCCAGCGGGCTCAGCGCTGTGGTCACCGACTCCTCGCAACGCGGCCGCGGCCACGGCCACCGGCTGGTCAGCGCGGCCCGCGAACAGATCGCCGCCGGCGGAGCGGACCTTGGCATCTTCAGCTGCGACCGGGCACTGGCCGGTTTCTACCAACGCGCCGGCTGGCGGGTGCTGCCCGGCACGGTGCTGATCGGCGGCACCCCGCACGACCCGTTTCCCAGCGACCGGTTCGACAAGGTGGTGCTGGCGGAGCTGTTCACCGAGCACGCCCGCGAGCATGCCGTCAGCTTCACCCACGCCCGCATCGAGCTCTACCCGGGCGAGATCGACAAGCTGTGGTAGTCCATCCGGCGCTGCCCGCCGCCGGCTTGTCCGGCGACAGCGCAGCTGGGGGACAGCTCAGCCGGTCGCCACCAGCCGGGCCGAGCGCCCCGCCGTGGCCAGCTCGTGGTCGAGCAGCCAGCGCTTGGCGGAGAAGCCGCCGGCGTAGCCGACCAGCTTGCCGTCGCTGCCGACCACCCGGTGGCACGGCACGATGATCGAGATCGGGTTGCGGCTGTTGGCCGAGCCGACCGCCCGGACCGCCTTGGGGTTGCCGATCTCCTCGGCCACCTCCCGGTAGCTCATGGTGGTGCCGTACCGGATCTCGCGCAGCGCCTGCCACACCGACTGCTGGAAGGCGGTGCCGCGCGGGTTCAGCGGCAGGTCGAAGGTGTCGCGCTCACCGGCGAAGTACTCCTGGAGCTGGGTGCGGGCCTGTGCGAACTCCTCGTCCGCCCGGTGGCCGAGATCGGTGGGCAACCGGCCGTGCTGGTCGGTGTAGAGCCCGGTGAGCGCCTCGCCGTCGCCGGTCAGCAGCAGCGGGCCCAGCGGCGAGTCGACATAGCTGTGAATCATCGGATGTCCTTGTCTGGTAGGGAAATCGGTTCGGTAACGCCGGTCGGGGCCGGGTCGGCGAGGCTGGCCCACAGGTGGTGGGTCAGGTAGCTGCGCCAGGGTGCGGTGGCGGCCGGGTCCAGCCCGGCGGCGGCCGGACCCAACCGGGTCAGGGCCTGCCGGACGCCCAGGTCGGTGCCCAGGTAGACGTCCGGGTCGCCGACCGCGCGCATCAGCAGGTAGTCCGCGGTCCACGGCCCGATGCCGGGCAGGGCCAGCAGGGCGGCCCGGGTGCTCGCCCGCTCCGAGCCGGCGTCCAGCACCAGGCTGCCGTCGGCCATCGCGATGGCCAGCGCCACCAGGCTGCGACCGCGGGCGCGGGGCATCGGCAGCGTGGCCGGGTCCAGCCCGGCGAGCACCGCCGGTTCCGGGAACAGCCGCCAGTCGGTGCTGTCGAAGGCCGGCCGGCCGTGCTCGGCCACCAACCGGCCCAGCACGGTGCGGGCGCCGGCCACCGACACCTGCTGCCCGACGATCGCTCGGACCGCCATCTCGAAGCCGTCCCCGGTGCCCGGCGAGCGCAGGCCCGGCCGCCGGGCCACCAGGACGGCCAGCGCCGGCTGGCCGGCCAGCACGTCGTCCACCGCGACCGGGTCGGCGTCCAGGTCGAGCAGCCGCCGGACCCGGGCCACCGCGGCGGCCAGGTCCCGGTGGTCGAGCAGCCGCAGCCGGGCGGCGACGAAGCCCGCGGCCGGAGTCAGCGACACCAGGCCCGCCCCGTGCGGCAGCGGCAGCGTCCGGCTGAACGTGGTGCCGTCGTAGCTCTCGCACCCGGTCACCGCCCGGCCGGCCAGGAACCGCAGGGTGGCCGACAGGTCCATCGGGGACCGGTAGGCCAGCCGCAGGTTGATGGTGCCGGGCTCGCCGCCGGGGGTGCTGCGGGCCGCCCGCAGCTGGCTGGGGGTGCTGGCGAACACCTCGCGGATGGTGTCGTTGAACTGCCGGATGCTGGCGAAACCGGCCGCGAAGGCGATGTCGGAGGCGGCCAGGTCGGTGCTCTCCAGCAGGATCCGAGCGGTCTGGGCGCGCTGCGCCCGGGCCAGTGCCAGCGGCGGCGCGCCCAGGGCCGCGACCAGGGTGCGGCTGACCTGGCGCTCGGAGTACCCCAGCGCCTGGGCCAGGCCCGCCACGCCGTCCCGGTCGATCACCCCGTCGGCGATCAGCCGCACCGCCCGGCCGACCAGGTCGGCCCGGCTGTTCCAGTCCGCCGAGCCCGGCGTGGCGTCCGGCCGGCACATCTTGCAGGCCCGGAAGCCGGCGCGCTGGGCGGCCGCGGAACTGGGGTAAAAGCCGACGTTGCGCCGGTGCGGGGTACGCGCCGAGCAGGACGGCCGGCAGTAGATGCCGGTGGTCCGCACGCCGGTGTAGAACATCCCGTCGAAGCGGGCGTCCCGGCTGCGCACCGCCCGGTAGGCGGCGTCCTCGTCGATCGGCATGGCTGTAAGTCTGCCCTGTCCACCGGCACTGGACTGGCGGTTTTCGGACGCGCTGTTTCAGCGGCTGTGACCCACAGCGACCGTCATGAGATCCAGTCGTCCAGGCGATCGAGTCTCATGACAGCTGGCGGATCGGACGCCGGACCCCATGGCGGCCCCGCCCCGGTCAGCCGGTGTTGCGCAATCCCGCCGCGACCCCGTTCATGGTCAGCAGCAGCGCCCGGCCCAGCTGCTCGGCGGCACCGGGATCCCCAGTGCTCCCAGCCGCACCCGCGCCGCCGGAGCGCACCCGGGACAGCAGGTCCACCTGGGCGTAGGAGATCGGGTCGAGATAGGCGTCGCGCACGCTCAGCGTCCGCTGCAGCAGTGGCTGGTCGTCGAGCAGGAACTGCTCGCCGGTGATCCGCAGCACCTCGTCCACGGTCAGCTCGTGCTCGGCCCGGACCACCTCGAACAGCCGCTGCAACTCGGCCGGCACCAGGGTGGAGACGTAGTGCGAGGCGATCTCCAGGTCGGTCTTGGCCAGCGTCATCTCGACGTTGGAGACGAAGGTCCGGAAGAAGTGCCAGTTGGCGTGCATGTCTGCCAGCGCATCCGCCAGGCCCGCCTCGCGTGCGGCCCGCAGCCCCGAGCCGACCCCGAACCAGCCCGGCACGATCTGGCGGGACTGGGTCCAGCCGAACACCCACGGGATCGCGCGCAGGCCGGTGATGCCGCTGCCGGAGTCCGGACGCCGGGACGGCCGGGAGCCGATGTTGAGCGAGCCGAGCTGCTCGACCGGGGTGGAGGCCAGGAAGTACGCGGGCAGCCCGGGGTCGTCGACGAACCGGCGGTAGGTGGCGAAGGCGGCCTCGCTGACCAGCTCCATGGTGTGGTCCCAGGTCTGCAGCTGCTCGGCCCGCTGCCGGGGCGCCAGGTGCAGCGTGGAGGCCCGCAGCACCGCGGCCACCGTCAGCTCCAGGTTCTCCCGGGCAAGCTCGGGCAGCGAGTACTTGTCGCTGATCACCTCGCCCTGCTCGGTGAACTTGATCTCGCCGGCCAGCACCCCCCAGGGCTGGGCCAGGATCGAGTCGTAGGTCGGCCCGCCGCCGCGGCCGACGGTGCCGCCCCGGCCGTGGAAGAGCCGCAGCCGGACGCCGTGCCGGGCCGCGATGTCGCGCAGGGTGCGCTGGGTCTTGTGGATCTCCCACTGCGAGGTGGTGATGCCGGCGTCCTTGTTGGAGTCGGAGTAGCCGAGCATCACCTCCTGCACGTCGCCGCGCAATCGCACGATCAGCCGGTAGGTGGGGTCCGACAGCAGCTCGTCCAGCACCTCGCCGCTGCGGCGCAGCTCCTCGACGGTCTCCAGCAGCGGCACGAAGCCAATCCGGGCCACCGGCCGCCGGCTGGTCCCTGGATCGCTTGGGCCGGTGCCGTGCAGGTCCACCAGGCCGGCCTCGCGGGCCAGCACCACCGCGGCCAGCACGTCGTCGGCACCCCGGGTCATCGAGACGACGTAGCTCTCGATCACCTCCACGCCGTAGGTGTCCAGCGCCTGCCGGATCTCGGTGAACACCGCGAAGGTCTCCGCGCCGGCGGCATCCAGCGGTGGCGGTGTGGGAGCCAGCGGCCGGCGCGAGGCCAGCTCCTTCGACAGCAACCGCCGCCGGTAGTCGCGCGGCAGGTCGGCGTAGAGCCAGTGCTCCTCCTGCAGCCGGTCGATCAGCTGGCCCACGGCGTGGTGGTGCGGGTCGGCGTGCTCGCGGATGTCGAGGGTGGCCAGGTGCAGCCCGAACATCGAGACGGTCCGCTGCACCCGGGCCAGCAGCCCGTCGGCGATCAGGCCGCCGCAGTTGTCGCGCAGCGAGGCCGCGATCAGCGCCAGCTCGTCCAGCAGCTCCTGCCGGCCCAGGTAGTCCCGGCCCGGCTGGTGCCGGCTGCCGGCCTCGATCCGGCGCCGGGTGTTGAGCACCTTGTGGCGGATGCAGGACAGCTTCAGCCGGTACGGCTCGGTCTCGTTGACTATCCGGATTCGCGGGTCGAGCTCCGGCAGGTTGGCCAGGTCCACCTCGATGGAGGCCAGCAGCTGCGGCGACACCCCGACGATCGCGCTGGAGGAGGACAGCTCGGCAATCAGCGCGTCGATGTCGGCCAGCACCGCCCGGGTGGCGACCTGGTGCTGCAGCCGCAGCACCTCGTTGGTGACCGCGGCGGTGACGTAGGGGTTGCCGTCCCGGTCGCCGCCGATCCAGGAGCCGAAGGTCAGCGGCCGGGCGTCGGCGGACAGCGCCGCCCCGTGCCGGGCGAGCTCGGCGGCGAGGTCGGTGGTGAGGTCGGGCACCGTGACATCGATGAGCTCCTGCAGGTAGTACACCGCGTTGCGGGCCTCGTCGACCGGGGTGGGCTGGTGCCGGCGCAGCTCGTCGGTCTGCCAGATCAGGTCGATGATCTCGGCCAGGCTGCGGTCCTGCCGCTCGCGGGCAGCGCTGCCGGGCTCGGTCGGGTCGGCCAGCACGTCGGCCAGCCGGCGCAGCTTGCTCAGGATGGACCGGCGGCTGGCCTCGGTGGGGTGGGCGGTGAAGACCGGACGCACCGCCAGGGCGTGCACCGCCTGGCTGAGCCCGTCCGGGCCGGCCTTGGCCGCGACCGCGGCGACCGAGCTGGCCAGCCAGCCCTGCTCGGCCGGCCGGTCGCGCAGGCTGCGCACCCGGTGCACCTGTTCGGCGACATTGGCCAAATGGAAGTACGCTGAGAAGGCACGCACCAGCGCCGCGGCCGTATCGACCGGCAGCCCCGCCAGCAGCGCCCGGACCTCGTCCCGGGCGGTGGTCCGGTCCGAGATCCGGGCCGCCTCCTTGCTCTGCTTAGTCAGGGCCCGGACCTGCTCGACCAGTTCGAGCAGCCCGGCGCCGTGCTGGCGCACCAGCGAGTCGCCCAGCAGTTGGCCGACCCGGCGCACGTCCCGGCGCAGCGGGGTGTCGTCGTCGCCGGTGCCGGGGTGGGCGGCCGGCTGGTGCGAGGTCACCGCACAATCTTGGCGCACCCGCAGCAGTGGTCTCCGACGGGAGTGGTCACCTAGGGTGTCTGGGCACGCGGGAAGGGGATTTCCGTCACCGTCCGCAGACACCTGATCACGAAGAGCGTAAATATGAACGCTGGGATAAAATTTCCAGGCACAGAAAGGAATTTAGCGCTTCCCAAACATGCACTTCACCCGCTATAAACGTCCATGTTACGGACGTCGATCGGGGGACGACGGCAAGTAACCAATGCCCCCGTGTGTACCGATGCACTGCAGTTTGTAAGCCGGACAACCAGCTCCGGCACCGCATAGTAGGACAACAGGCCGGTGACAGGCCGCCTGTGGCAACGGGGGAAAGATGTACGGGTCGGGGCTAGAGGTCGCAACTGGGGACAATGGTGATGTGCCGGGGCCGCGGGGCCTGGCGGTCGCCGGTGGCTCAGGACCCGGCGTTTCCGGGGTGCTCGAGCAGGGTGCGGCCGAGGTGACGCCCGCCCTGCCGGAGAGCTTCTCGCCCGCCCTGGGGGACTGGACCGACGCCAGCACCCTCGAGCCGGCTCCCGACGACACCCGCGCCAGCCGGCGCCGCTCGCGCTGGCTGCGCCAGTACCAAGGTGGCCTGCTGGCCGCCGACCTGCTCACCGCCTGGCTGGCGGTCGGGATCGCCTACCTGCTGCGGTTCGGGATGTCCGGCTCGCCGGCGCCGACCGTGGCGGTGGTCGCGGCGCTGCCGCTGGCCTGGGTGGCGCTGGTCAGCCTCAACCACGGCTACCACCCGCGGCTGGTCGGGGTGGGTGCCGCGGAGTTCCAGCGGATCTTCCGCGCCTTCCTGCACCTGGCCGCGCTGATCAGCTTCACCTCCTTCGTGACCCACGCCGACCTGGCGCGCGGCTTCGTGCTGGTCGCCCTGCCGCTGGCCCTGGTGCTGAACCTGGTGGCCCGCTACGCCGCCCGCAAGTGGCTGCACGCCCAGCGGGCCCGGGGCCGGGCGCTGAAGTCGGTGCTGCTGGTCGGTGACGCCGAGGCCATCACCAAGTTCAGCATGGTGCTGCGCCGCGACCAGTACGCGGGCCTGCGGGTGGCCGGTGCCTGCGTGCCGTCAGAACTGGTCGCCGACTCCGAGACCATCGACGCCCTGGCCGAGGCCGACGTCCCGCTGCTCGGCGACGTCGACTCGATCGTGAGCGCGGTGCGGCTGTCCGGCGCGGACACGGTGGCGGTGGTCTCCTCCGGCGCGCTGGGCCCGGAGAAGCTGCGCTGGGTGTCCTGGCAGCTGGAGGGCAGCTCCACCGAGCTGGTGGTCTCGCCGGGACTGACCGAGGTGGCCGGCCCCCGGCTGCACATCCTGCCGGTGGCGGGACTGCCGCTGCTGCACGTGGACGAGCCGAAGTTCACCGGGTTCCGCCGGGTGCTCAAGGGCGCCTTCGACCGCAGCCTGGCCGCGTTCGCCCTGGTGCTGCTCTCGCCGCTGTTCCTCGTCCTGGCACTGGCGGTCCGGCTGACCAGCTCCGGCCCGGCGCTGTTCCGCCAGATCCGGGTGGGCCGGGCCGGCAGCACCTTCGTGATGCTGAAGTTCCGGTCGATGTACGCCGACGCCGAGGAGCGGCTGGCCAGCCTGCGCGAGCAGAGCGACCACGGCGACGGCGTGCTGTTCAAGATGCGCGAGGACCCGCGGGTCACCCGGGTCGGGAAGTTCCTGCGCAAGTACTCCCTGGACGAGCTGCCGCAGCTGATCAACGTGGTGCGCGGCACCATGTCGCTGGTCGGCCCGCGCCCGCCGCTGCCGCTGGAGGTGGCCCGCTACGAGGACCACGTGCACCGCCGGCTGCTGGTCAAGCCGGGCCTGACCGGCCTGTGGCAGATCAGCGGGCGCAGCGACCTCAGCTGGGACGAGTCGGTGCAGCTGGACCTGCGCTACGTGGAGAACTGGTCGCTCAGCGAGGACCTGTTCATCCTATGGAAGACCGTCCGGGCGGTAGCACGCGGCTCCGGAGCGTACTGAGTCAAGCACGCACGGTAAGAATTGTTTACCCTTTGTTAACAAGGTTAAAGTAAGGCGCTGAGGAACACCCGGAGCTGCGCTCCGGCGGCACCATCAGCCTTTCGCACTCGGTTCCACCGCACTTTCCGCACTTTTAGCGTGATCGCACCGTGCGCTCTGAGAAGCCAGAGCAAGCCCGGTGTTCCAACGGGGGAAAACTTCATGAGCGTTCGACGCCTGCTGGCGACCTTCATTGCTGTCATCGCGACAGTTCTCGGCCTGGCGGTCGCGACACCGGCCACCGCCCTGCAGGGCACCGTGCCCGGCAACGCGGCACCGAGCTGGCAGACCAACGGCACGGTCAACGCGATCGCCGCGGCCAACGGCATCGTCTACGTGGGTGGCTCGTTCACCTCGGTCCGCCCGCCCGGCGCGGCGGCCGGCACCGGCGAGGTGGCCCGCAGCAACCTGGCCGCATTCAACGCCAGCACCGGTGCGCTGATCACCTCCTTCAACCACGCCCTGAACGGCGCGGTGTGGGTGCTGACGGCCAGCGCCGACGGCTCGACCCTCTACGTGGGCGGTGACTTCACCACCATCGACGGCACCACCCGCAACCGGATCGCCTCGTTCACCGCCGCCTCCGGTGCCCTCACCTCGTGGAACCCGAACGCCAACGGCCGGGTGACCGGCATCGCGCCGTTCGGCTCCACCGTCTACGTGGGCGGCTACTTCTCCACCATCGGCGGCCGCACCGAGCGGCGGGTCGCGGCGCTGAACGCCAGCACCGGCGCGGCGCTGGCCACCTTCACCACCACGCCGGACAACGTCGTCTACCAGATCGCGCTGACCCCGCAGGGCGACCGGCTCTTCCTGGTCGGCGCGTTCCTCAGCGTCAACGGCGACCCCGCCTACCACGCGGTGGCCATGATCGACCCCGCCAGCGGCGCGGCGCTGCCGTTCCCGGCCGCCTCGGTCATCCCGCCCAAGACCGACGCCTGCATCGTGGAGGCCAAGTCGGTCAAGACCGACTCGACCGGTGCCTACATCGGCGTCGAGGGCACCGGCGGCGGCTGCTTCGACGGCACCTTCGCGGTGAACACCCCGGACGGCTCGCTGCGCTGGCAGAGCTTCTGCCTGGGTGCCACCCAGGCGGTGCAGCCGATCGGGGCCATCCTCTACACCGGCTCGCACAGCCACGACTGCACCGGCGACCAGGCGCTCGACCCGGACGCCTTCCCCGAGGTCGGCTGGGGCCGCGGGCTGTCGCGGCACCTGCTGTCGCGCACCACCAGCGGAGGCCTGCTGGCCAGCTGGTACGCCAACACCAACGGCGGCCCGAACGGCGCCGGCCTCGGCCCGCGGGTGATGGCCACCGACGGCAACCAGCTGTTCGTGGGCGGCGAGTTCACCACCGTCAACGGCCAGGCCCAGCAGGGCTTCGCCCGGTTCTCACCCAGCACCGGTGACCTGACCCCGCCGGCCCGGCCGGCCACCCCGAGCGCGGTGGCGCTGCCCGGCGGCCAGGTGGCCGTCTACGTGCAGGCCCCGCTGGACATCGACGACACCGACGTGACCGTCCGGATCTACCGGGACGGCGGCAGCACCCCGATCTTCACCAGCGCAGTGCACGCGCTGTTCTGGCGGGATCCGGTGGTCAGCTACCTCGACTCCGGGCTGCCGCTGGGCAGCAGCCACACCTACACCGCCGACGCGATCGAGACCAACGGCAGCAACGTCAGCCCGCGGTCGACGGCCAGCCGGTCGGTGACCGTGGTCAACACCGCGAGCGGCGCCTACGAGGCGGCGGTGGACAACGACAACCCGAGCATCTTCTGGCGGTACGGCGAGAACGCCGGCCCGGTGGTGGGTGACTCCGGCGCCAGCCACGACGCGGGCCTCTCCCAGGGCACGGTGGGCTTCGGCCAGGCCGGCGCGGTGAGCGGCAGCACCGCCATCACCACCGACGGCGCGTCCGGCTTCCTCGCCACCTCCCAGCAGCTGCCCTCGCCCACCAGCTACTCGCTGGAGACCTGGTTCAAGACCACCAGCACCACGGGCGGCAAGCTGATCGGCTTCGGCGACCGGCAGGGCGGCTACGACTTCAACGGCGACCCGGCGGTCAGCGGCTCCTACGACAAGCAGGTCTACATGACTGCCGACGGGCACCTGAAGTTCGGTGTCTGGGTGGGCTTCGCCGACACCGTCACCTCTGCCAACGCCTACAACGACGGCCAGTGGCACCACGTGGTCGCCACCCAGGGCGGCAACGGCCTGAACCTGTTCGTCGACGGGGCCAAGGTGGCCCATGACGGGCAGACCAACAACCAGGCCTACAACGGCTACTGGCGGGT